>Ga0255053_10001801_pt1 | contig 11631 bp, 12 predicted proteins | sample JV7_2_22_MG_FD_188635 | JGI IMG/M metagenome (GOLD analysis project Ga0255053, IMG submission 188635) | Seawater microbial communities from Jervis Inlet, British Columbia, Canada - JV7_2_22 | ecosystem: Environmental > Aquatic > Marine > Inlet | place: Canada: British Columbia | collected...
CTGATGGAAAGAAAAATACATGACCTACCCAAGCTTTACTGTAGTCGAAGATATTCTTCTAGCGGACCATGTGAATGGCGATGCTTATGAAGTTAGCGTATTCTCAGAGACGGTTGCTGATGACGGGGTCGTTAATATATTTATAAAAACGAATGGTCATGTTGGAGACCTACTTCACATTAATGCTCACGCCGGAGGGCTCGGTCTCTTGGAAATTACCGAGGCTGCGTCGGCTGAAACAGCCGGAACGAACGTGTCCCTGTTCAATTATAACAGAAGTTCTTCGAAAACTTCTATCGCGTCTATATCGGCTGGAAATTCGTGGTCCAATGGGACCGTCATCTTCGATGACATGTTCGGCGGTGCGGCTCAAGGGAGAAATAGCGATGCCGGAGATGGCGGCGTTAATTTCATTCTTGCTGGCTCCATGCATTACAACGTCTCAATGCAAAACTTGTCGGGCGGTTCTGCACATATCTATATTGGTATAGACTTAATTGACAGAAGTGACTAGACAGGAATTCAAGCGTTGGTCTTCCAATCTCTTTGCAAGGGCTGTATGCTCTTGAATATGGTTTCATGCCCGTCGCGTTCCTAGTAGACGTGACGAGCGTCACAAGCGGCACGCCGCTCAAAATTCTTTTCGGAGTCTAATATGTCAGGTCGTCGAATCACTTTCCCGCGCAACGAGGCTTCTCGGCGCGACAAAATTCTCAGCCGCGAAATTATCTTCAAGCCCGGTCGCGACATCAAGACTCGGAATGATATGCTGGCTAGTAATGTCTATACCGATGCCGACAACGCGACAATCGCCCTGACCGGCACCGCTATCTCTGGTGGTGTTACAGAGGAAATGATCGTCGATGGTGGTGAGACTATTATCATCACAATCACCAACGATACGTGGGCACCTACTCTTGGTGCTAATAACGCTATCACGACCGCATTCCTCGCCGCCATCACTGGCGACGACGCGGGGTCGAACGGTTTCGATGCAGAGGTTGCTCTCGTCCATGGTAATTTAACTCGCACAAACGCCAACGTTCTGACTCTCACCCTACCCGCAGGGGCAAGCTACGCAATTGCAGCAGACGAGACTATCACGGTAGCACCACCCAATAGTTCTGTCGTTCGTGGTATCGCCCCTGCCGCAGCTACGTTCGATGTTACCTTCGATGTCTCGATTGCTCTCACCGGAACCGCTATCACTGGCGGCGTTCTCGAAAGCGAAATCGTCACCGGCTCCCAGACCGTTATCGTTACGATCTCTGGCGATACGTGGGCGGCAACCTTGGCCGCCGACAACGCGATCACGACTGCCTTCCTCGCTGCGATTGTTGGTGATCTCGCAGATGCCGCTGGCTGGAATGCTCAGATGGCTCTAGCTCACGGTGACATAACTCGGACGACAGCCAATATTCTAACAATCATCCTGCCCGCCACGGCTGGTTATTCGATCACGACCGGCAACGAGACTGTTACTGTTCCTGTCCAAGCCGACGCAGTCTCGGGTGGTATTGTCCCCGTCTCCAAGACGTTCGTCATCACCGAGGGTTCATAATGCCCAAGAATATCGAAGCTGTCGAAATCTTCGCCACCGGCAAACACCGGGGAAGCGAAATCGTCAGGATTACGGACGACGATCTGACCGCAATGGTCAACTCATTCAACGAACTTCAGTCTGTGGGTGGTTTTCAACCTGTGTTGAAACTCGGTCACGACGACGTTCAGAAATTCTTCGGTGCGCGGAAGGGTGCGCCGAACCTTGGCTTCGTGGATAAGATTTGGAAAGAGGGCTCAAAAATCCTCGCCAACTTCACGAATGTACCCGACGCATTGTTCGATTTAATAAAACAGCGTCGTTTCAATTCCGTTAGTATTGAAATGTTCCCCAAAACAGAGTTTAATGGGGCACAGTTTAGAAACGTGCTGACGGCGGTTGCCCTTTTGGGCGCTGAACTACCAGCGGTCAAGGGGTTGAAAGACCTCGCCGCGACACTGTTTACCGAGGAAACGGATGAGCCGTTCCAAGGTGAGAAGATCGAGCTTAAGGAGCAAGACATGCCAGCAACCTATTCTCAGGAACAAGTCGACGCGCTAGTCGATGCGGCGGTTGCGAAAGCCACGGATACGGTGAAAGCCGAATTTTCCGAACAGGTTGCCACTATCACCACCGAGCGTGATACGGCAGTCGAAGGCAAGAAGACCGCCGAAGATGCACTTCGTCTTTTCGAGGACGACACACGAAAAGCAAACGCCTCCGCGATGGTCGACAAAGCCATCGAAGACGGCAAACTGCTTCCCAAATCCAAGGACGCCGCCCTTGCTTTCGCCCTGAACATTTCCGGTACGGTCAAGTTCGGCGACAAGGAAACGTCCGTCACGAAACTCTTCGAGGACTTCATCGGTGGTCTACCCACCAAAGTTGAACTCGGTGAAAAGGGTGAAGGCAGCGAAGAGAAGAAGTCCTTCTCCAATGCTTCCGAAGAACTCCATTCCCTTACCGTCGCCAAACAGAAGGCGGAAAAGGATATGGATTATCCAACCGCGAGGCAGGTAGTTCTCTCCGAGAATGACGACCTGAAAGCTCGCTATTTCGAAGTGGAGGACTAAGCGATGGCTGATACAAATCGAGTCGAAGCCGAAACTTTTCAGGCGTCGGGCGATCTTTCTGCATTGCAGCATCGCTTCGTCGACCATGTAGGTGTCGGTATCGTCGGACACGCTCTCGCCAGAGGTGGGATCGGGGTTCTACAAAACAAGCCGCAAGACGGCGAATTCGCGACTGTCGCCCTTCGGGGCCGCGTTCGTGTTGACGCTGGTGGAGCGGTAACTGCTGGCGATTGGGTCGTCAGTGCCGCGTCGGGCTTCGGCGAAACTCTCACGTTTGGCACCATCAATGCCGGTTCCGCTGGTCAGTTCTTGCAGACCAAGACCGTCATGGGCCGAGCGATGACGACCGCCGCGTCGGGTTCCGTGTTTACGCTGGAACTTGGCCCACACAACGTCACCGTCAACAGTGCATAAGGGAGAATAGATTATGCCCGGTACTCCATCCACAGGTCGCGATCTCCATGTCGACGTGCCTTTATCAAATGTCGTTGTAGGACGGCGTCCAGAAGGCTTCATCGCCGACCAGCTTCTGCCGGTCACTCCGGTGTCGAAGCAGTCTGACATCTTCTACAAGTACAACCACGGTCACTTTCGTCGCCACGAAACGAACCTGACGCATCGCGCGCCCGGTACGGAGCCTAAGAAGGTTCACTTCACGGTAACGTCCGACACGTACTTCGCCCCCAACTATGCCCTTGGCACTGATTGGCCGGTGGAAGACGAGGTCAACGCCGACGAGGTTCTGGCTTGGGCGGAAACGTCAGCCATCAACCTGACCGACCGTTTGATGGTCGATTACGAGGTCCGCGTTGCGGCTCTCGCGGTCAACACCACGAACGTGCAGACCGTTACCTCGATCAACACTTCTTGGTCGAACACCACGGGGTCGCGTCCTCTGGACGATATCTCGGACGAAGTCGAGAACTTCCGTCAGGCCACTGGCTTGATGCCGAACATCTTGATCGTTCCTGAACAGGTCATGACCAAGTTGCGTCGTAATGACCATCTTCGCGACGTTCTGTTCGGCGACGGTGGTGGTCTTGTAACGGATCAACAGCTTGCGAGCCTGATCCCCGGCGTCAGCCGAATTCTGGTTCCTGCGGCGCAGATTAATCTGTTCGGCGAGACCGAGACCGAAAACGGTTCGTGGTCCCTGTCCGACGCTTGGGGGAACCATATCTGGCTCGCCAAGGTCGATCTGTTGCAGGGTCGTTTCACTGACACGTGGATGAACGCCTTCCGGTGGACTTCTCCCCTGCTTGGTCAGCCGTTCGCGGTTCAGCGCCATCCGTTCGACGCCAAAAAGCGGAAGTTCGATATCGACGTTGGTTATTACCAAGACGAGAAGATCGTTTCCGCAGACTTGGCGGTCCGCGTTCAGTCCGTTATATAAGCGGGTCTGGACTTACCCGACAAAAAAATTGGGCGGTACTGTTGTGCCGCCCTTTTCTTTCCTGTATTTTTAAGGGGGTAATCGCAAGGTGATCCCCGAGGGCGAACGTATCGTGCCCCGGCGTTCGCCCTCACCATTTAACGTGTAGGGGTACACTCATGGAAATAGTTATCGCAGCCGGTGGAATGCCTTTCGGTCCCACCACACTAGCCCACAAGTCTCTTGGTGGATCAGAGACAGCCGTCGTCATGATGGCGCGGGAACTCAGGAAGAAGGGACACCTAATCACGGTGTTCTGTGAACTTCCGCAGCAGGGTCAGCCCGACTTCCACCATAACGGTGAGGAAGACGAAGAAGGAATTCGTTGGGTCCACATCAACAACTACCAAAATTACATCACGTCCACTACGGTCGATTTACTGATCGCTTCGCGCGATCCTCGCTTGGTTGCCCTACCGGCACAGGCGAAGAAGAAAGTTCTGTGGTGTCATGACATCGCAACGCACCGTGGTCTACAGACCGCGCTCGATCAGATGCAGTGGGCGTTCGACGAGATTTGGGCTGTATCGAAATGGTACGCCGGTCAAATTCATGAGGTCACTGGATACCCCAAGAAGAATATCAAGGTCGTTCCTAATGGGATCGTGCCGGTCGATATCTTCCCTGCCCCTCGATCCGAAACTCAGATCGTCTATGCGGCTCGCCCCGAACGCGGTCTTGTGAACCTCATTAAAGAGGGTGGTGTTATGGAGCACCTTTCCGGGTTCGAGTTGAAGGTCGCCATGTACGATCATTTTCCCGAGGATATGAAGGACTTCTATCAGTGGTGCTTTGCGCGGATCGACGCCCTACCAAACGTAGAGCTTGTCGGAAATCTTCCGCAGCAACAGATGCGTCAGCTTATCGCCGATAGTGCCGCGTACATCTACCCTACGCAGTTCGAAGAAACTTCGTGCATCCTTGCGCGCGAGTGCATGAGTGTCGGCACGCCGTTCGCCACGACAGAAGTTGGTGCCCTACCTGAAACGCTTGGTGACAGCGGACTGTTCTTCGAGAAGTGGTTGAAGTCTCGTCAGTTGGAAGAGCCGGAAAAAGGATCGCCAGATTGGTGTGAGAAGTTTGCCGAGTTCTTCAAGTTCTGTCTCGGCGACGAGCACTTGTTAAAGGTCACAGGATGGCGCGCGAAACACCGCACCGATCTGTATTGGGACACAGGCGCAAAGGCCGCGCTCCGGTACAGTAAGCCCGCGAAGGTCAAGCCGTTCTCACGTGCGTGGTCTCTGGTGCAGGACGGCGACGTTATCCCGGCCTATGCCTACCTCACATCGTTGGATCAACTGGACAAGCCCTGCCTGACGCTCGCCCGCCAGATCGAGAATTTCTATCCGTTCATTCTCCCCGAGGATAGTCCAGATTACGAAAGTTTGCAGTCATACTACAATCGCTTCTATGCGTTCAAGAAACCGGAAATCAATTATGGGATCGACTACGGCAGGAACAATGCGCGCTTCGAGAATATCAAGAAGATCGTTGCCGAGCGCACAGTGCCGGGTGATGTCGTAATCGAATACGGCTGCGGCGAAGGTCACGTCTCTGGTCCTCTGGCGAAGGACTTTCCTGATCGTCATTTCGTTGCGTTCGATCAGGTCCAACAGAACGTCGACATGGTCAACAAGTTCGAGGAAGATTTTGGTACAACCAATCTCAAGGCTCACGTCGCCGCGACGCCGGAAGAAGCGTTGGGAAAACTGTGGAGCGAAGAAGGCTACAAGCGAGCCGACCTTGCTATCTGCGTCGAAGTCCTTGAGCATTGTGCTCGTCCTTGGGAAGTAGCCACCGCTGTAGAAGCGATGGTGAATACTGACGGACAGGTAATCATCACGACGCCGGTCGGCGCATGGGAGCCGCTGACGTTCGAAGTCAAGCTGGAAGAATTCCAGTGGCGCAATCATATCTGGCATCTGGACAAAACCGCCGCGCGCGAAATGTTCGGCAAGAAGCCGGAAATGACGATGATGTCTATTCCGAACGGTCCCGCTAAAGACGGCAGGATGATCGGCAATCTCTTGTACACGTTCAAGGCGGATCACAAACCTATCAAGAAGCTGGACGCACTCAAGAAGGCGCTCGACCATCACAGTCGGCAGACGTGTGCGATAACCGCTATCTGCATGAACGATGAAGACACCGTTCTAAAGATGCTGCACAGCTTGGACCGACAGGTTCAGTTCGTTCAGTTCGCGATGGGTCCGAGCACCGATAACACACGGGCTTTGATCGAGCGTTTCTTCGTCGAGCACCCGCACATGCAATACAGCATTATCGACGTTCAGAAAATTCAGCCGCAGATTATCGTTGATGGCGCGAACCATCAGGACGGCTTCGGCTTCGATCAGGCGCGCAACGCAAGCACTGACGATATCATGGAGAGCTTCGATTGGTTCTTCTGGATGGACACCGACGAATACTTGAGCGGTGACATCGGTCGCTATCTCCGGTCCAACGCGCTCGACGGGTACTTGGTTCCGCAGCATCACTTCACGGTGAACCCTCGCGGCGGCAACGTACAGGTAGATCGCCCTGCTCGTATCCTGAAAACTGATCGCGGCTATCGTGCGGTTGGACATATCCATGAGCATTTCGAGCTTGAAAAGGGCGGGCCGGGTCACTGCTATATGTTGCCCAACATCGACCTTGGTCACACCGGGTATGTCAACGAGGAAACTCGTCGGGATCGTTTCAACCGGAACTTCCCATTCTTGGTTTGGGATCATCGCGACAATCCAGATCGTCGTCTTGGAAAATTCCTGTGGTTTAGAGATATCATTCACCGTATGAGGTTCTACCAGCAGGAGAACAGACATCAGGATGTCTTTGCTCTAGCGCAGGAGGCCGAAGAATACTACAATGACAATTGGGTTGATATGGCGTCCTTCGGTCAGGGCACGTTTCAGTCCCTCGAATATCTCGCTGAGTCCCGAAAGATTTTGGGTATCGGAACAGAGATCGAGGTTGCTGTCCGTCTCGACGACCGGAACTGCGCTATCAAGGGTCGCTTCAAAAGCTCCGAGGAAGTCAACCGGATATTAGATCAGATTTTGGACGGTGAGTTCCAGCGCAGGGAGAGCAGATACTACTAATGGCTTACGCAACGATCACAGACGTATTCGTCCGGTACAAGCCCATCGGTTCAATGGTGGGTGCCGGTTCCCTCGACGTAACGAGCAACGATGTTTCGTCTATTTTTATCTCGGATGCCGAGGGTTTCATGAATGCGTTTCTGGCGAAGCGTTATGTTGTCCCGGTCACTACCGAACCCCTAGTCACCATGATCGCCGCAGACTTGGCTATCTCTGCGATGATTTTCGAAAAGCATGGTGCCCAACCAGATTTCATTCAGGGGCGGTACGACCGGGCCAACTCATACCTTGAACAGCTTTCGAAGGGCGATCTTCTTTTGGTCGCATCCGGTACAACGCAGATTACTAGCGGCGACAACGAAGCTTGGTCGGCGGTCGGCAGTTACCATCCGGTGTTCTCGCCGGTACTCGATCCTCTGGATCAGGCTGTGGACAGAGACTACACAATCGCGGAGCGCGATGCGCGTGCTGGCGATGGTCCTCTTGGAACAGACGACTGCTCCTAATGGCGAGCATCCGTGTCACAGGGATTAAAGAAACAAAACTTGGTCTGAGTAAGATCAGGCGGTCCCTCCGAAATAACAACGCCTTCCTACGCAGGGTTGGCCGCGCTCTTCGGGATGACGCACGATTACGAATTACGACACAGGACGGTGGCACGTATGCGCCCCTGTCCAAGTGGACGAAGGCTAAGACGGGACGACGTAAGGCTCTCATCACAGAGCGCAAGAATATTCAGTTTAAGCTGACCGCTGGTGCCATACAGGTGGGTCATGAGGGCTCCGCTGGTTGGGAACTGACGAGCCACGAAAAAGGATTTACCCTGCCCGGTATGCCTGAGACCTTCACTCTCAAGCGTCCAAATTTCCTCGCCCCCGGCCCCAACCTAAAGGGCGATCAGGTAACGGTGTTTGGTAAGAAACCATCCAAAGTCCCTGCCCGTCGTGTCTTCCCGACACGGGCAGAGGCGAACGTAATCTTGGTTCGAGAAGCCGAGAAATGGATTAACAATATCCTCAAATCGAGTGGTGCAAAATGATTGATATCCAAGGTATCGGCGAGAGCCTTCGAACACTATTAGAATTGAATGAGACCGAGTTCAAGATGGTTCGGTTTCAGGGTGACGAGAGGGACGTGAACTTCTCCAATATGCCATACGTCAATATCGACATTTCTCGTATTGAGCCAGAGATCAGGGCCGGTAGCGAGTACGTCGTGGACGGCACTTATATCGTCACCGTAATGGGCTTGGACTTGTCTTCGCACAATGAAGCGGCTACAATTCGGAATCGCCTTGTGAAGTCCGCTATGGAAATCATCAAGGCTAACCCTCGTTTCGATACGGACCTTGAAACGTCCATACTCGGTAACGGACAGTTTGCAGATGCTAAGGACGAAGATTCTGGATCGTTCATAGCTTTAGCCACTTTCGAGGTTGTCGTTCGCGTCTTCGTCAACCCACTTTAAGGAGAAGGATTAAATGGCATCCGGTACAGGTGGACAGGTCGGTCTCATCAAGGTCAATTCCATCGGCGACAACGTCAACAGCGTCAATTTGTGGACGAACTTCGTCAGTGAGAGTATTGAGCATACGCTCGAAGAGCTTGAAGAGGGTTCGATCACTGGTCGGCGCGACGCGCCCCCATCCCATAAGGGAATTGATTTCGGCGGCGGCGACATTGTCATGGAGCCCAACCCCAATGCTATCGGAGTGTTCCTGAACGCCGCAGTTGGCGCAGACACTTCCTCGCTGATTACTGCCGCCGGTTCGACCGGCGCGAACAGCACGACCGAGGCAGGGAAGCCTCAGTTCTTCCATAACTTTATTCCACGGCAGACTTCGTTCGGGCCGCACAGTTTCTTGGAGCCTTATGGCGTCATGGTCTACAAAGACGTGGGCTCTGCGTTCATGAACCAAGGTGCGATCTTCACTGGTCTCGAATTCGATATTCAGGCCGGTCAGCTTGCCGGTGCCACGGCTACGTGCATGGCACGTCAGGTCACGCGCATCGAGCGGATCGCCGCCATCAACTCACTGGTCTCTTCGGGCGGTCGCCCTTGGCTGTGGGATATGGCGAGCATCGAAGTCTCGACCGATACGACTTCGGCGAACCTCGCATCCAACACCAACTTCGAACAGCTTACGATGTCCATCGAAGTTCCGCATGAAGGAGTTGTCCTGATGGACGGCACCAAGAACTATGCGGAATTCCAGATGAATGGTTTCCGGCGCATGAACATCAGCGGCACCTTGTCGTTTGCGTCACAGGCCGAGTACGCCGCCTTCATCGCTTACGAAGCGCGCCGGATGCGGATCACCATCATGAACGTGAACAGCGCCCTGACCTTGGGTAACGTCGCGTCTCTGGACGCCACAGCGTTCCTTGGCTACTACGGTATCCGGTTCCATATCCCGAGTATGAAGTTCTTGACTTGGTCGACGCCTATCGGTGGACCGAACAGGTTGCAGACGAGCTTCACGGCGAAGGCCGAGTACGACGACACCATCGGTGAAATGTTCCGCATCGAACTGAACAACGTCACCAGCGGCTACGAAAACTAAGTTTACGAAACGGCGGAAAGGTACACTCACACTGTACCTTTCCGCTATACGCTAAACCGCATAAAATGGTTTTATGCGCTAAAGCGTATAAACAACAGAAGGGCACAGACCATGCAGATCGCATTCTCGATTGACCATCCATACACGCCTGAATGGCGTGGTAATAACGAACTTCCAGAAGCCGAGCGTTTCACCGCCACCCTAAGCACGATGACCGTCAGCGACCTTATGCTGTTGCTGGACGGTTTCAGTGAGGCTGGCGTCGAAGGGACTGTCGAAGTCACTTCCATCGGGACCGAGCAGATGAAACCGATCATCGCTCAGTTGGGAACCCTGCTTCCCAAGTATGTCAAAATCCATAACCTGAACCGGGCCGAAGACGGCACCTCTGTCACGGTCGACGATGTCATAAAGTTCCCGTACTTTCTCAACCTATCTGTCGAACTACTTATGAAGCTTGCTGAAATCAGCACGCCACAGGATGACGACGTGGGAAACTCGAACGCGCCGCTCGACTCGGAGCCAAGCCAGTAACGTCTCACTTGGTCGATAAGATCAGGACTCAGCATCGTTCGGCGCAGTTTTATTTAGGTTGGTTCTTCAAGTGCTATCGCTCGTCGGAGCAGGGTTGGTATAGCTACCAAACCCCTGACAACGGAGCTATAATGGATCAGGACTCCTTCTTCACGGGGGCTCTTGAGATTATCGGGCGCACAATGAACAGGATGATGCTTGAGGAAAGCCAGAAGGCTCAACAATCCTCTAGTCCATCGAAGAGCATTGGGTAGAGCATGGCATTCAATATCGGCCTTACGGTCACAGCGAACAATACTTCCGGTCGTGCATTTGATCGGCTGAACAAGAACCTAAATAAAACTGAGCGCAACGCCAAGAAGACTAGCAAGGCGCTCAAGGGTCTTCGCTTGGCTATCGGGCTCATTGCCGTGGGAGCACTGGTCAGCTTCGCAAAGAACCTGACAGAGACCACAGGCAAACTACAGCTTATGTTGATCCGTCTCGGTAACGTCGAGGGTGGTGCAAAGAAAGCTAAAGTTACGTTCGACCGGCTGTTCAAGACATTCGGAAGTTCCCCTTTCACAATTGATGCGGTCACGGACAGTTTGATCCGGCTCCGCGCGGCTGGTGTCGAGAGTGGCTTGGCCGAGCGCGCCGTCACGGCTGGTGCCGACGCTATCGCTGCGTTCGGTGGTACGTCAGAGGAACTGAAACGGTTCTCGATTGGTCTCCAACAGGTCGCCGGTAAGGGTGTCCTCTCGATGGAAGAACTGCGGCAACAGATTGGTGAGGCCCTGCCTGTCGCGATGGCTACCTTCGCCACCGAAAGCGGTCGCTCTATCTCCGAGGTTATTTCAGACGTTAAGAAGGGTAAGATTAGTGCCGCTGAGTTTATTGAATTACTGACCACGGGCCTTGAGAAAAGGTTCGGTGGATTTTCAAAGAAACTAGGGGACACAGTCCTTGGTTCTATTCAGGGTGGTAAGTCTAGAATCCAGAAGGCTATCGCGGACGTATTCCTTGGTAATACCGACGTTGCCGTTCGACTTGCCATGATTATACAGAATGCGACTTTTGAAGTTGAGAAATTTATTCAGGGTCTAAACCAACAAGACGTAGACAATTTCTTTGACGCCATGCGTCGTGGAGCCAACATATTAGTTGGCGTCGGCGAGGTTCTTATTTTTGTCTCAAAAATATTTGTCGGTTTTTTAGACAGCATGACGAATTCGGCAAGCTCTGGTGGCCTTGAGGTCGCTGGTGGCATGGGTCTGGTTGGACTTCTTATGTTCGGTCCTCTTGGTGCCGTCGCTGGTGTCGTAGCTGGACTTTCCTTGGCTGGCGCAGAGTTCGATAGGTTTAAAAAGAAGGTTGCTAACCCAACCGACCCCGGCGAGGACACGATC
>Ga0255053_10001804_pt1 | contig 11620 bp, 8 predicted proteins | sample JV7_2_22_MG_FD_188635 | JGI IMG/M metagenome (GOLD analysis project Ga0255053, IMG submission 188635) | Seawater microbial communities from Jervis Inlet, British Columbia, Canada - JV7_2_22 | ecosystem: Environmental > Aquatic > Marine > Inlet | place: Canada: British Columbia | collected...
ATCTGCTGGTCGTGATACGCGTGATGCCCAAATGCGTGCCAGGCACGCTCCCGGCTCAGATTTCAAACACGCTATAGCCCTCTCTCACGGTTCCCTGACTCAAGCGGAGACCCACGTATTCAATTTCACGCCTCGGTTCGCTCAACCACTCAGGAGAACGCTCCAGGCCTTTTTGGCAGTCGCAGCTGTCGGCTGAGACTGCCAAAAAAAGAGGCGGCCCGAAGGCCGCCTCTGTCAGTTGATAGAAAGCTCTGCCTACTCGCTGATCCAATTGAGCAGCGGGAACGGCAGGACTGAATTACCACCGAAGTCGCAGTTCCAGTTGGCGATCTGAAGGGCGCTGAAGGCATTCGAGGAGTTCCCGAAGGCCTGGTACTTGACGCCCATCCAGGTCTGGTACTGATCCGACACGTTATCAGCAATATTGCTGCCGGTGTTCGAGCGCGGCCAGATGAACAGCATCCAACCGAAGGCGAGGTCCGGATCGCCGACCAGGTAGAACTGGCGGGCGTCGACCTCCTGGGTCTCGAGCGGGAAGAGGTTCGGCTGCGGCAGGGGCTGGGGATCCTCACCCGACCACGGCGGAATGAAGCCGCCGGAGACGCCGACGATGTTCTCGTCCTCATCCCAGGAGTAGTAGGTGTAGGGCGTGCAGCTGTTGGCGTAGAGCTCGGCCGGGTCGACCGTGTAGGAGCCGTCGCTGAGGTCCTGGACGAGAGCCTGGTTGGTGCTGCCCTTCCAGGCGCGGATCGAGGTCTTGGCGGCATCGGCCACATTCGGCGCGTGGAGGTAGCGCAGGCCCCACGCGGTTCCCAGCGGCTCGCGGTAGTCCGCCACGCCCGCACCCGCACCGACGTGATAGCGGCTGTAGAACATGGTCGGGTTGCCCTCGTCATCTGCCACGCCGCCGTTACCAAAGAATGCCTCGAGGTGGACGGCGTTGTCGGCTTCGGAGAAGTTGACGCCACCCGCCTCATCGGCCGGGTCGAGCCACATCACGTCACCCATCAGGACGTTGTCGGACTGGACGCCGGCGCCCAGACCGAAGTAATTGGCGGCATCACTGTCGGGCAGGTCCTTGTTGCAAGCGCCGACCACGTCGGCGGTGACATACATCCACGCCGGATGCATGAAACCGTCAATCCACCACGGCGTCGGCAGGTTCGGATCGAAGTCACCCGCGGGGATGACCACGGACCCGGGGTCAAGCACCGTCTGGGTCACCGTCGCGTTGTACGGCGGACCGGCAACGATGATGCAGTCGGCATACCACGTGTCGGCCATCATGCTCGCCTCGAGGAAGTTCCTGAAGTTGGCGAGAGTGCCGCCGTCAATCGGGAGATTGGCCGCATACCAGTTGGGCGACGCTTCCCAAACAAGGGGGTCGCAGTCGAGCGGTGGAAACGGGCCGGTGATGATGTCTCCCTGCGCGGTCGGCTCCGGAGCCGGCAGGCCGTTTGCGAGGAACCATGCGTCGACCGCCGCCGTGTGGAGCTGATTGTTGCCCGAGAAGGGACCGAGATCGGCCGGCCGGTCGCCTTCGTTGTCGATCTCCCAGATATTGGCGCCGGTGCCCTCGTAGGGGAGGATGCCGTCGCGCAGGATGTCGCGGATGTTGATGGTCTGGACATCGTAGCCCGTGAGGACGATGTTGAAGTCCAGGATTGCGATCGAGTAGTCCGTCCACAGCGTAATATGGACGATCTGTGCCCGGTTGGAAACGTTGGTGATCGCGAACAGGGTCGTCGCACCGTTCTCGCCGATAAGCCCCGCGTCGTAATCATACTGCACGAACGGGAACAGCAGCGTCGATGCCGGTACCACGTCATTCGCGCAATAGGTTGCATAGGCGGTGCTCGTGAGGCCGAGAGCCAGCACGCCCACCAATGCCATAGTCAGAAACCTCTTCATACCTAGCTCCTTCCATTCCTTTAGGATTCTCGAAAAAACCACCGACCACAAACGGCCGGTCATACTCTCTCTGCCCTCCTCCGTTGTCCCGCATCACCTCCTGTAAATAATTTATTTCTCACAACTTATCATCTGATTATGTCATCACAGCATAAAATATAACATTGAGAATAACCTCTGTCAAGGTTTCAATCCCAGACGTACCGCCCTCAAATGATCCCACCAAGCCCCCGACAAGTCAAGGGCCCGAAGGCAGAAGTGTTGAGTTTTGAGTTATGAGATTTGAGTTCCGCACACCACGCGCTCCACGCCTCGAGGCGCATTTCTCCGATGGCGCTTCCCGAGAGGATGCCAGGCACGCCGATTCGCTCCCTCCGACTCCGAGATTTTCCCGGCGCTTCTGCGAATCGGGATGCCAGGCACCTCCGGTCGTCGCGCTGTTCTCGCTGACAATAGAGGCGTGGGCGACATTCCTCATTCCTAATTCCTAATTCCTCATTCCTAATTCAAACTGTCGGCTTGCTCAGCCAAACAAAGACGCCGCCGGGCTGGTCCCCGTCCGGCGCGCATCCAGCCACGATGTCGTCACGGCCGTCGCCGTCGAGGTCGATGAGCTGGATGTCGAAGACGCGGGGGGCCGCCTGGAGCTCGTCCCCCATCTCCCGGTAGAACTCACCATCCGACGTCTGTAGATAGACCTCGAGACCGCTGTTCCGCCGGCTCGCGACCAGATCGGTGTCGCCATCGCCGTCGACATCACCGAGAGCGAGGCGGAAGAACACATCGATGCGCTCCTTTTCCCACACCACCGGCGTGCCGAGCACGAACTCCTGGTCGCCCCGCGGCAGGGGATAGCGCACGAGCCCGTTACGAGCCTGCGTCTCCTGACCGATCATCCGGAACTGCACGAAGGTGGCGAAGACCTCGCCCCGGGACGGCTCGACGTCGTAATGGTAGGCAGTGCTCAGCACGCCGCGATCCCCCAGCGGCCGCCATCCGTCGTCACCTTCATAAGAAAAGACCAGCTGGCGCATGCCGTTGGAGTTGGAGGAGAGCACGAGCTCCGGCCGGCCGTCGCCGTCCACATCGCCGGCACTGATGTTGTCCGCGATGTGGTTGTCGGGAAGGCCGCTGCTGGAAACTTCCCACGTGCCGCCCCGGTTGAGGAGGACCCAGACGGTGGTCGCGCCGTCGAAACGCACGTTGCTCGTGATGTCGTAGTCGACCTCGGCCACGAACGCCAGGTCCTTGCGGCCGTCGCCGTCGAAGTCCGCGGCGGTCAGGGCCCGCGAGGTGATGCGGGGGTTGGGGGACTCCAGGAGCTCTCCGCGCGCAAACACGCCGTTGCCGTCGCCGTACAGGATGTACTGCGGCTTGAAGTGGATGGCGAAGGCCGCGTCCTGGTGGCCGTCACCGTCGAAATCGGCCACCTCGACATCGCCGTAGTCCCACTGCACATTGTCCGGCCATTTCTGCTGCGCCCAATTCTTGAACCCGCCCTTGCCGTCACCGAGCAGGATCGCCGGCTTGACCGGATAGCCCTTGCGCCGGGGCGGAAAGACGAGATCGATGTGGCCGTCGCCGTTCATGTCCGCGGCGGCGAAACCCATCTGCCAGCGCCCGTCCCTGGGCAAATTGTCCGTGACCGGCTCGAAGGTCAGGCTCTCCATAAAGGGGGGGGGGACGGCCTCGGCGGAGAAATTCAGATAGTACTTCGAGCCGGGTCTCCTCGCCATCTCGGCGATGGTCAGCTGGACCGCCTGTCTGGCCTCGCGTTGGGCCCAGATCTTGTAGAGCGGCGAGCTCGGGTCCTCGGGCGAGGCGCCGCGCAGCCAGACGAACTCGTCGTCCTCGCGAACGAACAGCATCTTCGTCGAGGAGACTCTGTGCGGATAGTAGTGGTTTTCGTCGATGCGCAACACCCACTCCTTGTCGAAGGGCCTCGGCGTCATCCACCACTCGACGAACTCCGACCACGTGTTAAACCGTTCCCCGGGGCCCGAAATCCGTTGCAGCTCTTTGCTTTCGGCGTCGGTAAGGACATCGCCAACGGGCAACGCGTTCGCCTCTTCGCCGGGTACTTCCTGCGCGCTTTCCGGCGCCGGCTCCTGACTCCAGACGCCGACCGTCGCGATGACAGCCATCGCGAAAATTGCCAAAACTCGATAACGACTCATCGAAGACCTCCATGGTTCGGGCCACCAGTCTGCGAACCGGTGGCCTCGGTCAATTCGAAATAATCAACGCACCGTCGCGAAAACAGCAAGAACGGTGCCAGCCTACCCACGAAGAGGCCGATCCCGAAAACCCGCATAAGTGACCCAGAACACGGTTGACGGCCTTGCTGTGACGGCATAATATAACTACGTGTGGCCGAGTTGCGCTCACCCGCAGCGGCGGGATGGTACTACACGGCGGGAGGAAGGCCAAGTCAATGGCCCAGAAAACACAGATAGGAACGCCCGAAGTCGCCGCCATCGGCTGTCGGCTGCGGGATTTGCGCAAGGAGCGGGGGCTGACGCAGGCCGAGCTGGCGCGCCAGATTGGCATCCAGCAATCCGATCTGTCGCGGATGGAGAAGGGCGAGTACCGGGTCTCGCTCGACAATCTCTTCAAAATCCTCGGGGTCTTCGACCTCGATCTCGCGGACTTCTTCGGCGAGCAGCAGGACACGACAGCGCAGGAAAGGCAGCCGTTGAGCCGCCAGGACATGAAGATCCTGCATCTGCTGCGCGAGCTGAGCCCGGAGGGACGGGCCGAGGTCCAGGAGTTCCTCGAGTTCAAGCTCCGCAAGGAGCGCCAGGAGCGGCGCAGCCTCGGTGCTCGACGCAGTGGAGAAAACGGTTCATGAGGGCACGTTACGACGATTTCCTGAAGTGCGGTGAGCAGGCGGTTGCCGCGGACGACTTCGAGCTCGCGGCGGGTCTCTTCGCCGAGGCCGAGGCCGTCGCCCGGGAGATGGGCGAGATCGATCTCGCCGACCGCGCTTTCTGCAACCACTGCTCGATCCTCGTCGAGCTCGATCGGGGAGCCGATCAGATCCCCAAGCTCAAGGAAATCCTGCTTCGCAGCAGCGACACCCGCAACCGTTTCCTCGCCGCCTACTGCACCGGCGTCGCCTATTTCATCGCGGAGGATCTCGATCGCGCCGACAGCTACGCCCGTCGCGCCACCCTGCTCGCCCGTGAGCTCGATGACGCAGCCCTCGAAGGACGGAGCCTCAACCTGGTCGGAACTCTGGCCGCTCGAGATTCACGATTCGATGAGGCCGAGGAGGCCTTCAGCCGCTGCCTCGAGGCCCACCGGGACGGCGGCGGCTACCAGCGAGTCATGGCGGCGCAGGTCGAAGACAACCTCGGCTACGTGATGATGTGCACCGACCGCCTCGACGAGGGCATTCGCCGTTGCGAAGACGCGCGGGGTGTCCTCGAGGAGATGGGCGCCGACCATTATTTGTACGAGGTGCTCCAGGACCTCTGTTACGGCTATGTGCTCTCCAACGATCTCGAGAGCGCCTTCCGCTGCGGTTCGGGGGCCCTCGAGCTGGCCATCGAACACAACGACCAGCAGATCGCCAAGAACTGCCTGTTTCTTTTGAGCGAAATCGCGGTGAGACGGGGCGACACCTTTGGTGCCCGCCGTTACCTGCACGAGCTCACCGCGTACTACCCGGAGGCCGGGATCTCCGAGGAGATCATCGATGTTTTCCTCGCCACAGACCTGACCACCGTGGTGAACCTGAGGGGGTAGCGATGAGGGGAATCAGAATCTGTCTGATCGCCGCCATCGCGCTTGGAGTCGCCGGTGTGACCGGCGCCGCCGGGCCGATGGTACTGACCAGTGACGGCGACCTTTACAGCGCCGGCACGCGGGATAACCAGGTGGTCGTCACCGCCCGGTATGCCGACGGCACGGTCAGCGAACACTTCGTTCCCCAATCGGCGGCCGCGGTCGAAAGCTCCCTGCAGGTGGGAGTGGATGAAGCGACCGGCGCTGTGTACGTCCTGTGGCAGAAGTTGACTGGATTGGACGCCAAGCTGCGCCTGGCAGGCTATCTCGACGGCACCTGGATCGGGCCCCGTACATTCGCGGGTGGTGACGGAACGGCAGCGCTCAACCCGGTCATGCTGATTCACCGCCCGGTGTCGGTGGTCGTGGATGGATTTGACGAGGACGGTGAGCCGGTGTTGACCGAGCTGGCGACTACCTTTCTCCACCTCGCATGGTGGAGCCAATTCAGTGAAGACGATGCCGGTCTCGCGAAATACGCCGCGCTCGAGCTGGAGGCCAACGGCATGCCGCTGTTCAAGGACATGGAGCCCGTCGAGCTCCAGGGTCTCTTCCCCTATGGCCTCGTCTGCTTCGAGATCGAGGCGAGCGAGAATCTCCGCCACCCCAAGTTCTTCATCGAACCGGGGAGCAACAACCCGCACGTTTTTGCCACTGACGTCGGCGATTGCTTCTTCCAGATTCTCGAGCTGGTCCCCGAAGTTGAAGAAGAGGCAGAAGGCACCGCCAAACGCCGCCGCCAGATCATCATCCTCCGGAAAGCCTCCATGATCGCCATGCGGTCCGACCTGCCCCTGGCCAAAGGCAGGTTGGTGGTCGGCAGCGGGCTCAAGATGCTCATGTACTGGGATGGGGACGTGGAGAATCTGGTTCAATACGTCGAGCTCGACGAGGAGGGCCTGTATGAAACCAAGGACCTGGTCCTCGATGAGAAGCTCAACCACGAGCTGGCAGTCGAGCTGATTCGCGAGCTGGCTCACTAACGTCGCAGTCACCAATCAACCCAACGGCCCGCCATCTCGGCGGGCCGTTTTTTTTCACGCAAGGGAGGGGATAAACCCCTCCCCTACAAAGGGAACCGTAGGGGTGGGGTTTATCCCCGCCCGTGCGATTTGAAATTCTGCAGGAGGCTCAACCCTTAACTTGTTCCAGCAGGGTTTCCAGGGCAGCTGCGTACCCGTTCCACGTCAAACGCGAACGACTTGCGAGCGCTCCCTCGGCCAGCTCGGCCAGCCTGTCGCTCGTCAACTCCTCGAGCGCACGAGCGAGCTCATCCACCGATCCTGGTTCGACCAGCACACCGTTGACGCCGTCCTGAACGACCTCGGAAAGCCCTCCCACCCTCGTGCTGAGAACGGGAAGACCGGCGGCCAGTGCCAGGGGCGCAACCGCCGATTGGGAGCCCGACCGATAGGGCAGCACCACCAGATCGGCCGCCGCCAGCAAGAGGGGCACTTCGGCCTCCGCCACCCAACCGAGCCGCAGTTGCACCCGATCTTCGATCCCCAGGTCACGAACTTGCTGTCCAAGGGCAGGTCCCAGGTCCTCCCACGGCTCGCCAGCCACCAACAACAACCAGTTGCTGTCTTGATGCTGACGCGAGATGGCCTCGAGCAGGAGATCGACCCCCTTGTAGGAACGGATGAGCCCCAGAAACAGGGCCACCTTCCGATCGGCCGGGATATCGAGCTGCCCTCGTGCCTTCTCCCGCGGCGGGAGCTCGCCGAGCTCGGGGGGTGGAAGCGGGTGCGAGGCCGTAGGCACGCCCGGGTAGGCGGCCGCCAGTTCCTCCTCGAGGACCCGGGCGTGGGTGAAAACGCCATCACATCGCCGCAGTACCGAGCGCGCGGTCGACCGCTGCAGAAGACCGGCCCCGTGATCCGCCGGGTTGTGTGCCACCGCCACCACCGGCGGCCTCCGGCCGCGTAGCAACCAGCGCCACAGACCGGACCAGGCCCAGGTCCAATAGGGCATGATCCACACCTCGGCCTCATGTTCCAAAGCCCGACGCCTGCTGCCCGGCCACGAAAAGGGCTGCAACGGGTCGAGAATCACCTCGGCACAGTCGAGCCGGCGACAGGCGTCGGGGTCGCGGTCATTGCCTCCGGGAAAGAGCCACTTCGGATATTGGCGCCGCGGGGTCAGGAAGAGCATGTCGTGGCCCCGTGCCTCGAGTGCATGTACCAGATCGGTGGTGGTACGGGCGATGCCTCCTCGATAGGGGTGGCCCGAGCCGAAGACGGTCAGGCGCATTGAAAGTACTTAACTCGTCGGGGAGTCGTTCGTCTCACGAAACCAGACCTCGAGACGTTCACGTACAGCGTCCGGAACCAGGCCAGTGACATCGCCGCCGAGCGCCACCACCTCTCGGACCAGCCGCGAGGAAAGGTAGAGAACCTCCTCCTTGGGGGTCAGAAAGACGGTCTCAACCGGCGGCCAGAGCCGGCGGTTCATGAGGGCCATCTGGAACTCGTACTCGAAGTCCGAAACCGCCCGCATGCCGCGGATGATGATGGTGGCGTCCATCTCCTGCATGAAGTTGACCAGCAGGCCGTCAAAGGACCGTACTTCCACCGCCGACGTATCACGGTAGTGCTCGCGGATCATCTCGGCCCGCTCGTCCGCGCCGAAGACAGAGTCTTTCCCCGTGTTTTGGAGCACGCCGACGATCACCTGCGGAAAGATCCGCAGGGCGCGCTCGACAATCGCCACGTGGCCAACGTGGAAGGGGTCGAACGACCCTGGGAAAACGGCACGCGGTGCATGCGGCTCAGTCACGGGGGGATTGTAACCCACCCACCCAGTAACCAGTGACCAGTGACCAGTAGCCAGTAGCCAGTGACCAGTAGCCAGTGACCAGTAGGCAGTGACCAGTGATCAGTGATCAGTCTGAGTGGGTGGGTACTGGTTACTGGTTACTTTTTACTGGTTACTGTTCGACGGCTCCCGCCGTCGAGCGATTGTGCTGCCGATCAACCACCCGCACCACCACGATGTGGCGACCCGACATAGCTGGGAACTCAAAAGTCTCCTCGCGGCCGTCGAGCAGCCCGTCCGTCGGTGCGAGGGCAGTCCACTGAAGACCGTCGCGAGACCACTCGGCGCGTACGATCGGACTCAGATTGTCACTCACCGACACGACCCATAGATCACCGGTCCGACGCAGGCTTGCCGCCGGTGCGGTGTTGTCGACCGTAAACCAACGGCTCACCCGGCTGACCTCGATGGCACCGTCCGGGTTTCCAGGAGCATCAGATGCGGTGAGCCGGAAACGATAGGTGCCATCCGGCAGGGCGTGGGTATCGACTCCGAGTTGGGTGCCCGCGATCCGCTCGCGGACGTTGAAGCTGAACCCATTGCGGTCCTCGATCTCGAGACGGTACTGCAGAGGATCTTTGTTGGGGTCCGAGACCTTCCAGCTCACCGTGCGGAATCCGGCCCGATAGTACTTCTTGCCTTTGGTCGAGCCGTTGTTCTTCGGAGCGGAATCGTCGATGACCGTGAAGATGCCGTTGACATCGGGGTGGACCGCCTCGATCACCGGCCCGGTCGGCGGCGGGGCCGCAAGGTACACCACCCCGGGCTCCTCGACCTTGAGGTCTTTCATCTCTGGCGGCAGGTTGACCTCCACCACCGCCACCTCGACCCTGTCGACCACAGGCACCGCCTTCGCGTCGGCTGGGAAGTCCAACTCCCACTGCAGCGAACGTGCTGCCGGCAGGCCAACCGATCCTCCGGACGCCGGCATCCAATCGGTCCACGCCAGCCAGGTCGGGTCGGGGTTGGCGGAGACCCCGGACCGGAAACGGATCCTGAGCTGATCGGACAAAGGTTCGACCCGATACTCGCCGAAACGGACCGGCTGCTTGAACTGCTGAGCTTTCGATCGGAATCGGCCCGCCCGTTCGCCTTCCATCCGACGCCACAAGACGCCTCCCGGGCCCTGAGTGAGGAGGGCGGCGCCGCCGTCGACAACCCCCACAATCTGCACCGCGTCGATGGTCGCGATCCTGGCGCCGCCACCGTTGACAAAGCGCCACACCTCACCTTCGAAACCGGTGCCGACCAGCAACCCCTCACCATCCCAGGCGATGGATGTCGCCACTTCGCGGGCGAATCGATGGACGCTGAGCAGGCCGCCATCGGCGGTCAGCTTGAGGATCTCCGAGGTTGCTGTCTTGCCGTTGATCTCGGGCAGTTTGATGTCGGTGGTCACGGTGACCTCGGTTTCGACCTCTCCGTCCTCACCGTTGTCACCGTTTTTCTTTTTTTGACGGGGGGTCGTCACCGGCTCCCCCACCAGGGCCGCCGCCCACACCGCGCCGCCGCCCACTGCGAGATCGGCGATCTCGGTGAACGGGCTGTCCGCAAGCACACCCAAATGCCCGGAACCGTCGACCGTCAGCATCAGACCCTTGCCCGAGGTACCGACGAGAAGCCGGTCACCGTTCGGTTCGAGGCACCGCGCGTGGACATCGGGAAGCTCGACCCAACGAACCAGCCCGCGCTCGGTCACCTTGAAGATCGACGCCGGCGGGCCGCCGGCCGCCACAACCTCTCCGTCGAAGAGGGCCAGATCCCAGATGCCGCCTTCACCCAGCCGACCGATTTCGTCCAGCGAGCCACGGCGCCACCGGTAGAGCACGCCGGGGGCCACCGTTGCCACCAACACATCACCATTTTTTGTCGCCAGCAGGGCAGTGATCTGCTCGGCCTCGACATCGGCCAGCAGCTCGGCCTGATCTCCACGCACGCGGTAAAGGCGCGCCGGAAAGCCGGTGCCGACAATCAGCGATCCATCGTCAGCGCGAGCGGCGGCCATCACCACCGCCTCCTCGAAGTCCGGCCCCGCAGCCCAACCCGCAATTCGTTCCACCGTCCCTTCGGCGGTGACCTGCACGTCAGTGCCACGGCCCTCGAGCAGGTCTTCGGCGGTGTCGACGATCCAACGGCGGGTCTCGGTGGCGGTCGCAAACCCGGTCATCAGCAGCATCAGGGCGAGCCAGGAAAAACAACGGCAACGATTCATCGTGTCTCCGATTCTCGAGGACCGGCGCGCACCGTGAGAGGGATGCGCTGCGCGCCGGAAATGGGGAAGGGCATCGTCGCCTCGGTCCTGGCGACGACGCTGTAGGCAACGGTATCGAGGTTGGGGCCGAGAGCCGATTGCATCTGGATCACGACGCTCGGTGGCGCCGACATGGTGCCGCCCGCGACCGCGAACCCGACATCGCGCCGTTCGAGCACCGCCACCAGGGAGGTGGACGGTTCGAGTGAGTTGACCAACCGCACCTCGTCAGCGAAGCTCGCCGGTCGCAGGGGGCGCATCTGCAGATCGTAGGCGGTCCACGCAGCGCCATCGGCGCCGACCAGGTCGATGCGGCCTTCGGGCATCCCCTCCGGGATGCGTACCTTCACGGTGTGGATTTCCTCAGCGCCGCGATAGAGACGCAGACGGAAATGCACCGCCAGCTCGTCGCCGGGGCGCACGACCCGGCGCTCGGGGACGATGTCGAGGATGGTGGCGGTTTCGAGCCTCTCAACGGTCTCGAGCGAAATCGCAACCGATTCGATCTCGGGGCCTTCGAAAGCCGAGCCTTCGAGGTAGGCGACCACCGCAGTGGCAAACGCGCTCGCCTCGGCCGACGCCTGGGGACTTGCAACGGTCGCCGAAACGGTTGCCGTTTGGTTCCCCGGGTAACTCACGGACACCTGAACCGCCACAGTCTGGTCGCCGAAGCTGCGGCCACTCACACCCTGGCTTGCCTGAGACAGGTAACCGGTGAGCAACGGCAAAAGGACCGGGTGGCGGACCGAGCGGTATGAGTAGCTGTGGTCATTGACCGTAACGGAGATCGGCACCATCGGTGCCTCTGCGCCGAGACGACCGAGGATTCCGTCGCGACGGTCGGCCACGATG
>Ga0255053_10001807_pt1 | contig 11604 bp, 11 predicted proteins | sample JV7_2_22_MG_FD_188635 | JGI IMG/M metagenome (GOLD analysis project Ga0255053, IMG submission 188635) | Seawater microbial communities from Jervis Inlet, British Columbia, Canada - JV7_2_22 | ecosystem: Environmental > Aquatic > Marine > Inlet | place: Canada: British Columbia | collected...
GAGTGTCGAGAGCTCTGCAATATGCCCGCTGGTTGAAAACCCGATGTCTCCGAGGTGACCCTCGAGATCGTGTTCGACGGCGGCCGCGTTGATCAGGCCGATGAATGTGCCCAGCCGACCCGAAATCTCGAGCGGCGTCCCCTCGAGACTGCCCTCGAGATCGAGATCGAGCATCCCCGTCCCGTCGTCGGTAATTTCGAGGTGTGCGAGCGCCGCCTGGAGAGATCGGTCCCCGGGGGGCGTGTAGACCAACTGAAGGTCGTTGACCACCGCATGGCTGATGACCAACTCCACATCGCCACCGTCGCCTTCCGCGGATCCGTCAGTCTCAAAGACCCAGTTGAAACGACCGTCGGCGCCCGTCTGGAAGATCACTCGCCCGCCTGTAACTTCGACATTGTGAATTGTGATCGGCCCGAAAAGGATCGAGAGAAGATCGATCTCGCCGGCCAGACGGTCCACCGACACCATCAACGGATCGTCGCTCCATTCGGCGTTGGCAAGGGTGATGTCGGTGGCGACCACGCGGGTCGTGAAACCAACCTCGGGTTGAAACTCACCGTTGATCCGAAGCTCGCGGCCGATAGCATCAGATGCCAGTCGCGCGGCGGTGTCCCGCCAGCCACTGAGGTCGGCGAAGTTGAGGTAGAGGAGGGCGACTGTAACGAACAGCACCGGCACCGCCGCCAGAAGGATCAGCAGCTTTCGTCTGCGGGTCATGGCTCGCCTCCGAATCCCCTTATCTGCCACAGGATTTCAGACGGATGCTAGCAGAGAATATGCTGCAGCGAGAAGCGGATATTGATGTCGAGGGTGTTCCCGTGAAATAGATTCAACGTGTCAACTGCAAGTTGACAAATGACAACGGAGAGTTTACATTGAGGGTGTGATACGGACGTGGAAGCACAAGGGCTTGGGCGAGCTTTTCGAGAAGGGCCGAAGCCGCCGGGTTCGGACAGACCTCCAAGCTCGGGCAATATTAATGCTCGACGCGCTTGATGCCGCAACGAAGGTGTCGAACCTGAATCTACCGGGTTTCGACTTTCACCGTTTGCGCGGTCATCGCCCTCCGCGCTACTCGATTCATGTCAACGGACCGTGGTGCATCACCTTCGAATTCGCGGACGGGGAAGCACGGCGGGTCGACTTGGAGCAATACCATTGATGGTCTTTGCGGAGGGTTGCGAAGAGGAGATGAACAATGACTGGTATTCGTAAGAGGTCGCCGACGCACCCCGGCGTTTTGCTGCGGGAAGTGGTGCTGCCGGCGATGCGGGTCAGCGTGGCGCAGGCCGCCCGCGAAATGGGCGTGAGCCGGCAGCAGCTGTACAAGATCCTCTCCGCTAATCGCGCGGTGACCGCTGAAATGGCGACGAGACTCGGGAAGTACTGTGGCAACGGCCCTGAGCTGTGGCTGAACATGCAGAGCGCCTATGACCTGTGGCACGCGCAGCACGCGCTCGCCGACGCGCTGGACGAGATTCCGACCCGCGCTGCGAGCTGAACCCCTCCGGCCTATCTGTCGATGCCGCCGATGCACAGGTACTTGATCTCGACGTAATCGTCGAGGCCGTACTTGGAGCCTTCACGACCGTTGCCCGACTCCTTGATGCCGCCGAACGGCGCCATGGCGTTAGAGATGATGCCTTCGTTGATGCCGATGATGCCGAACTCGAGGCCCTCGGCCACGCGCCAGATGCGGCCCACATCGCGGGCGCAGAAATAGGCCGCGAGACCGAACTCGGTGTCGTTGGCTATGGCGACGGCTTCTTCCTCGGTGCTGAAGCTGACCAGCGGCGACACCGGGCCGAAGATTTCCTCGCGGAAGACCCGCATGTCGCTTGTGACGCCGGAGAGGATGGTCGGCTCGACATAGCTGCCACCGAGCTTCGAACGGCCGCCGCCGTACACCACCGACGCGCCCTTGGCGGTCGCATCGTCGATCATCGCGCAGACACTGTCTGCAGCAGCTTCGTCGATGAGCGGGCCGATGGTCACACCCTCGTCGGCGCCGTTGCCCACCTTGAGCCCGCGCACTGCCTCGGCCAGCTTTTCGGAGTACTCCTCCATGACGCTGTCCTGGACCAGGATGCGGTTGGCGCAGACACAGGTCTGGCCGGCGTTGCGGTACTTGGAAGCCAGGGTGCCTTGAATGGCATTGTCGAGGTCGGCGTCGTCGAAGACGATGAAGGGCGCGTTGCCGCCGAGCTCCATCGAGGTGCGTTTCATGGTTTGCGAGCAGTCAGCGACGAGCTTTTTGCCGACCTCGGTCGAGCCGGTGAAGGTCAGCTTGCGCACGATCGGGTTGGAGGTCAGCTCGTCGCCGATGGCGCCCGTCCGTCCGGCCAGGACGTTGATCACCCCCGCGGGGATGCCGGCGCGCTCTGCGAGCTCGGCCATGGCGAAGGCGGACAGTGGTGTCGCGGTTGCTGGTTTGCAGACCGTGGTGCAACCCGCCGCCAGCGCGGCGCCGACCTTGCGGGCCAGCATGGCGTTTGGGAAGTTCCACGGCGTGATGCACGCCACCACGCCCACCGGCTGCTTGATGACAACGATCCGGCGGTCGTTGGCTGGCGGGGGAATGACGTCGCCATAGATACGTTTGGCTTCCTCGGCGAACCACTCGATGTAACTGGCGCCGTACGCGATCTCGCCGCGCGCCTCGAAGAGAGGTTTGCCCTGCTCGGCGGTCAGGATCTGTGCCAGGTCCTCCTGGTGCTCCATCATAAGGTCGAACCAGCGACGCATCAGGACGGACCTCTCAGAGGCCGTCCTTTGCCGCCACGCGATCTGCGACTTTTCCGCAGCCTCGATGGCACGGTGGGTTTCTTCACCACCACACTTCGCGACCTCGGCGATGACCTCGCCGGTCGCCGGGTTGGTGACGGCAAAGGTCTCGCCGCCGTCGGCGTCGATCCACTGCCCGTCGACGAAGGCCCGTGTCTTCAACAAAGAGCTATCGGTGAGTTGCATGGTGTGTCCTCCTCTACGTTGCGAGGTCTTCGGTCACGTCTCGGAAATCGGCTGCACCTTCGTTGTCCAACGGTGTTATAACAAACGGCGGTTCCTATCCTTGTGCGAAACCGACGTGAAATAGGAACTGTTAGAATATTCGACCTCAGACATGAGAAGAGACTGTTTCGATGGGAGGGCCGGTTCCCGTCTTAAAAGGGAGGATTCCAGAATGAATCGGATAGACATCGATTGGCGGTACTGCGCACGGCCACTGCGAATGACTGTCATGGTCGCGGTGGTGGCATTTCTCCTGGTCGTTGGGCCAGGAAGCGCCTTAGCCGAGGAGGAGGAAGAAGATTCCGCCACCCCCGGTGGCCAGAGCCTCGAGTCGGCCGCCAATGACGCCACCGCCTCCATGTGGACCTTCCAGCTCTCACTGGAGGGGCGAACCTGGCTGGACGAGGATGGACCCAGCGGCCAGCCCCGGCCCGAGGGCAACCGCGACCAGTTCATGCTCCGTTTTGTGGCGCCGGTGCCGCTGGGCAAGAACCTCAAGCTCATCAACCGGTTCACCATGCGCAACAACGAGGCGGTCGACAAGTCATCCGGCGCGGGCGACGCCGAGTACTTTGCGCTCTTTATCCCCTTCGAGTGGGCCACCGGCCGTTGGGGAATCGGACCGCAAGTAAACTTTCCAGCCGAGAGCTCAAAGTTTGGGAGCGAGAAGTGGCGATACGGATTTGCCTCGGCCTGGTTGGAGCGCGTCGGGGACAAAGTTCTCACCGGCATCTTGGTGCAGCAGGTCTGGGGCAAGACCGATCCCAACGATCCCGACCGTCAGGTGGCACAACCCATCACCATCCAGCCCATCTTCAACTACTCGCTCAAGAACGGTTACTACCTCAACATCGGCGAGACCGCCTTCAGCTACAACTGGGACGCCAATGCCTGGCTGATTCCTCTCGGAGTTCGCTTCGGTAAGGTCTTTATCAACGAGGACGGGTCGGTTTGGAACCTCTATGGCGAAATCCGAAAGACCGTGTATCACGGGAGCGACTGGCCGGGAAGTGTCCTGGACACCGCGGTTCGGGTCAATCTGTCGTATGCGTTTCCGATGTAGAACCTTTTCGAATGAGGAATGAGGAATGAGGAATGAGGAATGAGAAGTCGGGTTTAGATATGACGAACCAAAACCGAAAGGGGAATGACATGAGATCGAATGTACTGAAAATTGCCGTCCTCGCAGTGATGGTAGTAGCCCTGGCGGGCACCTCCACAGCGCAGGACAAGCCGAACATCCTCGTCATCTGGGGAGACGACATCGGCCAGTTCAACGTCTCGGCATACAACATGGGGATGATGGGCTACAAGACGCCGAATATCGACCGCATCGCCGCCGAGGGTGCAGTCTTTACCGACTGGTATGGCCAGCAGAGCTGCACCGCCGGCCGCGCCGCATTCATCACCGGCCAGTCGCCCATGCGCACCGGTCTGACCAAGGTCGGACTGCCGGGCGCGCCGGAAGGAATGAAAAAAGAAGACCCGACCATTGCCGGCCTGCTCAAGGAGCACGGCTACATGACCGGCCAGTTCGGCAAGAACCACCTCGGCGATCGCGACGAGATGTTGCCGAGCAATCACGGGTTTGACGAGTTTTTCGGTAACCTCTACCACCTGAACGCCGAGGAGGAGCCAGAGCTCCCGGACTATCCCGCAGATCTGAAGCTCGCCGACGGGAGTACTTTCAGCGAGAAGTTCGGCCCCCGTGGCGTCATCCACTCCTACGCCGACGGCCGCATCGAAGACACCGGCCCGCTGACCAAGAAGCGCATGGAGACGGTGGATGAGGAAGTCACTACCGCGGCGCTCGGCTTCATGGACAAGGCGGTCAAGGCCGACAAGCCGTTCTTCGTCTGGTGGAACAGCACCCGCATGCACGTCTGGACGCATCTCAAACCCGAGTCCGAAGGCAAGACCGGTTATGGCGTCTATGCCGACGGCATGGTCGAGCACGATGCGATGGTCGGCCAACTGCTCGCCAAGCTCGACGAGCTCGGCATCGCTGACAACACCATCGTCATGTACTCCACCGACAACGGCGCCGAGGTCTTCACCTGGCCCGACGGCGGTTCGACGATGTTCGCCGGTGAGAAGGCGACCCAGTGGGAGGGTGGCTTCCGTGTGCCGACCGCGATCCGCTGGCCCGGGGTCATCAAGCCGGGCACAATCAACAATGAAATCGGCGCCCACGAAGACATGTTGTCAACTCTGTTGGCTGCGGCTGGCGATCCCAACGTGAAAGAAGACCTGCTCAAGGGCAAACAGGTGGGTGACATGACCTACAAGGTTCACCTTGACGGTTACAATTTGCTGCCCGCGCTCAAGGGAGAGGCCGAGTGGCCACGCCATGAGTTCCTCTACTGGACCGACGACGGCAACGTCGCCGCCCTGCGTTTCAACGACTGGAAGGTCACGTTCATGAGGCAGAACGCACACGGAATGCACGTCTGGTCTCAGCCATACGAGACACTGCGTATGCCGATGATCGGAAATCTGCGCAGCGATCCGTTCGAGCGCGCCTTCCATGAAGGCATCGGCTACCCGCAATGGCAATTCGAGCACATGTACATGTTCGCGCCCGCTGGCTACTATGTCGGCCAATGGCTGCAGAGCTTCCGCGAGTTTCCGCCGCGCCAGAAACCCGGCAGCTTCAGCCTCGACCGCGTGCTGGAAGCGATCACCAAAGGCGCTGGCGACAAGTAAAAACAGAACCTATCCCGGGGGCCGCGAGGCCCCCGGGTTTTATGTTCGATCATTGATCGAATTAGGAATTAGGAATGGCGGACACAGAGAAACCGCAGATCACGCAGATGAGCGCAGATAGAAGAAACCAAATTGCACGGATCTGCGGTGATCTGCGCTATCTGCGGTTTGTGCTGGACGGGATGATCCATGGCTGAATCACCGCGAGCATCCACCACCCAGAGCGCTGAGCTTCTGGCCGTGGGCTGGCGGTTCCGGGTCGGGGTGGCGATCTTCGTGGCGGGCTTCGCGGCGCCGCTGGCGATTCCGCTGGTCACCTCGTCCGACCTGCCGACCGCGTGGAAGACGGCAGTCTCCGGTGCGCTCGCGGTGGGGGTGCCCGAGATCGCGATGGTGGTGGCGGCGGCGGTGATGGGTAAGGCGGGATTCGCCAGACTCAAGCGGCTGTTCGGACGGATCCTGAGGAAGTACGGACCGCCGGAGCGGGTGAGCCGCGCCCGTTACCGCGCCGGGCTGGTGATGTTCACACTACCGCTATTGGTGGGATGGCTCGGCCCCTACCTGCACCACCACCTGCCGGGTTTCGACCGATATCCCATGTTCTGGCACGTCGGGGGGGATCTGATGTTTGTGACCAGCCTCCTCGTGCTCGGCGGCGAGTTCTGGGACAAGTTGCGGTCGCTGTTCGTGCACGGTGCGCGGGCGGTGTTCCCGAATACGGACGGAGAAGGGGGACAACGTGATGGATGATTCGGGCCATCTCGGCACCGCGCGCAGCCAGCTCCAGCGGCTGGGGACCCTGACCGACGTGGTCTACGCGGTGGCGCTGGTGCTGATCATTTCCTGGCTGCCTCTGCCCGAGGAGAGCCACGCGACTGGCGCGGTGTGGATCCTCGATCTGTGGGCCGAATACTCGAACAACATCGTCGCAGTGGTGATTGGTCTCGTCTTCTCGATCATGTACTGGATCCGATCCAACACCCTGATGACGGCTCTCGATCGGACCGATGGAGTTCACACCGGGCTGTCCATCGCCTCGGTCTTCTTCCTGCTGCTGCTCCTGTATGTCGTGCGGGTGAGCGCTGAGGTTGCGGCACCCAGCCGTCGTGCCGGTGAGAGCGTCGCAGTTGCTCTCATCGGCATCGCTGCCGGCGCCGCATGGTGGTGGGCGCGAAGAAAAGGGCTCGTGCGCGAGGGCATCTCGAAGGACGAGATGCTCGGCATTCAGATCGAGGCATTTGCAGAGCCCCTCACGGCACTGGTGACCCTGCCTTTCGCTTTTGTTGGTGAGCTGGCCTGGAACCTGGCCTGGTTTGCCTATATTCCCATAGCGGCATTTCTTCGCCGACGCGGCGTAAAAGACCAGGAAACGCTATGATACGCAATCGACAATCAAACGAGGAGGACCTTTGTCCATGATCAAGAGAAAATTTCAAATCGTTATCGGAGCAGTGTTCATTGCGTTCCTCCTCGCGTCGGCTCCGGCAGAGGCGCAGCGTAGCTTCGAGCCCCTCTTCGACAAGTTCAACTTCAAGGTCGCAGGGAGCTGGGTCGGGCTCACGACCGAGATCCGGCTCGAATCGGACCTGACCGAAGGAAACGGCACGACCCTCAACTTCGAGGACGATCTCGGTCTCGGCAGCGACAAGACCATCCCGACGCTGGCCTTCGAGTGGCAGATTGCCCGCAAGCACAAGTTAGGTGTGCGCTGGCAGGACATCAGCCGCGACTCGTCGGCGCAGGCGCTGACAGAGATCCGTTGGGGTGACGAAATCATCCCCATCGATGCCAATGTCACCCTCGGTTTCGATATCACCCAGGCCTTTATCGACTACGCTTACTACCCGTGGGTCAAGGAGCGGTGGGCGGCAGGCTTCGGCCTCGGTCTCCGCTGGATGGACCTCCAGGTAACGCTGGCCTATCGCGGAGAGAACGAAAATATCGAGGGCAGTTCCGATGTCAAGGCCAGCGCTCCCCTGCCATACATCTACTTCGAGTACCGGCGGCTTTTCTCGGACAACTGGCGTTTCATCACCGGTCTCGGTTGGCTCTACATCAGCATCGACGACATCAGTGGCGGCCAGTTGATCGGTCGTGCCAGTATCGAGTACCTGCTCGGCAAGAGGTGGTCCTTCGGCGCTGCCATCAACCTGTCGACGATCAATGTCGATTGGACGGGCCTCAAGGACGAGGAAGACAATTCTCATCTCGAGGGCGCCATCGAAATGGCAATCAACGACGTCACCGTCTTCGCGCGGGTGAGGTTCTAGGGCCCGCACAACCGCCCGATACTCGATGCTGGATACTCGATTCTCGATGGTGGAGCCCACTCTCGAGTGACCCGGGGCCGGGTGGGCGGTAGGATCGAGCATCGAGCAACGAATATCGAGAATCGGGCGGCACTGATGCCGAAGCAAAGCTGCAGAATTATCCTGCTGGCAATCGCGCTCCTCGGAGCCCTGGCGCTTCCCGGGTGGGCGCAAGAAATCGAGCCTCGCATTTACGCCAACATTCCGGTTGGGATGAACTTCCTGGCCGTTGGCTACAGCCACTCCAGCGGTAATGTCTTCATGGACCCGTCGCTGCCGATCGAAAACCTCGACGCGAGGCTCAACATTGTCCTCGCGCGGTACATCCGCAGCTTCAATCTCTTCGGCGCCCCGGCCAAATTCAAAGCAGTGCTGCCGTGGTCCTCGGGCCATTGGGACGGTTTTCTCGACGGCGAATTCCGGACCCGGGACACCTCGGGCTTCGCAGACGCCCGCCTCGGCCTTGGTGTGCTGCTCGTGGGCGCGCCCGTGCTCGAGCCTTCTGAGTTCTCGAGCTACGAGCAGGAAATGGTGGTCGGATTGGGCTTCAACCTCGTCGCTCCGACCGGGCAGTACGACTCGTCCAAGCTCATCAACCTCGGTTCCAATCGGTGGTCCTTTCGCTCAGAGCTCGGTCTATCGAAGGCATTCAACAAGTGGACGGTCGAGGTGGCCGGAGGCGTCTGGGTTTACACCGACAACCGCGATTTCTTTGGCGGCAACACGCTGTCTCAGGATCCGTTTCTCGTCGCCAAGGTGAACGTGGTTCGCTCGATTCGACCGGGTCTGTGGTGGGCCGTCGGCACCGGCTACGGACAGGGTGGGCGCACATTTATCGACGGTGAGCCTCGCGACACCAAACAGAAGAACTGGCGGCTCACGGCCATGCTGGTCTATCCGTTGTCGCCGACCCAGGGCCTTTCTCTAACCGTCGTTTCCGGCAGAACCTTCCAGGCCGGTCCGGATTTCGACGTGGCCGCCGTTGCCTATCAGGTCTCGTGGGGTGGGCGGTGAACGAACCAACGGCAGAGCCGGCCGAACAGGCTGTTCATGCCACGCTCCGCTGTCGATGAAAGGGGCACGAAAATGGCAGGCAAAAGAACCCACCAATCACTCCCCATCGCACTGGCCTTCGGCGCGGCGATCTTGATGGTCTCGGGCGTCGGTCATACCGCAAAAAAACCGAAACCGGACGAGTACGTCGTCACCGAAGCCGAGCTTCAACTGGAACTGATGAGCTTCGCGGATCGCTATGCCGCGATGGCTGCCCAGGCCATCGACGACGTCGAGCGGCTCGGACCTCCGCCGGAAACTCGGCGGGCGATACTCGGCGACATGGTCTTCTCGGCGGCAGCCGCCTTCACTGTTGCGGCGGACCCCGATCCACAGTTGGCTCTGCTGGACATGGTGGTGATGACCACGCTGGGGCGGATCGTCTATGAGGATTACTGGAGGCCACGGCTCGGAGATGCCGTAGAGCCTGTGGTGACTGCGTTCGAGAAGCTCGAACAAGACGTCTGGACGGTCGCGGCGCCGATTCTCGACGAAGCGCAGCAACAGGAGCTCCGCGAACGAATCGACACCTTCCACGCCGACAACCCCGAGCTGAGCACCTTCAGTCATCTGCGGTTTGCCGACTTCCCGTCGAAGAGGGCCACGTCGACCCTCAAAAAGAAGAAGTCCGGTGGGATCTTCGGATCCGTCAGGAACATAACGGACCAGGTGGAGCAGACGCGTATCATGGCCGAACGCGCCATGTTTCTTTCCACCAGACTGCCCCTCCTCACGGGAGGGTTTGCCGATATCTGGGTTTCCCGACTCTCGTACAACCCTGCGATCGAGGAGATTCGACAGGACGTCCGGACCTTTGCTGTGGTTTCCGACCGCCTCGCGACCGTTGCCGAACAGCTTCCCGAACAGATCACCAGCGAGCGCACTGAAGCGATCGAGCAGGTGATGAGGGAGGCGGACACCCTCCGATACGATGCGATCGAACACCTCTTTGAAGGCTTCGCCGAGGAACGCCAGGAGATGCTCCGCCAGTTCATCGAAGAGGAGCAACGGCTGGGCGGTCTGCTCACCGAGCTTCGCCACACTCTGACGGAAGCCAACACTCTGACGGTATCCGTGGACACGCTGGCCCAGCGTTTCGATGTCGGGGCTCCGGCGGAAGAGCCAACTGAACCATTCGTCATCGAGGACTATCGAAGGACGATCGTCGATACGGGGGTGGTCGTTGAGCAGCTCAACGGCCTCGTGGAGACGACCAATGAGCTCTTGAACTCGCCGGGGGCGGATCGACTCGTGCCGAGTCTGGTCGAGGCGATCAACGAGGCCGGTGAGACCAGCGAGGACCTGGTTGATCACAGCCTTTTCCGTGCCGCCTTTTTGATCCTGTTCGCGCTTGTCGGATACGTGCTGGCACGACTCTGCTATCAATGGCTCGCCATGCGAATATTCGGGAGCGCTCCCGCGGGGTAGTGCACGGCGGCGCTTTCGAGACCGAGCACTGCGACAGCGTATGATGTCGGGCCGGGGGGAGGCTCTCACGATGCCAGATCTATTCAAAAAACCAGCGGTCCATGTCATTCTGCTCGGCCTGATCGTGGCCGTCGCTATCCTCATCGCCAAGGGTCCACCCACTGCCGACGCCTCGCGGCGGGTTGTGGTGACCGGTGCCGATCTTTTGCAGCAGCGGGCGGCGTTCATGCGCACCTGGCAGCGCGAGCCGACCTCGGGCGAGCTGCGGGGTGCGCTTGAGCAGCACATCCGGCAGGAGGTGCTCTACCGCGAGGCACTGGCGCGCGACTACGACCGCGATGACCTCGTGGTGCGGCGCGCCATGCAACAGAAGATGGAGTTTCTCGCCGCCTCACAGGCGATGCAGGAGCCACCCACCGAGGAGGAGATCGAGGCCTTCTTCGCGTTGCGGCAGGAGCGTTACCGTCTGCCGGCTGTATTGAGTTTCAGGCAGATCTACCTCAGCCTCGACAAACGCGGCGCGGGGGCGGAGCAGGCAGCCATCGATCTTCTGGCGCAGTTGCGGTTGGAAGATCCGGGCGCGCGCGATCTCGCCTCGTATGGCGATGCCATCATGCTCGAAACTTCATATGCCGGTCAGAGCGAACGGGAGGTCAGCGCCGCCTTTGGTGAGCTGTTTTCCGAGGCCGTTGTACGACTCCCGGTCGGTGAGTGGCAGGGCCCGGTCAGTTCCGGTTATGGCCTTCACCTGGTCAAGGTGGTCGAGCGCGAGGAGTCGCGCGTGCCGGAGTGGCGTGAGGTCGCGGGCCGGGTCATCAGCGACATGGAGTTCGAGGCCAGGGCTTCTGCCAAGGACCAGCTTTATCAGGAGATCGCCCAGAACTACGAGGTCGTGCTCGACGGCCAGGTGCGGGATTTCCTGGAGTCCGCCGAGTGAAAAGAACTCGGATCGCGGCGGCCCTTTTCGGAATCCTGTGGCTGTTCAGCGCATCGGCGTTGGCGGACATCGCCTTTCCCGCCCGGCTTGACGTGACCGAGCGCGAGCCGGGCGTCTATGACATCTCGTTCACCCTGCCCATCGTCGAGGGCCGGAAGC
>Ga0255053_10001811_pt1 | contig 11583 bp, 10 predicted proteins | sample JV7_2_22_MG_FD_188635 | JGI IMG/M metagenome (GOLD analysis project Ga0255053, IMG submission 188635) | Seawater microbial communities from Jervis Inlet, British Columbia, Canada - JV7_2_22 | ecosystem: Environmental > Aquatic > Marine > Inlet | place: Canada: British Columbia | collected...
GCACCTCACGTAATAATCTGGCTCCAGGTAATGCAAGACGGTACCCTGGAGTCAGCAACACCTCAAATCGGCCCTCTTACAACTTGCTACCGCCAGCCCGCTTCAGCGACTATAATGATGCGCTGTATTTGCGAGCATTTGACTTGTCTCACTATTGGCAAGCTCATTTGCAGAACGTTTTTGGGCTGAGGGTGCAACTTGGCTCAACAGAGCCGAGGAGTACGTTCAGTGAGTTTTGATCATTTTTCGTTGGATCCGCGAATCGTCGCCCGAATCAAGGCGGTCGGCTACACAACTCCAACCCCCATTCAACAGAAAGCCATACCAAGGGTACTTGACCGCCGAGATGTAATTGGTCTGGCGCAAACCGGTACTGGTAAAACAGCGGCCTTTGTTTTGCCGATCCTGCAGCGGCTTACAACTGGCCCGCTTCGTCAAGTGCGGGCCCTCATTGTTGCTCCAACGCGTGAGCTGGCTGAACAGATTTACCAGATGAGTCTCGACCTCAGCAAGAACACCAAGGTGCGCAGCGTGGCCGTCTATGGGGGGGTGAGCAAATACTCTCAGATTTCACGATTGCGTACTGGCGTTGAGATCGTGATTGCATGCCCCGGTCGTCTGCTAGACCTGGTGGGTGATGGGGAAATTGATCTTTCACGGGTTGAGGTGCTGGTGCTGGACGAGGCCGATCGCATGTGCGACATGGGTTTCCTCCCTGATATTCGTCGCATCCTCAAACTGGTTCCGGAACGGCGCCAGACGCTTTTCTTCTCCGCAACCATGCCTCAAGATATTCGAAAACTAGCAGACAGCATTCTCAAAGATCCTGTCACGGTTCAGATCGGGAAAATTGCCCCAGCGAAGACTGTTTCACACGCGATCTATCCTGTGCCAGCAAATCTCAAAAAGAGCCTATTGATGGCAATGCTTAACCAGACCCCCACCGACCGGGTCCTGATTTTCACCCGCACCAAGTATCGCGCTCGCAACCTGGCGCGCGATTTGCAAAAGCGCGGGTATCGTGCGGCTGCGCTGCAAGGCAATATGTCGCAGAGCCAGCGACAAAAAGCGATCGATGGGTTTCGCAGTAAGGAATTTGACATTCTTGCTGCAACAGATGTTGCTTCACGTGGGATCGATGTGTCGGAAATTTCCCACGTCATCAACTTTGACGTCCCCAATACGGTCGATGCGTACACCCATCGGATCGGCCGCACTGGTCGAGCCCACCGATCCGGCGAAGCTTACACGTTTGCAGGACAAGAGGACGAGCAGATGATTCGAGGCATCGAGAAAGTAGTGGGCACGCCAATCGAGCGGCGACGGCTACCGAATTTCAATTACGGCCGATTCGTGCCCGAAAATGAATTCCAGAAAAGCGATGCAAAGCCCTCCGGCAAAAAGGAAAAACGTAATCGTCCTCGCCACAATGGGCGCAGCAAGAACTGGCGCCATCGTTCGAATCGCCGTAAGTAATCCCTGACTTTCCCCGGATAGCGCCATCCTAGTACTGTGGTACCATTCGAATTGGGGCCGGAGACATCCCGCTTCGCCACAACTCTATCTTCTGGTCAATCGGTTGGAGGACCGGGCGGCTCCTCAGGCACTCACGGTGTCCAATACGATTCGCTTCACATTCCTGGCGTTAAGTATTTTTGGCCTGGCCGTAAACTTTATCGGCCTGGTTTACACGTTTGCGGCCCTCGTAAACGTCTTTCTAGCCTAGTTTTAACCCACCTTTCAGACACCTTTCAATTCAGTCGCAATTGAGACGATTTGTGCCATAATCCGGCTGCACCTTAACAGCGGGCAACCTCCGCATTAGGTGTTTCCACTCTCGCCTTGGTCGCCATGAATGTGGCGACCTTGTGCGTTTAATGGGACCAGAGTTCATTGCGAGCCTCGGAATCGATGGTGTAAACTTTCCTATGTGGTAGCTAGCAACGGAAACGCCCCCATCACCGTCAATGGCAAACTGGTGGTGTGCATCGAAGACGAACAGGAAATGATCGACCTTGTTCAGCTCATTTTAGGCCGCCGCGGATTTACGGTAGAAGGCGCCAATGGAGGGCTGGAAGGGCTCGAGAAAGTTCAGAAACGAAAACCCGATTTAGTGCTGTTGGATCTCATGATGCCGGATATGGATGGCTGGGAGGTGTATCAGCGTATGAAATCGGATGAAGAACTGCGTGAGATCCCGGTGATAGTTGTTACCGCCAAGGCACAGTCAATTGATAAGGTGTTGGGACTCCATATTGCCAAGGTCGATGACTACATTACGAAGCCATTTGGGCCGCAGGAGCTGCTTGAGAGCGTCGAAAAAATCTTAGGTCAAGCCGACTAACAGGTAAGACAGGTGGAACTCAGGCGGGGCTGCAATTTGCAGCCCCGTTTTCGCGCGCGTACAAGCCCACCGTGCACTGGATATCGAACGCGAGATTCGATTGAGGGTTGTTCCCGAGCATCGTTGTTTCCGTCGGTGCCAGCCCACCGAAAAAGCTATAATCGCGAAATGCGTTTCAGCGCTCTAATTCTGGCCATTGGCCTTCTGGCTGGCACTGCAACGGCCGCCGCACAGCAAGACGGTCCGGTGTATGTCATCGAAGCTGGCGATTCCTTGTTCACGATCGCGCAGATCTTTGGGACATCGGTCGAGGAGCTGGCAGCGGCTAATCAAATCGAAGATCCGGCTGCCATATTCCCCGGTCAGGCGCTTGTGATTCCTGGCTACGATGGGTTAAGCGGGACTCTCCAATTCAACGAAGTTCAGTTCGGAGAAACGCTTCAAAGCCTGGCCCTGCGCTACGGACTTCCGGAGGATCAATTGGGGAGGCTCAATCGGATTCTAAATCCGCATCGCCTCTATTCGGGACAGCCTTTTGCATATCCGGAAAGGATCGGAGGGATGCCGACCTCCCATCGAAGCTCAACCCTCCATGGTCAGAGCCTGCTCGAGCTCTCGGGGGAGCTCGATCTGGAATCCTGGTTGTTGATGGATGTGAATGGGATCGAGGGCCGACGCTGGTTGGTTCCTGGCGAGCTAATGTATGCACCAGGCGGTGAGCAGGCGACCAGCGCGCTGCCTCCCGAGTTCGGAACCATCAGCTTAGCTCCAGAAGGAGCCACTCAGGGAAGAACGATCTCGATCCGATTCGAAGGACCAAACGAAGTTTCCGGCCAGCTAGGGGATCAGGAGTTGGTTGTGACCTCTTCCGGGGAGGGATCATCGCTTGCGCTGCAGGGTGTCCACGCGTTGGAGGAGCCGGGCTTGATTGAGTTAGCGCTGGCTGTTGATGCCTCAACTCGGTACAGCCAGCCGATTCTTGTCCGAGGTGGTGGATACGGCCAGGAATTTCTACAAGTGCCTCCTGAAACTCTCGATCCGGTAAATACCGAGCCAGAAGATGAACTCGTCGCACGAATTGTGAGCTCGGTGACTCCAGATAAACTCTGGGAGGGGCCTTTTTCCTACCCATCCACTTTCTTCGAGGCATTCCCCTCATTTTTTGGAACTCGTCGTAGCTACAACGGAAGCGCGTTTATTTATTACCACACCGGTTTGGATCTTTATGGCAGCAGCAGCACCCCAGTTTTAGCTCCAGCTCGAGGGCGGGTAGCTTTCTCTGATTTCCTCACGGTACGAGGCAATGTGACCTATATCGATCACGGATGGGGTGTCTACACGGGGTATCTGCACCAATCTGAGAGCCTGGTGCAGCCTGGCGATATGGTGGAACCTGGACAGACGATAGGGTTTGTTGGGGGAACCGGCCGTGTTACCGGCCCGCACTTACATTGGGAGGTCTGGGTAGGCGGTGTACCCGTGGATCCAATTGAGTGGACCCTGACGGAATTCCCCTAGGCCTCGGGTTCTTCCTCAGAACCTTGATCGAGGAGTGAGCGTGCTTCTTCCGCCTGCTCAGCGCGAACCATGATCTCCACTTCACCCATTGCTCCCACCGTCAGACCCAGAGCTGTACCGGCAGATTCCTGAGACAGCCAAACTTCGACACCATTAGCGATCAGCAGCCCTTTGATAATTTCAGCTTCAACCTGGCCGTCAGCGGTCCCTACAGAAACAAGTTCGTGAGGTTGCTCTTCTGAAGTCGTCATAGCCCCTATAGTATAATGGCCCAACAGTACCCCAAATCCACTAAACCCCCGAATGCATCCTGCCTCCGCCCCCGCACCAGAACTCTATTGGGCTGAATTCGACGTCACGGAACAAGACATTGAATTCATCGATAACCTGCTTCTTGAGCGCGAAGTTCCGCTTACCATCCAGGCAATGGCCTATGCGTTGGCGGAGTATCGACTCGAGCTTGAACGAATTGAGCGGGAAAGTCGACCAACCGGCGATCTCGATGCATATCGGCCGGGTGAGACATACGAAGTTGGGGAGCGGCTAACGTTTCTATCGCTTGACAATCGAATCGGTACGGTTACAAGTGTTCGAGAAGCGGAAAATCCTGATCTTCCTCCATTTGACGTCATTCAGGTCAGCTTCAAGGATGAGGGCGAGACCCTGGATTTTGCCGCTCGCCTTCAAGAACACCTTCTGAACTCGCTGGCCTCAGAAAACGATCAACTCGAATCTGACATGACCCCGGAGACTGTTATCGAGCGCTACGGTCCTTCGATCGAAGGCAAGCTCGAGGCGCGGCTGCATGACAGTCCCGAGACAGTGCGAATCGCGGGGCGCTGGTTTCACAGCGGCCTCCTGGCCGATATCAATGAGGGTCACCTCAATCTGGCAGAAGCGGTTTTGGATGTGGCGGAAGGCGGTCCTCTGCCAACCCAATCGCTGGCAGAGCATATGGAGCTTCCCGCCGGCCTCGACCCCTTGCTTACGGAATTCTCGGTCAATTTCGTGCTGCAAGAAGACGAGCGATTCGATGAGGTCGGGCCGGCAGGTAAGGTGCTCTGGTACTTGAAACGACTTGAGCCAGAAGAGGTCTTAGAGGTCCCCAGGAGAATTGCGTATTCGCCGAAAGCATATGATCGGGATCGGCTGACGGAGGAACTGCTGGCGCTCGAGCGGAACCTTGACGATGAATTGAGTGAGCTAGCTCCGCCTGATTCAACGGTCACCGAAAAAGTCACTTTGCCAATCTTGTTTCCACATCGGCAAGCCGGCACGCTGCCGTTGTCAGCCAGACTTGAGACACTGTTTCCGACCGCGTATGAGGCACCCAGGATCCGGTTTATCCTGATTGACGGAACCACCGGAGAAAAATTTCCGGGTTGGGTGGTGCCTGAAGAGCGGTACGTCTACGGTCTGGCGAACTGGTACAGGAGCAACCGGGTTCCTGCAGGAGGCTTGATCGAGATCACGCCCTCCGAAGTCGAAGGAGAAGTCATCCTTCGGGCGTTGGAGCCTCGCCAGCGAAATGATTGGATACGGATGGTAACGATCGACGACAATGGCCATATAGGATTCACCATGTTGAAACATCCGGTTGGTACCGCTTACGATGAGCGTATGATCGTCGGCCAGATGGATGAGCAGGCACTTGCCGAAGCCTGGCAGAGAGGAGAGCAACGAAGGTTGCCGCCTGATCGGTTGACCCTCCAGGTCTTTCGGGAACTGGCCAGACTCAACCCACAAGCTACCGTGCATGCCAAAAGCCTATACTCGGCGGTGAATGTCATCCGGCGCCTGCCGCCCGGGCCGATTTTTGCTGAGCTAGCAACGCAGCCTTACTTCGAGCCAGTAGGTGATCACTATTGGAAACTGAACGAGGGGGAGACCTAAGAGAAATGAGCACCCCAGCTCCACCTTCCATGGTGCGGCCCACTCTAGAAGCACCATTCCATATCGATTATGGATGGTGGGATCGTTCGGATAGGGATCTCGATGTGTACCTGAGGAGTCACCTGTGCCGTGAGCACCAGGAACTGTATCCGGAGATAGACCCGAAAGCCAAGGTCGATCACGTCGATCCACAAACCGGGGAAGTTACGCTGCTGACTCGGATCGAAGACATTCTGATTTCACATTGCTCACTGCAAGAGGGCTACCTCACACCGCAAACCAGTCTGGTAAACGGGGTCTTTCGGGTCTTTCTCGCTAACGGAAATGCCCCGCTGACTCCCGAAGAGCTTGGCGAGCAGACCGGCCGTCCAGCTCGAATGATTTTGCGCACTCTTTCGGGGCCTCGCATATACAAGGGCATTCGCCCGGCCCATTGATTTCACAACCCCCCAAAAAGGATAAGATTAAGCGAAGGAAGAAGCCCCTCGGCTAACTCCGCTCTATGGGCGGCAGTAGAGTTTCGAGGGGAAATACGATGTGCGCCCGTAGCTCAGTTGGATAGAGCGCCAGACTTCTAATCTGGAGTGCGCAGGTTCGAGTCCTGCCGGGCGCGCCAATGATATGGGGCTGCCATCGGCAGCCCCTTTTATAGTGCGCGAGCCCGGCTCAGATACTCAGTTTCCCGGAGGTTGCTCCTCAAGCACAGAAGAATCGACAGCATAAAATGCGCGCGAGATTGCATCGTCAATCCAGCTGCGCCGGCCTTCTTGATCTTCTTTGAGGCATACCCCAAGGTACACTGCAGTTACGAGCGATCCCAGTATGGCTCCGATCAAAATCCCCGCTACCACCTCATTCATCGATGACCCTCCACTCCGCCTTTCGGCTCGAAGTCTTATCTAAGAATTAGAAAATGTGGGAACCTCTGAAGCCCGACGGTAGCATTCGTCTCGGGCTGGATCATTATCCACGCAGGCTGCCAACCACACCCAGGCCAATCGATTGTCGGGTTCTTCTCGTACCACCCAGCTCAATGTCGTGCGTCCCTGGCCCAGGTCGCCCCGAGTAATGGCCTCGACGGCAGATGTGATCGCTTCTTCGATGGATGCCATGATTGTCCTCTTCCGACACGTAGTATTCGGTAGGAATGTGTGTCTTCGACAATCATCCTAGCAGTCGCTCGCCGATCCATCACTAACGATCCCCTTACAGATCGGGTTCGGTTTCTCCCGCCATCATGCGCACCCGCTGCCAGGGCGGGAGGTTGTCCATTTCAGCAAGGGTTTGACGCAGCTCGAAGATCTGGTCTCGCATTGCGGCCGCTTTTTCAAACTCCAACGCATCCGCAGCCATATGCATCTGCTTTTCCAACTCGCGTATCAACCTGGCCAATTCGTCCCGGGGCATATCCAGCGGGGCGGTAGCTCGATATTCCGCCTGCTGCTCGGCCACGGCTTGCGCAGTCATTTGGTCGGTCAGATCACGGACGGCTTTGACGATACTGAGCGGCTCAATCCCGTGCTCTTCATTGAATTGGATCTGTATGTCACGACGCCGGTTGGTCTCGTCAATGGCCGACTTCATTGACTTGGTCATTACATCGGCATACATGATGACTTTGCCCTCAACGTGTCGGGAGGCTCTACCGGTAGTCTGAATGAGCGAAGTAGTGGAGCGGAGAAAGCCTTCTTTGTCGGCATCCAGGATGGCTACCAACGATACCTCCGGCAGATCCAGCCCCTCGCGGAGCAGATTGATTCCAACCACTACATCAAATACCCCCAACCTGAGATCGCGCAGTATTCCCACCCGATCCAGGGTGTCGACCTCAGAGTGAAGATAATGCACCTTTATTCCAAGCTCCAAGAGGTAGTCCGCGAGGTCTTCCGACATACGTTTGGTCAGGGTCGTAACTAGTGTGCGCTGCCCGATCTCGGTGCGCTTCTTGATCTCGCCTACCAGGTCATCGATTTGGCCTTCCACCGGCCGCACTTCCACTGCCGGATCTACGAGCCCGGTCGGGCGAATAATCTGTTCCACAACTTGTTCGGCTGCTTCAAGCTCATAGGGTCCGGGGGTGGCGGAGGTGTACAGAACCTGACCGGTCCGATCTTTGAATTCATCAAACGCGAGCGGTCGATTATCGATTGCGGACGGAAGCCTGAACCCATATTCCACCAGCGTTTCCTTGCGGGAGCGGTCACCAGCGTACATACCTCCGATTTGAGGGATGGTCATGTGGCTTTCGTCGATGACGAGCAGAAAATCTGGCGGGAAGTAGTCCATCAGCGTCCAGGGTGGGGATCCAGCCGGGCGCTGGTCCAGATGGCGCGAATAGTTTTCGATGCCAGAGCAGTATCCGACTTCTCGCATCATTTCCAGGTCGTAGTTGGTTCGCTGCTCAAGTCTCTGGGCTGCAAGGTGATCGCCCTGCTCTTTGAAGTGCTGCACCCGGCTGGTTAGCTCTATTTGAATATCGTCGATAGCAGCTTTAAGCTTCTCTTCTTCCGTAATGAAGTGTTTGGCTGGGAAAATATCAATTTCCTCTCGCTCGGCGATTAGTTCGCCGGTGACGATGTCGAATTGCGCGATCCGCTCCAGCTCATCGCCAAAGAAGCCAATCCTCAAACCGCGCTCTTCATACGCGGGCACTACTTCGAGCGTATCTCCACGCACTCGGAATGTCCCGGGACTGAGCTGAAGATCGTTGCGAGAGTAGTGGCTTTCAACGAGTTGGCGCAGCAGCGCATCCCGCCGATAGACTCCGCCTTTCTCCAGGTGGATCACGATGCGCCCGTAGGCCTCCGGATTACCGATACCGTAGATACAGGACACCGAGGCCACCACAATCACATCACGACGGGCAATAACGGAGGCGGTAGCGGAGAGCCTAAGCCGCTCGATTTCCTCATTGATATCGGTTTCCTTTTCGATATAGAGGTCATGGCGTGGAACGTAGGCTTCAGGCTGGTAGTAGTCGTAATAGGAAACGAAATACTCGACTGCATTTTCCGGAAAAAAATCTTTGAACTCGGCATAAAGCTGGGCGCCCAGAGTTTTATTGTGGGCGATGACGAGAGTGGGGCGCTGTTGGTCTGCGATAATGCTGGCTACGGTGAAGGTCTTTCCCGTGCCGGTAGCCCCCAACAAGACCTGATGTTTGAACCCGTTGTTCAAGCCCGAGTTTAGTTCTCGGATGGCTTTCGGCTGATCGCCCATTGCTTTAAATGGAGCACGCAGCTTGAAGTCAGGCATCTAATGGTTGCTCACATTCGGTCGCAATATCAAGCTCCTCCTTTGAGTTGCGCATAGACATTGAAGGTTTGCCCTTTGAGGGCGATCTCTTTGCTCCCGCTTGTTCTACGCTCGTTCAATATAAATTGGATTGCTGAAGATCCAGGGCGCTGAAGCGCCGCCGGCGAGGGTTGCTTCAACCCGGTAGGCGCCGGGCTCGTCTACCGACAGGACCGCGTGCTGCGTTGCAGACCATTCGCGAACCGCCTGGCCTGCCCGCAGAATTCTGATGTGAGCCGGATAGGGTGTGCTAACTTGCAGCGTGGCCCCCAATCCGAACCGAAGACGCTCGCCCATGACCGCCTTGCCATGCTCGGAGTGCGCGCTAAACATGAAATCCCGGGTAGGAGCCGACCGATCATATCCTACAAAGCAGCGCCCCTGTTCAATTGCCTGAAAAATCCGTATTTCGTCCTCTGCGGCCTCCCCTGACAGCGGTTCATCAATAAGCACATGCGTGTTGACGGCTTTAAAGAGCCATTCGTATGGAAAGATGGTCCGCCGAAGCGGCCCTAGACGTACGGGCAGAGCATGCGCATCGGCGTTTCCAATGGCCACCACCTGGTTCCCCTCATCGATCATCCGATCCCAGCGCTCGACTAAGCCGATCTCTGGGCCGCGTCCAATTCGTGAGGGAAGCAGGCCATAAAAGGCGGCATGAAATCGGGATCGCAGCAAACATTTGAACGAGGTCATGAAGTTCCAAATTTCGATTCCGGTGTAGCCCTCGACCTCCCAGTCATCCCACGAGAGTTCTGGCTGATCATATTGCGGCACGCCGCAGTCGACCGGGTGTGCCAGGAAGGACAACCCCCCACGTTTTTTGACCTCCCGGATCAAGACCTGCGGCTGATCGGCGAATCTAGTGAGGTCTTCGTTTGTGCCATAGATGAGCAGATGAGACTTCTCAGGCTCGCGTCCAACGTCATGAATCTCCTGGCCGATAAGCCGCAAAATGCGCTCATGCCCCAAGTAGTAATAGCCTGTCAATTCTGTGGGGAGAATGTTGTGATCAGTTACGACGATGAAATCGAGCCCGGCTTTGATTGCCGCATCGGCCACTTCATCCTGCGATCCATGTCCATCGGAGGTCGTGGTGTGCATATGCAAATTACCGACAACTTCATGCATTCAACGCCCCGAATCACGTGCAGTAAGCTTGCTTAAAGGGCTCGAAGCATATCACGGCTGCATGGCTTAGAATGAGCTCATCGACCAGGTGTGGGAATGAACAATGCAGAGGTAGCGCAGGTTTTCGAGGACATCGCTGACCTGCTTCAGATCAAAGGCGAGAAGGTCTTTAAAGTGATTGCCTATCGCCGAGGGGCGGAGGCCATCAGGACTCAGGGTCGAGACATCAATGCCATTTGGCAAGAGGGCGCGCTCGAAGAAATTCCGGGGGTGGGGAAGGCAATTGCGGAGAAGACCGACGAACTTCTGCGAACAGGCGAGCTTCAGTATTACGAGAATCTCAAAGCGGAGATTCCAATTGGCCTGCTGGATGTCTTGAAGGTCGGGGATGTCGGGCCTAAAAAGGCTGCTCGGTTCTGGGCGGAGCTCGATATTACTTCGGTTGAGGAGCTGGAGGCAGCTGCTAAAAACGGTGAGCTTCAGAAGCTGTCAGGCATGGGAGCTAAGTCTGAGGCGCGGATCCTTGAGAGCATCGAAGCCATAAAACGACGACAAACTGGCCGAATGTCCATCGGCGTGGCCCTGCCAATCGCTGAGCAGCTGCTGGGAGAACTTCGGCGACATCCGAAGGTCAAGGCGGCAGAGGCCGCGGGCAGTCTGCGCCGGAGGCGGGAGACGGTCGGCGATTTGGATCTCCTGGTCTCTACCGATCACCCTGATGTAGTGATGCAGACCTTCGTGGAGCTGCCCATCGTAGGAAGGGTGCGCAGCAAAGGTGAGGTGAAAACCAGCGTGGAGCTCATCGATGGTGTACGGGTTCAGGTGTGGACACATCCCTCCGAGCGATTCGGCACTGCCCTGCAATATGCCACCGGCTCAAAAGACCACAACGTCCGCCTCCGTGAACTCGCCCTGTCAATGGGATTGTCCCTGTCTGACCAGGCATTCAAGCTGGAAGATGACGGGGAAGTTACCGTAGCGGCCGAGGAAGATGTCTACAAGAAGCTGGGGCTTCCCTGGATCGCACCTGAAATGCGTGAAGATCGCGGAGAGATTCAAGCCGCTCAGAGCGGTGAGCTTCCGGAGTTGATTGAAGTCAAGGATTTGAAGGGCGAGCTGCATGCACACAGTACCTGGAGCGACGGAAAGAACTCGATCGAAGAAATGGTTCAGGCGGCCAAGCAAGAAAAGCACAAGTATCTGGCAATTACCGATCATTCCCAGAACCTCGGGGTCGCCAACGGACTGACAGCAAAGCGGGTGGAGCAGCAGCGGAGGGAGATTGCCAAAGTCCGAAAAAGTCTTGATAAGAACTTTGTCTTGCTTCATGGAACCGAGATGGAGGTACTGGCCGATGGGACACTCGACTTCCCAGACGAAGTGCTGGCCACGTTCGATATTGT
>Ga0255053_10001813_pt1 | contig 11572 bp, 7 predicted proteins | sample JV7_2_22_MG_FD_188635 | JGI IMG/M metagenome (GOLD analysis project Ga0255053, IMG submission 188635) | Seawater microbial communities from Jervis Inlet, British Columbia, Canada - JV7_2_22 | ecosystem: Environmental > Aquatic > Marine > Inlet | place: Canada: British Columbia | collected...
GGAGCCGTGGGATTGGGGACTCCATGGTCGCGATTGCAGTGGGCACTGAGGCCGAGAGCGTGGTGGGCTCAAAGGTTCTGATAGCAGTTGGCTCAACGGCCGCGAGCTTCATGGGTTATTTGGAAAGAGGTGAATCGCATTTTTGGCTACTCGGAGTGTGCAGCAGAATCAGGTCGAAGGGCATCCAGGGTGCGACCTATTTCAGGCAATTCAAGATTGGGATTCATCATCAATGACGGCATTGTGGCACCCGATGAGAACCAGAGGTCTAACTTTTGTTGCACTTCGTTTCGGGTCCCATAGATCGTTAACTGATCGAGAAGCGCTTCAGACTCTGACGGTACAACGGAAGGCTTTCCATCTTGATTGGCTTCGAGAACAACTGCCACCTCTGCTTTATAGCCATAGCGAGCGAGAACATTTCTGTAAATTGGACCCATTGTCGTCATGTAAAAGGCGATGACCCAGGCTGCTCCCTTGCGTGCAGTAGTGGTGTCGTCGGCGACGATGGTGGGAATTACTGGACAGACTTCCCAAGTTTCTCTATTCCCGCCTACCCGCTCTGCGCCCTCTTGAAGCAGCTCAATGCCATCCGCCAGGCGATCTCTTGGGAAGAGAAACGGTACCCAGCCATCGCAAAGCTCACCGGCAATCCGAATAGACTTTGGTGCAGAGGCCGCGAGGTAAATTGATAGATCCGGTTGAGGGGGAAGATTGAGGCGCAGCGGACGTGCCTCTTGAACGTTTTCGAGAGGAATTCTCTCTCCGTTAATTAGCGCCCTTACCTGGACGATTGTTGTGCGCACTTTTTTATACGGTAACTCGTAAACCGTATCGTGAAACCCTTCCGCCATCTGTGGTGTGCTCGAACCCAATCCCAGAATGGCGCGCCCCTCGGAGATGATGTTCAGTGTTGAGGCTGCCATCGCCAGGGTGGCAGCGCTTCTTCCCCACACGCTGAGAATTCCCGTGCCAAGCTGAAGTCGCTGGGTACGTGCTGCGATCTGAGCTAGTAGTGTTGTGATGTCATAGGACCATGTTTCGGGGAGGAAGATTGCATCGTATCCCATCTCATCCGCTGAGATTGCCAGGTGGAAAATGGCCTCATGGCGTGTCTCAAGCGGCATCATCACAACTGCAGTTGATGGATGTGAATGATTGACTTCGTCCATCTTCGTCCTAGGGTTCTCTTTGGCAGGAGGGGAGCTGTCCATGTAATATGCGCATAGGCAATGTTGGGAATCGATGCATTCTTAGGCTGCAATCACATCCGTTTGGGCGTTGGTCAACTCATTGAGTGGGATTTGGCATCGAATCCGGTGACGGTTGGAAAGCTCAGAAACCTGCCAGGAGGGTGATTCGTGATCACAAATCTCTGTGTGATAAGGACAGCGCCGCTGAAAGACGCATCCTTGCGCCGGGGGGCCGAGCTCTGGAGTATCGCTGGCAAGGAGTTTTGGTTTCGTAGCTGGATCTGGCTCCAAGATGGCACCCAATAGTGTTTCAGTGTACGGATGATAGGGTGGGGCATAGATCTCATCGACCGAACCGACCTCGCAAATTCGTCCCTGGTACAGCACTACCACACGATCAGCGATGGCGCGCACGACCGCGAGATCATGCGTGATGAATATATAGGTAATGTTGCGCTCTCGTTGCAAGTCCGCCAACAGATCGAGCACCGCTGCCTGAACCGATACATCAAGTGAGGAGGTGGGCTCGTCGCACAATACGACCTCTGGATCGGCAGCAAATGCGCGGGCAATTGCTACTCGCTGCTTCTCGCCACCCGACATCTGCGCCGGATAACGCAGTCGGTATCTTCCGTCAAGGCGCACGCGCTCGAGCAGTTCAACTTGTCGATTTCTTCTTTCATCGCGTGTCAATTCTGGGAAATACAGTTTGAGTGGTTGATCAAGGATTTCGGCTACCGTGTGTCGGGGATTGAGTGAGGCGTCAGGATTCTGAAAGATCATCTGAACGTTTCTACATAAATCCACCGGCCGGTCGTCGACTTCAACGGTCAGGTCACAGTCTTCAAATCGAATGCGACCGCTCTTTGCGGGTAAGAGGCCGGAAATAGTGCGGACAATGGTGGATTTACCGCTTCCGCTTTCGCCAACGAGGGCTAGCGTCTCGCCGCGTTGAACTGAGAGAGTTAAGTCACTCACCGTCGCCGGGGGCTCTGAGTCTCGTCCCAGGCGATCCATTATCCCTGGGCGGTAATAGGTTATCTCGACATCAGAAAGTTCAAGTGCGGGTTCATCCTGCAATCTATGCTCAACGGTGTGGTAGACCTGTTCCAGCTCCCTAGAAAAATCTGTAGCAATCGTCTCTTCCCCATGATGGCATCGTACGAGGTGAGTTGTCTGGTTAACGGTTTCTAGCTTCGGCGACTCACTGGTGCAAAGGTCAGTCGCAAATGTGCATCGAGGGGCAAAGGCGCACCCTGGCAACGTGCCTGGAATTGGAGGTTGTCCGGGCATGGATTTTGGAATTCCGGCCCTTGAAAGTCGGGGAATTGACTCCAGCAATCCGCGTGTATATGGGTGAGCCGGCACCTTAAAAATCTCTGTGGCGCTCGCGTCCTCTACAATCTCGCCCGCATACATAATGGCTACCCGATCGCTTACTCGTGCGATCACACCCAGATCATGGCTGATGTACATCATGGCAGTGCCTAACTCGGCGACGATATCCCGCAGGAGGTCAAGAATGTGGGCTTGAGTGGTCACGTCAAGACCGGTGGTCGGCTCATCAAGGACAAGCATCTCGGGGAGTCCCGCAAGAGCCATCGCTATTACTACCCGCTGTTGTTGCCCACCGGATAATTCGTGTGGGTAGCGAGCAGCAATCACCTCTGGATCCGGCAAACGAACTTTGGCAAGTAGGTCGAGCATGCGCGCTTTCGCATCCACGTCCGAAACGTCAGCATTTAAGTGAATTGCCTCGAGAACCTGCTTTCCGACGCGCATAGTCGGTGTGAGCGAATTCCCTGCATTTTGGGGGATCAGTGCGATTTTTTGTCCGCGGACAGCCTCCAATTCTTGCGCCGTCAGATCAAATATGTCGTGATCGTCAAGACGAACGTTCCCTTTGAGCAGTTGGCTGCCATGCCGCAGATATCCCATCATCGCCTGTCCAAGAGTGCTTTTACCGCAGCCTGACTCTCCGACCAGTCCTAATGTTTCTCCAGGATTGATCTGCAGTGATAGATCCTGTAACACGTGAACTAGATCACCTCGCTTGGATGTGTACCCGATGGTTAGATCACGAACCTCGATCAGGCTTTTGCTCAAACGGGAGCTCCCTGGCTGCGATCCAGGCCCATTGCTTTGGCCAGTGCATCAGAAAAAAGATTGATCCCGATGATTAAGGTACTCAACATGATGACTGGTCCAAATACAGCCCAAGGCTGTATGGCGAGGATTTCCCGGTTCTTCGCAATCATGAAACCCCAGTCTGGGGTCGGAGGGGTAACTCCAAAACCCAGGAACGAGAGCGATGTGAAGCCCAAGAGCATCCACGACCAATTCATCGCTCCATCGACCAATAACACATCACGAACATTGGGGAGCAGTTCTCGCATGACGATGGTGCGAGTGCTCTCGCCTCTTGCTCTCGCAGCCAACAAGAATTCACGCGTAACAAAATCAAGCGTCGCCGCTCGAGCCACTCGAATGGTAAGAATGCCATACGTGAAGCCGAACGTTAGGGCTTGTATCCACATATCGGTACCCATGATGCTCACCACCAAAAGCAGAATCAGAAGCCAAGGAAGTGAGAGAAGGGCATCAACGAAGCGCATTACAACTTCATCGATTCGGCCACCAAGCAATCCGAGTGCTATGCCTACCAGACTTCCCCAGATTACGGCCAGGATTATCGCCACAATGGTGACTACCAAGGTTACGCGCCCGCCCAGCATGGAGCGTGAAAACACATCGCGGCCCAGCCTATCCGTACCCATTAAATGTTCAGTAGAGGGAGCTTCGATCCGTGCCTCAGCGTTCATTTCCAGCGGGTCTTGAGGGACAAGAAGTGGGGAAGTGAGGGCTATGAGCAAGTGAGAGACGATCAAGAACAATCCGATCATGCCCGATCGAGACCGCCTTAAGTATTCCCAGGTTTCTGACATCGGGCTTCGCCGCTTGACTGTCGAAATTTGTTCTACAGTAGGTGATGCTACGGTCATTAGTTCCTCCGGTTTCAGTAATTGATGGTCAAAACGTCAGCCAATTACTCGAACCTGTTTAGTGCCCTCGTGCCGTCCGTAATCGAGGATTGAGAACGAGAGTAAGCAAGTCTGCGACTAAATTTACAGCGATCACGACAATCGCTAGGATAAGGGCGATGCCTTGGACCAATACCAGATCCCTGTCGCCGATGGCGTCAACCATGAGCCTCCCGATGCCGGGGTAGTTGAAAACGGTCTCGATAATCGCTACGCCGCCCAGCAGCCAGATGATCGTTAGAGCTACGATATTAATTGTGGGCAACATGGCGTTGGGCAAGGCATGCCCGAATACGATCCGCCGTGAGGGGACGCCTTTCAACTGAGCCATTTGAACATAGTCACTATTCATTACATCGATCATGTTGGTGCGTACCAATCGCAAAATATGCGCGACCATGATGATCGTGAGTGTAATGACGGGTAGGACGATATTAGGTAATAGCTCACTGATGGGGGCATTTGTGGAGACGAGCGTAATTGCAGGAAACCACTCCAAGCGGATGGCGAAAATAAATATCAGGACAGTTGCCGTGACGAAACCTGGCAGCGTCATGCCCGCAATCGATACGGTGGATACCGTGACATCGGGCCATTTATCTCGGGTAAGCCCGGCTAAAATGCCCAAGACTATAGCCAGGGGGACGCCGACCAAGGTCGCCGCCGTTGATAACACCACTGTGTTACGAAATCGATACCCAATCAATTCCGAAACCGGTTTGTGACGAGCATATGATTCCCCCAAATCACCCCTTATCGCATTTCCCAGCCAATTGAAATATCGTTCGTGTGCTGGGGCATCGAGGTCAAATTCCTCGCGCAAAGCCTTCAAGCTTTCAGGGGTTGCGAATTGGCCAAGATATGCAGTTGCCATATCACCGGGCAAGGCCTCTACGCCAACAAAAATTATGAGCGAGATAATGAAGAGAGTCACAACTGCCAGCATTAGTCTTCGGGCAGTGAGCGAGATCATCTAGTTCCTCCTCTATTCGGGCTCAATCAATCGATCTTATGACCGACAAACTTAGGATATCTCTTTGGCTGCTTTGAAAGCGATATTGCTGCCTTCACGAGGTTGGTGAAAGCAAATTGAACATCGTGCAACGATGATAAGGCCATTATCTGCAAATCAATTGAACATCATTCACCAAAAAGTGAGTGCGAATGTCACTGTGATTTCCGGAAAGACAGAGAATGTCACTTTGATAGAGTATCAAGTCTCCTCGATCCAATTAGACGGCCAAAGTAGGATTTTATGGGACGGGACCGGTAACGGGAACGGTAACAAATAAGCTATTAAACGTTACTTTGGTCTGATTCTTTGACAATAACTCAGCAGACAACTATCAACGAGATCGCGAGGGAGGCTGGCGTTTCTAAGCAGACTGTTTCCCGTGTTCTCAATAACCGCCCCGACGTCTCACTTGAAACCCGCCAAAAGGTACAAGCGATCATCGACAGCACAGGATATCAGCCTAGCGAGATAGCTCTTAGTCTTGCTCGTGGTCACACATCCACTATTGGGATCATTTGCTCCGGAATCCAGCATTTTGGATCTACTCAAATACTTGCTGGCATGGAAGAGCAGGCGAATGTGCTGAAATATTCGATGTCGTTGAGCTTGATTCAAGAGTCGGAAGATCATCAAGTTGAAGCTATCTTACGAAAGCACATTGCGCAACGTGTAGCTGGGATCATCTGGGCCGTGATCTCAAAGATCGGAGATCGACATCAGCGAGACATGGCTGAATTAGAAGGCTTGCGGGTGCCGACAGTCATCAGAGGACAACCGCATCCCGGGTTGACAACCGTTGATACTGATAACTTTGCCGGCGCGACATTGGCAACCCAACATCTCATTGCGCAAGGCTATCAAACAATTGGGATCATATTGGGTGCGCCTGAGGATTGGAGCACAAATCAATGCCTGAAAGGCTGGCAAAGCGCCCTTCAGTCGGCGAATATACCACCTGACAAGAATCTCGTTGTCGAAGGTGACTGGTCATCCTCAAGTGGTGCCATGGGCCTCAAGACGTTGCTTGATCAGCGGCCCGATGCGGATGCGGTATTCGCTTCCAACGATCAAATGGCATTAGGTGCGCTGCACGCGGCTCAATTGCTTGGGCGGCGAGTACCACAAGATCTGGGAGTAGTCGGATTCAACGACGTCCCAGATGCCCGATTCTTCACACCGGCTCTCTCCACGATTCGAACGGACTTGATGGAAATGGGTCGAGTGCTTGTGCAGGAATTGGATCACGTAGTACAAGCTGGGAGGTTTGAAGAGGCTTGTGAAGTACGGTCGATTGTCATCCCACCCGAATTAGTAGCTCGCTCAAGCTCAAGTAGGTTGCTAGTACCTGAGCCAATATCGAGTTAACCACATCAACTAACTTTCGAAATCATTCAGGGAAGGAGGGTAACGAATTACGATAATACCCCATATAAGAATCGTTGACGCAACAGATACACCGAATTCACAATGTAACTTCCAAGAGGTGAGGGTCTCGAGGAGGAGAAGTGATGTTCAAGAAAGTCTATTGGTTGACAACCATCCTGGTTGTCTTAGCTATGGCAATCACTGCGTGCCAGACTGCAACTGATGAGCCTGCAGTCGAGGAACCGGTTGTCGAGGAGCCAGTCGTCGAAGAGCCCGAAGTCGAAGAACCCGAGGTCGAAGAACCTGCGGTGGAGACGAGAGGAATTCTGCGTTACGATGACGGTTTGAACTATGGTGGTCTCGAGAACTTGGACTCCTCAGACGCTAACCGATTCTGGCCGGTCATTTCCCTGATTTTCGATCGATTGGCAGAACCAGCGTTTGACGAAATGCGACCAACCCCATCCTTGGCGGAATCCTGGGAAAGCAACGATGCGGGTGATGTTTGGACCTTCCACCTACGCGATGACGTCTTCTTCCATGATGGCACTCAGCTCACATCGGCAGATGTTGCATACTCCGCTAATCACTGGAAGACCTCAGAAACATCCATCCTTGCGAGCACGTGGGAAATTGTTGACAGCATCGACACTCCGGATGACTTCACAGTTGTCTTCAATTTAGTAAGAACCCACGTCGATTTCCCCTTAGTGGTCATGGATTATCGCGCGCGCGTTATGCCTGAGAATGGTCTCCCGGAGATCCTGGAGACAGGTATGGGCTCTGGCCCCTTTAAGCTGGAGACGATGGACCTGGAGGGAATTACCGTCCTGGTGGCCAATGATGATTACTGGGGTGGACCGCCTGGGGTTGCAGGAGTCGAAATTACTACCATCGCCGACACTGAGGCAAGGATGCAAGCACTCCTGGCTGGTCAGCTCGACTGGAACGACGATGGGGTGTATGAGCAAACGCTGTTGTTTGAAGGAAACGATGAGTTTGACGTGACTCAGATTCCTGGCGGCAGCTGGTCGGGTTTCGTCATGCGCACCGACATTCCACCTTTCGATAACCTGGCACTGCGCCAAGCGATGCATCAGGTAGTCGACCGACAAGCCATGGTGGATCTGGCACTTTCGGGCGCGGGCACAGTATCCTGTGATACAGCTGTGATGCCTGGCGACCCGTACCAACTCGAATGTGACGATCCACAAGATATCGAGGGTGCTAAAGCGTCTCTGGTGGAAGCGGGTCACCCCGAAGGGTTTGAAATCGACCTTTACACGGCCGATGTTTGTGCAGACTGGACCGCGCTGACAGAGATCTACCAGCAGCAAGCTGCGCTTGCGAACATCACCGTCAATATAAAGACGGTTTCATCCGATGGTTTTTGGGGGGGCGATGTATGGATGTCGGAGCCATTCGTGATGACCTGCTGGAGTGAACGTGGGGCGGACGCTGCTCTTAATGAGATCTATCGTTCAGGTGGCTCCTGGAACGAGTCCTTCTGGAATGTTCCAGAGTATGACGCCTTGCTCGATGCCGCTTCATCCGAGCCGGATTTTGATACTCGGCGCCAGCACTACTTGGATGCTCAGACGATGCTCCATGAAGATGGCGGCACGATCATTCCCTACTTCTCCAATGTTTTCCTCATCAAGAAGACCTGTGTGGAAAATATCCCACCGATCGGCGCCTACTGGTTCGATTGGGAGGGCATTACCAAACCAGCAAGCTGCGAGTAATTCGTAATCAGCCAGATACAGAGCAGGAGGTACGTTCGCCTCCTGCTCTTGCTTTAATTTGGCTCTTGGCAATTCGGACCTAACTTTCCGCCTCTCCAGGGCTATTCCACAAGCCCCGTAATGTCATCTTGGCATATGCGCTAGTCTCATCGATGCCGGAGCCCATGCGGGGAGTAGAATAGCAATCTGCAAATTTCAGCATGCATCTATTCAATAGCCTGGCAAACACGGTTGAGCCACTGATTTCGTCGAGCGATGAAGCGCTCGGGATTTATGCATGCGGAATCACGCCGTACGACACCACGCATTTGGGTCATGCCTTTACTTATTGCTCGGTAGATGTCCTCATCCGCTACCTTGAGTACAGTGGAAGGCCTGCACGCTACGTCCAGAATGTCACGGACATTGATGACGATATGCTTCGAGAGGCGGCCGAGAAGGACGACGACTGGAAGCGGCTAGGCGACCAATGGACTGAGCAGTTTATCGAGGATATGACTGCATTAAATGTTCGTCCCCCGGATGAAATGCCGCGCGCTACCTCAGCGATTCCCGAAATTGTAGAAGCTGCGAAAAGGCTTATTCAAGCCGGGCATGCCTACGAAGAAGGTGGATCCGTTTATTACGATCTGGATTCCTGGCCTGAATACGGCAAACTTTCCGGGCTCTCGCGAGACGAGATGCTGCCAATTGCTAACGAGCGCGGCAACTTTCCTGAAGATCCCAACAAGCGCCAACCGCTTGACTTTGTGCTCTGGCAGGCGCAAGCGTCCGGCGAGCCGGCCTGGGAGAGCCCCTGGGGGCCAGGACGACCCGGTTGGCATATCGAGTGCTCCATTTTGTCAGGGCGCCTGGGAGCGACGCTTGACGTCCACGCTGGCGGCGGAGATCTGATATTCCCGCATCACGAAAGCGAGATCGCGCAGTCGGAAGCACTGAATAAGTCTCCTATGGCGCGTACGTGGATGCACATAGCGATGGTCGAGCATAAAGGCGCGAAGATGAGTAAATCGCTAGGAAACATGATTTTCGTGCACACCTTGTTGGATGGTTGGTCTCCAAATGCGATACGGCTCTACCTGGCATCCCATCACTATCGAGAAGCCTGGAGCTATTCGGAGCGTGATCTGGAGGTTGCTGGCAATTGGGCCGACTCCTTGCGACGCGCCGTGCAAGAAAGGCAGGGAACCGGGAAAGAACTTGAGACACACGCGGTAGAGACGGGGTTTATCGATGCGATGGAGAACGACCTGAATTCACCGGAAGCCATTAAGGTGCTTCTTAAGCTTGGTCAAGACATCGAGACTGCAAATGAAGAGGGCCGCGCGGTCGGAGCTGCGCAAGACGTGCTTAAGGAGCTTTCGGAAACACTTGGATTGAGGTTGACTCCGGGGCCACCGCCTTCCTCAGTGGTTGATGGGTGGACGAATCACCTGTAGGCCTTTGGCTCCTGGTTTGCTCAACCCTTCCGAATTCGCCGTCGCGAATTGGTGGCTCTCCCCTTCCGATATACAATCAGGCTTAGTTCATTTGTCGTTTGGAGTGGCTTTGTGCAAGGTTTAATCGGTCAGGATGTAGGCGGATATCGAATCATCTCCCAGATCGGCCGGGGAGGTATGGCCACGGTATTTAAGGCGTATCAAGCGTCGCTCGATCGGTATGTTGCTGTGAAAGTGATGCCGCCTTACTATGCGGAGCAAGACGACACGTTCCTCAAGCGCTTCCGGCAGGAAGCGAAAGCCATCGCTAGCCTGCGACACCCCAACATATTAATAGTGATTGACTACGGCGAGGAAGACGAGACCACCTACATCGTCATGGAATTCGTGGAGGCCGGAACCCTCACAGAGATCATGGGAAAGCCCATGGCGCCAGACCAGATGCTGGGGCTGACCGATCAGGTAGCTGGAGCGCTGCACTACGCCCACGAACAAGGCGTCGTACACCGGGATATCAAACCAAGTAATGTTCTATTGCCCAAGCCTGACTGGCCGCTGCTTACCGACTTCGGCCTGGCAAAAATAGTCGGAGGCAGCCAGCTGACTCAAAGCGGCACCGTTGCTGGCACCCCGGCATACATGTCCCCAGAACAGGGACGAGGAGAGAAAGTCGATTCGCGGAGCGATATTTATTCTCTCGGCATCGTTCTATATGAAATGGCGACCGGAGTGGTCCCATTTCATGCCGAAACGCCTATGGCGGTCGTTGTCAAGCACATCATTGATCCTCTGCCTCTGCCCCGGAGCAAAAATCCGGAGCTTTCGGAGGGAATTGAACGCGTAATCCTCAAGTCGCTCTCAAAGGATCCGGACGATCGTTTCCAGGATGCGCAGGAGATGGCGAAAGCGCTGAAGGAAGCGGTCAGGGAATTGCCGGCCGCTGTGGCCGAGTCGGTTCCTGCCGTTCCAGCTGCGCAGGTGACGACAATGGTTGATGAAGCCGACGTAGCTGCTGAGGCTGAGGAATCTGCACAAAAGATTTCTGAGGGAGTTGCTAAGCCGAAGGCTGTCCCCAGCTCGACTTCCGGAAAGGGCGGAATCTTCTCTGGTAATGGCCGAATTGTGGCTGCCGTCGTAGGAGGTTTGCTCCTGCTGGCGGTCGTCACCGTGGGAGCGATTCAGTTGTTTGGAAGTGCGACCGACAAACCTGATGAATCGAGGACGCAGGAACAAATTGTAGCGGACGCCCGCGCGGCACTTGAGGATGACGATCCCTCAGCTGCGTTGGAGGGCCTGGATCTCGCAATCGAAGGCGACTCGGAGAACGCCGACCTCTTCTTTGAGCGCGCCCACGCGTTTGCAGATTCTGGTGAGCATGACTTAGCTTTCGATTCTATTCAGCAAGGGATTGAGGTGTCTCCGGAGGAAGCGTGGGTTCATGAGAGCGCCGCCAATACTTTGTGGGAAATTGGCTTTTTCGACGAGGCTATCGACGAGTACCGACGCGCCGTAGAAATCGATCCGCAGGTCTACTGGCTCTACTACAACATTGCTGAGATTTATGAGCAAACCGGACGCCCGGATGAGGCGATCGGGACCCTGTTCGAGGCGATTGAGAATCCTCATCTTGCTGCTGATCCGAACGAGCTGGACAGCATCGGCTGGTTCTTCCTTTCCCTTGAAATGCTAAATGAAGCGGAGGAGGCATTCAATCGAGCAATTGAATTCGAGCCGGGTAATCCTTCATTCTATGAGGGCCTGTTGGAGATCGCAT
>Ga0255053_10001814_pt1 | contig 11567 bp, 7 predicted proteins | sample JV7_2_22_MG_FD_188635 | JGI IMG/M metagenome (GOLD analysis project Ga0255053, IMG submission 188635) | Seawater microbial communities from Jervis Inlet, British Columbia, Canada - JV7_2_22 | ecosystem: Environmental > Aquatic > Marine > Inlet | place: Canada: British Columbia | collected...
TTGAAGGCCCGAACGCCGGCAGGACTGAAGTCATCCTCGATAACCTGCCGGGCTTCCCCGACAACGTCAACAATGGTCTGGAGGGAAAATTTTGGATCGGTCTTGTCGCACCGAGAAACAAGTTGCTTGACGACCTGTCCAACTCACCTTTCTTGAGGAAGGTTGTCCAACGAATGCCTGCATTTGTCCGGCCGAAGGCCGTGCCTTCATCACACGTTATCGCGATCAACGGCGAAGGTCAGGTGTTGATGAACCTGCAAGACTCCACGATGAAGTTCCCTGCACTAACCGGCGTTTACGAAACGCGACAGGCCTTGTACTTGACATCATTGTTCGGCAATCGCGTCGGCAGACTGGAGAAGAAGGATTTGCAGTAGGGGGGCTGCAGCCCCCGATTTAGCAATTCCGGATCGCGGCTTCATGGCTCTCGCACATCCCTGTGCTCCGCGACATAAGTACATCCATGTACAAAAAGCCGCTCACAAGGGCAAAAGAGCCGTGTCGCCGTCGTAACTCTCGCCCAGCATCTGCTGCCTGACCAGCGGGATCGGCGGATATCCGTAGCCCAGGAACTGATCGTGAAACTGGCCCCAGGCCTCGCGTCCGCCACGGCCTTTAGTCCAGTCCTCGCGCAGTTTACGAATCATGAGTTTGCCGAGCGTGTAATTCAGGTAGCCCGGGTCATAAGTGCCACGAAGCGACTGCTGCGCGGCGGTACCATAATCTGCGAACGCCTTTTCCTCGAACAACTTGTGGCTCTCCTCAACGGTCATCCCTTCGGCATGCAATCCGATCGCGGACAGGTACCTGACATTACGAAGCAAGGCATTTAATAGCTGGCCGATACGTATGTCCGGCCTGCCGTCGTCGAGACCAGCATCGGCCATCATTTCCTCGGTGTAATGCGCCCAACCCTCGCTGAACGTGTAGGCACCGAAGTGCTGTCCGATATTGTTCTTTGCACGATTGGCATGCAGGAATTGCAAAAAATGTCCCGGCCAGACTTCGTGCACCGACGTAAACAACAAATCTGACTCGCCGGGGATGTAAGCGAGCTGATCTTCTTCCGACCAGCTCGGGTCCGGCGGTGCGATGTAATATACCGACGGCAAACCGACCTCGTATGGGCCCGGAATTCTTATATAGGCGGAATTTGTCCGGCGATGCGGCGGCGCCTCGTCGACCAGCGCTTCTTCTGTTCCGGGAATCGTGACGAGTTTTTGTTCTTCAAGGAACTTGCGTAATCCAGGAAGCTGGGCGCGGGCACCAGCAACGGGCCCACCCTCGGGTTTATTGTCCTGGACTCCCCGCACACACTCCGGAATGCTCTTACGCGGCGCAAACTCGGCGCACGCCTCATTCAGTATCGCCAGGTTACGCTCAAGGTCACGTTCGCCTGCGGCTTTGAGTTCTACCAGCGTAATTTCCACGCCTTCGGCAGCTCGCAGCATCTCCAGGAAGCGCTCCGCGCCGAGGGCGAAATCATCATGGGCGGTCTCACGCAGGCCTTCGAGCCACTCGACGGTCTGTCTTATTGAATCGACCGCTGCCGTATTTGCTGCGGCAAACTCTGCCTGGAGTGATTCGTCCTCCACGCTTGCAAAGATCTCCGGGACAGTGGTTTCGAAATATCCGACCAGACCGCCGAATCTCGCGAGGCTCATCTCGATGAACGGCGCTGCCAGTGGTGGCTGCAAATTCGACTGCATCGTTTCGAAATAAGCCGGTAATTGCGCGACGTACTGTGTGTACCCGCGCATCCGAACGTCCAATGGCGCGTATTCACGATCCAGATAGACGCTGAACCCGAGCTGGCCAACATATGCAGCCGGATTTCTGGGCATATAGTCAGCCGTCTCGAAATAGAATTCTTCTTCGTTCATCGACACCACGAGATAGTCGCGCTCGAATGCCTCCATTCCCTCGAGATCGTCGTACAATTTCGCCGCGCTACGTGTTTTCTTGACCCACGCAAGATATTCGGCGACCGATTCGGGGCTCAAGTCGCTGATCTGGCCGTCATACTGGTGCAGCCCTGCACTAACTGCTCGCTCTGGTCTGTGACGGTAGTATTCGGCGACCGCCATCGTCGCAAACTCGGCCCATGGCGGCTTGGCCGTATCGGTGACGGCGGCCGGTCCGGTCTGGTCCTGACCGCAGGCAAACAAGCCCGTGATTGACAACAGCAGCAACGCTGCGTATCTCGCATAAATGGTCATGTATGGTTTCCTGTCTTTGTTTTTATGGAAATGCAGCTTCATTCGAGCCCGAGTTCCGCAACACCCATATTGAATACGATATCGACGGGGATGTTCGCGTGCGTCAACCTGTCGAGGCCGCTTTGTAACTCCTCGGAAATGACACCTTTCGTGGCCATTAGTTCAGAAGCACCTTCATAGTCGCCGTTACCCTGCAGAATCAGTAACAGCTCCGATAGTGCCGCCATCGCATCCTGCATGCGATCGTAATCGACCCTATACCTGCCGGTTTCCGTGTCACGTATAAATGCGCCGCGCTCTGCAAAAAAATTGAATCGCACCATGTTCGCCCTGCCGTGCGCACTGCTGGCCCCGAAACGAATCGAGCGAAAAATGCTGGCCATGAATGTAACGTAGTTGTCCCGCAAATCAATCTCGCCGAGTTCACCGGCCTCATGAAGCTTGGTGATCATATAGAGGCCGAGCACGTCTGCTTTGCCCTCCTCCATGCCGGAATAAACATCCAGCAATGCTTCTCTCACGGTTCCCTTGCCATTGATCGTGTTTTTGATGCCAAGCCCGTGCGCGACTTCGTGAAACATCGTGTTGGCGAAGAAGGAATCGAAATTGACATGCTGGCGTTGAGACTCATCGATCAGCACGTCGGCGATAGGAGCTAGAATTTTCTCGAACTTGGCCTGAATCGCGTTCTTTAGTTGCAGTCGGCGCGTGCCCTTTTGTAACTGCACCTCTTCATCATTGGGCAGATTGATTGCAATCGTCTTGGAGCCGGCGTTGCTGTGACCGGCGTAATAAACGACGTCGTAAGCGTTCAGGTCCGAATCGGTGCCCGGTGTTTCCTGTTTGTATTCGTCGGGGACGGGCAACCCACGTTGCAGTTCCGGCAGGAAATCCGCGAACTTGCCCAGGCGCTCACTCCAGTCCCGGTCTTTAATCAGTACATAGGACTCGTAGGCAGCCTTATAACCGAACATCCGATCTTCGTAAACCTCGATGGCGCCGATGACAAGGTCGATCGGATTGGTCTTTACATCCATCCATGCCAGGTCGCTTGCCTGATAGTCGTCGCTAACCAACGCATCCGCCCTGAGCCTGAGATAGTTCGCGAAGCCCTCGTGATCTGCGATATCTGCGGCTTGCCGCAGAAGTGCTTCTGCCCGACCCAGCTCGTCCGCATAGGCTTCGTGGAAGGGAACGACGGTGAGCGCACCTTCGGCATCCCGGCGCAGGAACGTGTAAAGGCCTTCCTTGCCCGGCAGATCCGAAGCCTCGAACTCTTCCTTGCTCATATCGTGGGGATAGAAATTCGCGCCCGGCGGTCTGTCGCCGACCCCATCCATAAATGGCTTGTCGTCGTCCAGCCGATCCCAGGGCCCGTAATTGAGTTCGGCGAATTGCCGTACTTCGTCGACGCCAATTGACACAAGCCATTGCTGATAATCGTCCCCAAAAGCCTGACGCCAGAACAGGTCATCCATGATCTGGGACGCTTCGATCAATATTCCGATCATTTTGCGCTGGTTATCGCTTAAATAAGACAGGTCGCTTGTCAGTGTGAACTCGGCATAAACGTCCGGGCGCGGTGCGACCTCAGCTTTAGAGCCCGCAACGGCCGGTTTGGCTCTCACTGCCGGGCTTTCCGCCGTGTCGGGCGCGCAACCGGCCATCAAGCCTGACAACAAAAAACACACGCCAGAAAGGCGCAATGCGAAGGATGCTCGCACGATGCTTCCCCAACCGGGTTAACCTGAACCGGCGATTATCGCACAGCTTGAGCCACTGCCTGGAACTCGTGACACCAATTTCCCGTCACGTTCGGCACATCTGCTGACGGCCCTGCCACCGAGACTTAAACATCACAATGAATAATGCGTTTTGACACAGCCTCGGTCAGAAGCGGTCATAATTGAATGAGTCTAAATTGGGTCAGCCTGTCGCCATCCTATCAGCTCACCAGCAGCACTTGAGTGTAAGACAGCCGTTCAATCGACCAATATGTCGCTGCGTTTTCGCGCAACGGGCTCTCGGAAAGCCCCTATCGAAGCGCAGAGTCACAGTCGTTAATCTGATCCAGTTCTCTCCAAACAGGATCGGAATGCACTCAGAAAAGAAACTCCTTGCCCGTGAACGGTTAACCATGACCAAGATGACCGGCATGTATTGCTCCGCTTACCACGACAGTTCCGGGGATATCCTGTGCGCAACGTGCCGGGAATTTCTAGACTATGCTGAAGTGCGGCTGCAGAAATGTCCCTATGGAGAAGACAAGCCAACTTGCGCCAACTGTCCCGTTCACTGCTATAAGCCGGCTCGAAAAGCTCAAGCCAGGGAGATCATGCGATACGCCGGTCCCCGGATGCTGCTTCGCCACCCGCTACTCGCTATTGCCCACCAGCTGGATGGCTTCCGAAAGGCCAGGCACCCACGTGAGTTCACGCGAGAGCAAAGACTGCATTCGCGAAAGGAATGACAAGAGACCGTCACCTGTGTATTACATACGACGAGGAAGTACGATAATAGCCGGAGTATCGTATTAGCTAACTGATCACTCTTGAGTATGAAGCGATCAGTCAATCAACTATAAAGCCGGCCTGGTGACAGGCAGAAAACGGGCGATAGTAACCGTTCACAACAACCTGATCCAAGCACAAAGTGAATCAGACCTGGCTGATATGCTGGACGATCACCCATAGAGGCAGCGTCGCAAACGGGGAACGCGGGATCATGGGCGGGGTTGGAGGTAAATGGAGACAGAGTCTGTATGAAACACTTGAGGGTCACGGTCTGCACACTGTTGTTGCTTGCGGCGGCGCAGCTGCACGCAGAGGAAGCCGCCGATGAGGATCTTCCAGGGCTCTGGGGGATCCGGCTGGTTGCCTTTGGACAGGACTTTCCCGCCTACCCTTCCTCGTCGGATCAGAATCTCACGATACTTCCATTACCTTACCCGGTGTACCGGGGCAAGATCCTGCGCTTCGGGGAGGATCTGGAGGACATTGCCAACAGCCGGATCCTCAACGGCGACCGCTTCAAGCTGTCTCTCGGCCTGAACGCCAGCTTTCCCGAGGACAGCGACAACCTGAGTGTCCGCACAGGAATGCCGGATCTGGACTTTCTCGTAGAGGCCGGTCCCGAACTCAAGATTGCACTGAAGGGCGGACCTGACGAAGACCGGGAGCTCAAACTGTCGTTACAGGTACGCGGGGCCGTATCGCTCGATGGTCTGGATCCAACGGGTCGCGGTTTCGTATTCAACCCGGAGCTGGAGTACCTGGCCCGGGACCTGCTGGGTCCGCGTGCTGTGCTGCGTTTTCGAGTGGCGCCGGCCTGGGCGAACCGCAACTATATGAATTTCTTCTACAGTGTGGCGCCGGAATTCGCCACACCGACCCGGCCGCAGTTCGACGCTTTTTCCGGCTATCTGAATACCGAGTTTCTGGTGGGTCTGAACCGACAGATCACCGACCGGCTTGAGTTTCGCGGTTCCGTTCGTTTGTGGGTGAACAAGGGCGCCGCCAACGACGCAAGCCCCCTGTATCAGCGGGACTACGACCGCGGGATACGTCTCGCCCTGTTCTGGACCGCCTGGGAATCGAAGCGACGGGCAGCCACTAAAGACTGACCTGCCACGCTTGAGTGCAAAGACCGTCGCTTGCCGCTATCTGTATGGCGCAGTAGTGTCCCACGTCCGCCGCACCTGGAGTGCCATAGAGCGCACCCGTGGTGGGATCAAAGTCAGCCCAGCCGGATCTGTTGTTGATCGCAAAGTTCAAGGTATTGCCGTCCGAATCTGAAGCGCTGGCCACGAAGCGGAAGGGTGGCGCCACGGCTTGACGTAATTCGGCATATGAATTTGGAACTGTGACCGAGTTCACAGTTTGCTGACGAGCAAGATCAGTAAGAACAGCTAAGAACAGGACACCCAATAGTAAGAACAGTAGTAAGAACAGAACACCCAATAGTCTGCTTTCGCCAAAAGCAGACATCGTCAAATTCGACCGGTCTGTGTGTCCGCTCTCCAAGGGGAAGCTTTGGGGCTAGCGTTGGCAGTAACGCGGTGCCACACTTCTCGCAAACCGACAGGAAAACCGGACCGCAGGATGGGCTTTCTCAAGAAGTTTCTCTATTCGATCGGCGCACTGATTTTAGGGCTCGCCGTGATCGGCGTTCTTCTGCCGTCGCGAGCTCAAATCGAACGGAGCATCACAATCGATGCGAGCCGGGCGACCGTGTTCGCGTTGTTGAACGACTTCCATCAGGTCAATAAATGGTCACCCTGGATCGAGGCAGATCCGAACGCCAGAATCAATATTTTTGGTCCCAGACGTGGGGTGGGCGCCGCCGTCGTGTGGGACGGCAACATTGTCGGCAAGGGCAGTCAAATGATCACCGAGAGCGTGCCGTTCGAGCGGGTAGTCACTGCGCTGGACTTCGGCGATCAGGGCAAGGCCAAGGCGGTTTTCGATCTGAGCGAGACAGATGACGGCACAGAAGTCGTTTGGGCTTTCGACATGGAATTCGGATTCAATCTGATCGGCCGCTATTTCGGGCTCATGCTCGGCAGCATCGTCGGCGAGGATTATGAAAAGGGCCTGGCGAGCCTCAAATCGATGGCCGAGGGCCTGCCCAGGGCAGACTTCAGCGACGTGGATATGGAGCATGTTGTCGTCGAGGCCATCGATATTGCCTACTTACCGACCACCAGCATCCTGGAGGCCTCGGCGATATCGGATGCGATGGGCAAAGCCTATTTCGATATCCTTGGCTTCATCGATGAAAACGATTTGCAGGAGGCCGGTGCGCCGATATCGATTAGCAGAGCATTTAGCGGCTCTGAAATAAGATTTGATGCCGCAATCCCTGTTCGCGGGATCATGGAAAGCACGCCGCGAAGCGGACACTCCGTCAAGCTTGGGAGAACGTTTGAGGGACCCGTCGTCCGCGCAAAGCACATCGGCTCATACCGAGAGCTCGGCCAGACCCACAACAAGATAGCCGCCTATCTCGCGGCGCTCGGAATCGAGAGGAGTGGCGATGCCTGGGAGTCATATGTCAGCGATCCGACACGGACCGATGAAGACGAGCTTTTGACGTATGTCTACTACCCGATCGTGGTAGAGGATTTCTAAGCGTAGAAAAAAGGGGTCAGACCCATTGAAAATGGGGTCTGACTCCATTTTTCCTAGTTTGTCTTGACCACTAACGTCGGGCCCGAACGCCGTTCCTCGGTCTGCAGAGGCAGCGTTTTCTGGCCGCTGTCGCTGTGGCGAATCATGTCACCGTACAGATCGACCATGAGCTGCGCACATTGATTTGCCTCGTCGATCGACATTTTACGCACGGAGGCGCAGATCGGCCCTTCGCCGTTCAGCGGTGCCACGCGGTGCATCAGGCTTGTGAGATCGGCGTAAGACTGTTTCACCGGTACCGGCAGGTCATCGTCTCTAATGGATGCCAGGTTGTCTTCGTAGGCTGATATAAGTCTTTGTTTAATGTGGCCGTGTCCGGATAGCACCGAAACGGCAGCGAAAAAGTTATCAACGTGGTAGGACATGTCCACTCCAGCGTTATTATTAGCGGCCGCTTTTATTCACCTCTCTGCGGCTCTATTTACGCTTGCAGAGTCAACTACTTCCTGTAGTCCGCGGCCGGGCCGCGTCGAGTCATCCTGTTTGTACTCTTGGTCTATTAAATACCTGCGTTGCATTCTTATATCAAAACTAGGGAGTCGGGTGCAAGCGATAAATCTGATCAGGCAATCGAAATCGGGCCGAAACAGTATTACAGGCGGAGAAAAAACGAGATCGTCGCGCCGCGTGTCCCTCAACCTGCTTTGCTGATTTCGATAAACCAGCGTTCATCACCGAGTTCATTGTCACACGTGAAAAGCGAATCCGCTTGTCCAACTTGCCACTTTGTTGCCAGGGTTTCTGACATTAGATAGTCGCGATACTCCTCAAGCGATGACTCCACGCCCCCGGTTCCCGAGACGCCCAGAACGATTCTGTCAGAGACCTCCAGGCCGGCCTGCTTACGGGCATCCTGTACTGTCCGGATCAGCTCGCGGGCAGTGCCCTCGGCTATCAGGGCATCGTTCAGGCTCGTATCAAGCTCTGTCAGGAATCCTGCGTCTTCAGCGCAGGCATAGCCCTCGGCCGAGCTCGTCTCAACCAGCAGGTCGTCGGATTCCAGCGTGATCTCGCCGGCAGGTACAAGGATCGTGTATGACTCACCTTTCGCAACCGCAGCGGCAATCTCAGCGCCATCGCTCTCCTCGAGCGCCTTGCGGATCGACGGAATGTCCTTGCCGTATCGCTTGCCGATTCTCGGCAGATTTGGCTTGATACGATAACTTACGTGACTCGCGTCGCGAGCGATAAATTCGATTGCTTTGACATTCAGCTCTTCGAGGATCTGGTTCTGGTGATCGGTCAAGGCCGTGGCAGACGCGTCGTCAGGCGCCCTGATGAGCAGGCGTGATAGCGGCTGTCTTGTGCGCACGCCCGACTGCCCTCTCGCCGCCCTGGCCAGGCCGACGACTTTCTGCACTACGCCGATATCGAACAGCAGCTGATCGTTGTCGTAAGCCTCATTTGCTTCGGGCCAGTCGCTCATGTGGACGCTCAACGGCGCCGTATCGTCTGCGCCCCTGACCAGGTTCTGATAGATGTGCTCGGCCAGGAACGGCACGAAAGGCGCCATCAGCCGATGAGCCGCATTCAGGCACTGGTAAAGGGTCAGGTAGGCCGATCGCTTGTCCTCGGGATCGGTGGATTTCCAGAAGCGGCGCCGGTTTCTGCGAACATACCAGTTGCTCAATTGATCAATAAACGACTCGATCACATCACCGGCGGACTTTGCGTCGTAGTCGTCCATTGCCTCGGTACAGCGCCTGATCGTCTGGTTCATCAATGCCAGCGCCCAGCGATCGATTTCCGGACGCCGAGCTACCGATATGTCGGTATGCAGATCCACATCATCCAGCCGCGCATACAGAATGAAGAAGCTGTAGGTGTTCCAGAACGTGTTAATGAAGGAACTGACCACATCGGCGACGATTTCCACCGAGATACGTTTCGGCGCGTCCGGTGACAGGCGGCCCAGGAAATACCAGCGCAGGGCGTCCGCGCCCACCGTGTCGAAGACGTCGTAGGGGTCGACGATATTGCCGAGCGACTTCGACATTTTCTTGCCTTCTTTGTCCACGATCAGATTCAGGCAGATACAGTTTCGGAAGGCGACGGTGTCGGAGACCAGCGTGGCGATCGCGTGCAGCGTGTAGAACCACCCGCGGGTCTGATCAATGGCCTCGCAAATAAAGTCGGCCGGAAAATGCTCCTCGAACTTGTCCTGGTTTTCGAAAGGGTAGTGCCATTGTGCGTACGACATCGCGCCTGAATCGAACCAGCAGTCGATGACTTCCGGCACGCGTCGCCATGTCATGCCGTCCTTTTCGAATGTAACGTCATCGACGGCTGGCCTGTGCAAGTCAAGATCGCCGAGTTCCCGTCCGGTCAGCTCCTCGAGCTCTCGAACAGAGCCAATGCACAGGTAATCGCCTTGACCATTACTCCACACGGGTAGCGGCGTTCCCCAGAAACGCTCGCGCGACAGTGCCCAGTCGATGTTGCCTTCCAGCCACTTGCCAAACCGCCCGTCGCGGATGTGTTCGGGTACCCACTTGATCGTCTTATTGAGTTCGACCATGCGCCCGCTGAAATCGGATGTACGAATGTACCAGGCATTCTTGGCGTAATAAATGATCGGGTCGCCCGTCCGCCAGCCGAACGGGTAATTGTGTACGCAGGTCTCGGCACGAAACATCATGCCCCGGTCTTCGAGTTCGTGAATCAGCACTTTGTCGGCGTGCTTGAAGAACTTGCCGGCCACCGGAGTGACCTCCGGCAAGAAGTGCCCGTCCAGGCCCACGCCGTGCAGCACCGGCAAGCCATGTTTTTGCCCGAATTCGAGGTCATCGACACCGTATGCCGGCGCCGTATGCACAATGCCCGTGCCGTCTTCTGTAGTGACAAAGTCGGCTGGCAGTACCCTGAACGCATCGGCTTCAACCGCCAGGTACTCGAACAGCTGCTCGTAGCGCATGCCGACAAGCTCGGATCCTTTTACTGTCTTCGTGACCTTATGCGGCAGATCGCGAAGAACGGCTTCTCGCAGGTCGTCTGCCAGAATCAGAGTTTCGCCTTCCGCCTCGACATAGACGTAGTCCACGTCCGGATGCACGGCAAGCGCAAGGTTGGACGGTAATGTCCACGGTGTGGTGGTCCAGACCAGAAAAAATGTGCTTTCTTCGCCTTCGACCTTGAACCGGACAGTTACCGACGGGTCCTCCGTTTCCTTGTAGCCCAGCGCCAGTTCGTGGGAAGAAAGGGTTGCGCCGATTCTCGGGTCGTACGGCACGACTTTATAGCCACGATAGATCAGGCCCTTGTCCCAAATGACCTTGAGCAGGTGCCAGACCGACTCTATGTATCTGTTATCGAGCGTGTAATAAGCTTCATCCAGGTTGACCCAGAATCCCATGCGCTCGGTCATCTTTTCCCAGTCGCCGATGTAGCGCATGACGGACTCGCGGCATCGCCGCGTGAACTCCGCAATGCCTACCTTTTCCTCGATCTCTTTCTTATCGAATATACCAAGCTCTTTTTCGATCTCATGTTCAACGGGTAATCCGTGCGTATCCCAGCCCGCCTTACGCGGCGCGTAATAGCCACGCATCGTCTTGTATCGTGGAAAGGCATCCTTGAAGCTTCGTGCCAGCACATGGTGGATACCCGGCTTGCCGTTCGCCGTCGGCGGACCTTCATTGAAACTGAACTGCGGCCGGCCTTCGGACTGACTCAGGGTCTGTTCGAATACCTTGTTGTCACGCCAGAACGTCAGCACTTCCTTTTCAAGTGCTGGCCCGTTGTATCGTCCTGAAACTTCCCTAAAACCCACAGGCTCTATCCTGATAAGCAAAAACCCCGAACGCAGATCCTGCGTCCGGGGCGACATCTATCCAATCGCGGTACCACCCGGTTTCACGAGAGCACGTTGGCTCTCGCCTCATATACCCGATATCGGGGGTCAGCCGGCTGGTCCTACAGCGCAACAACGTTGCATTGGCAACTACGTCGCGTTGGCGACGACTCGCATTGGCAACTACGTCGCGTTTCAGGCAGCGACTCAGGGGCGATTTTCCCAGGGCTTCGATCCGGGGCTCTCACCATCTCCCGTTCGCTGGTATCGGGCCGGCCCTCGTACTCCTCCCCGTCAAGGTCCTGCAAGGGAAACTAGCTGTCATGGCTGGAAAATACAAGAGTCAACCTGGTCTATTAAGGCGTCAGA
>Ga0255053_10001816_pt1 | contig 11564 bp, 8 predicted proteins | sample JV7_2_22_MG_FD_188635 | JGI IMG/M metagenome (GOLD analysis project Ga0255053, IMG submission 188635) | Seawater microbial communities from Jervis Inlet, British Columbia, Canada - JV7_2_22 | ecosystem: Environmental > Aquatic > Marine > Inlet | place: Canada: British Columbia | collected...
CGCCTAAATGCTGGTGACTTGCACCGGTGGCCAACAAAACGGTCTTGGTTTGAAAACGCCGGCGACTGGTGGTGACATTGATCGGGTCTCCGGGCTCGATATCGACGACTTCTTCGCCCGGAAAAATTTGAACATACTGAAGTGCATGGCTGACCATGATATCCACCAGAGTTTTACCGCCCACCTGGGTGAAACCCGGATAATTTTCGACGATCGGTGTCGTAGCGACCTGGCCGCCGAGGGCTTCGCGTTCAATAATCACCGTATTCAAACCACTACGAACGGCGTAAATACCCGCTGATAAACCTGCGGGGCCGCCGCCGATTATAACCAGATCGGTTTCGACGAGTTCGGCATCACTTTCCGGGATAAAAATAGTTTGCGGTACCAGCTTTTCAAGCGATAAAGCAAAAACTTCCTCGGTCTGTGCACCCTGAGCGATGAGCACATCGTTGGCAAACGTCTGGGGTACACTGTGGGCCGAGTATTGATCCGCCAGTTCCGGTTCACACTGGATGTCGATCAATTCCAAAGATATCAGTTCAGGCTTCTCTACAGCCGCTTTAACGGCATTAACTGCCTGCTGGGGACAATATGGACAGGTAGCACTGACAAAGAGTTTGACGTTTCTGGGCGTGTCTATTTTATCTAAAACTTTTAGTGATTGCTCGTTGAGATTACTCTGACCAAGCCCGACAAGAATAAGTGTTTCCAGAAAGCTCCGGCCTTCTTCGCCAAGTGGTGCACCCAGCCATCGGATATTTACCCGTTCAGGGGCGATCAGCAGGGTCGGTGATCTATCCACATTATATTTTTGTGCCAGTTCGTGATCCAGGTAATATTCTTTGAATGTGATTCTGGGCGACAGCTGACGAAAAGCCCTCACAATTTGCCGGTTAGTTTGTGCAAAAACATCGTCCATACCCTTCTGGGTAAACATGTAAATAGGGATATCGTGAGAAAATTGATCAAACGTCTGCTTTAGCTGACGCATAAAATGTTCGTTTGTCGTCTGTTGTGTGGTGGGATCCATTTCCATTGAATGCTCCAAGTTGCTCCCTCCCTGTTAAAAGATTTCAGGTGAAATTGATTCATAAACCAGATGGGATATTGTAATTATAATGTTAGGGGGTGTCAACTGAGATAGCTTCTAATCTGTTCAATCGATTATGGTATCCGGGATCTTAAAATCGCTTCACCCATGCGCAAATCTTCTGGAGTTGTAATTTTTATATTGTTGGCGGCACCGCGTATAATTTTGACTTTGTATCCCAGTCGCTCCACCAACACGGCGTCGTCTGAAGCCTTAAATCCGTTCTCTCTGGCTTTTCGGTGAGCCTGACTGATGATTTTATATTGGAATACCTGGGGTGTCTGAACAAGCCATAGGTTGGTCCTATCAAGCGTTTTTGCAATACATCCGGATCCATCCTCTTGTTTTACGGTTTCAAAGGCCGGCATCCCCAGGATGCAAGCCCCCGTTTCACGGGCTTCATTGATACACCCTACGAGCTGGCTAGCTTTGACAAAAGGCCGCACGCCATCGTGAATAACCACAAGACCTTCTTTGTCATCAATGGATTGCAGGCCATTGAATACGGAATCCTGCCGTTCCTCACCGCCGGCAACCAATTGGACCTGGTCGTAAAGCTTCAGTGGGATGAGGATTTTCTGACGACAAAAATCCAGGTCCTGGGCCGGGACTACCAGAATAATTCTTTTGATGAGATTGCAGCTTTGAATTGCCAGAAGTGTGTGCCCAACAATCGGTCGATCGCAAAGCATTAGATACTGCTTACGCCTCTGATCATTCATGCGCATTCCTTTTCCGGCAGCCACAACTATCGCTGAAGTCATTTAATTAAAAAGGTCCGTTTATCGGCTTGGAGTGCTGGTTAAAATTGTATTTCGATTGCACCGGCGGCGGTTCCCTATTTTAAGTAATTTAATTCTTCAGGCAAAGGCACACCTTTGCCCATGGTGTCTTCGCCGTAATTAACACGAGACAGTATCTCGATATCCTGCAATGCCCGTGCATCCCCTTCGAAGATAACCTTCTTGAGACTTTCTTTTTGAATCTTACCCCCGGCCCACTGGATATCCAGTACACTGCTGGCGTCAAATCGATCTTCACCTAACACCAATTCTACCTGCCCTCCGTAGTACTGCACGATCTTGGCCACCAGAAGGCTCGGTCTGGCGTGAAACCCCAGTTTCACAGGGACGCCGACGGTAATGGCTGTCCTCTCGATGTTATCATTAAGTATTTCGATGGCCAATTTATTGCCGGTGGTAAGAAAGTGGCACACATAAAAAAGCCCGTAATTGATGGTTCGGTCCAGCAAGGTTGCAGGATCAATCAAAACCGCCAAACGATCTTGAACTTCTTTATAAATATTTTTGTATCCCGCCTCGTGCAAATGGCGCTCATAAAAATGAAGCAGTCGTCCCATAATTTGAAGAAGATGTAAAACAGCTGAAAAATAGGCCCTGAGTTGTTTGAGCTTCCTATTGCCGAATCTATAGCCGCCATGAATTACGTATGTATCAAAAGAGGATTGAAGATTGTGCACCAACATTTCAAATCGTCTGACCTCCACCTCATTTATTTTATCAGGAACAATCACCAATGTCTCTTTGACACCGAGAGGTTCATAAAACCTATGCTGTTCAAAGATCCCTGCAATTCTCATAAACTCACTGGCAATCTTGACAATATTTTTTTTCTGTTGATCTCTATTTTCATCATCGATGTCATAATCCAGCATGTCACCGGTTATCACACCCGGGAATTCAGCATTATCAAAAGTTTTACTTGGGGTTTGTATTTTCAAACGTCGGGCCTCATCAAGAATCACGGGCGCCAGACGAATCAGCGATTGGGTTAAAAAATCAAACGTGATCTCTCCATCTCTTTTAAACTTTTCTAAATCTACCAACTCGTAAAAAATGATACGGTTTAGCAGGTGCTTCAACGAGTAACACCCCAGACTCAAATGTCTGACTGTAGCTGTAAGCTCCCGGTAAAAATACCAGTCCGTATTGTTTTTAGCACCGTGAAAATCGAGAAAATCTTCTAGCAGCTGGGAGGTGGATATCAGATTTGCATAAAGCTTTTTGCTGAAAACGTGTGAAGGGGCATCATCATTTGAGAGATAAACACAATATTTCAAATAATCGTGCGAAAACAGTCTGACCTTTTCAGCAAAGGTTATATCACAAACATTAGAGGTATCTTTCATTTGAACGTAACACGTATGGATGGCTAGGGTAAAAAAACGGCCAAAGTAGCCCATAAGCCGAATTCTGTTCCCGGTTCAGATTACTCCGGACCGGGTAACGATCATTCATCTGCGGATGCCGGTTGCCCGGCACCTCTTGCGACCTACCCGGGAGCTTAAGCGGGCCGCCCTCAATCGCTCCTCTATTTGGTCTTGCACCGAGTGGGGTTTACCGAGCTTCTCCGGTCACCCGGAGAACTGGTGCGCTCTTACCGCACCGTTTCACCCTTACCGGGCACCAAACAATCCAGTTTGATGTCAGGCGGTTTGCTTTCTGTTGCACTTTCCTTCGCGTTACCGCGACTCCACGTTATGGAGCACCCTGCCCTGTGGTGTTCGGACTTTCCTCTGGTATTTACCAGCGATCGTTTGAGGTACTTCGGCCGTTTTTCAAGATGCCAGCGGATAAATGATTCTCTGGCAATGAGGACAAAACATTAATGTATCAAAACGTTGCAACTCATTATACTGCTGCGGCGGTAGGTTGACATTACAGGCTTGACAGATCTCATTTTTCACAGCTGTTATGGCAACATTTCCGGCCAAATCCTTAACCATATTATATTTTTTCAACAATTGGGGGTCTATGGTTTTTGTTAAACTTGATCGATCCGCATCAAGATGCGCGATACTTTCTTTGGCCTGATCAGATTCCTGCTGCAACAACTCTTTTTCCACTTTTACGCGATCAAATAGCTGTGAATATTCTTTCTGTTTGGAGTCAATCTCCGATTCGATGCCATCCATTGTTTCAAGGCATTCAATCATATCATCTTCGATTTTTGAATTGATTATTTCCAAATCTTCGATCTCTTTTAACGCTGACTGGTATTCCTTGTTCGTTTTTACGGATCCGAGTTTTTCCTTACTTTTTTTAACCCGAGAAAGATTCATCTCGGCATCTGATTCATGTGTTCTGTATTTCTTTTTCAGTTCAGTCAGACGATTTTCATTTTCCGTGATCGCCTCCTGAAACGCGCGGAGTTTTTCATCTATTTTTTTGAGCCTGTGCGGAAGTTCGCCAAGTTGAGAATTAATATGATTTGATTCAAGCTCTATTTTCTGAAGCCTGACCAGCCTGTCGATCTGTTCCTTTGTAACCATCATCATATTGTGTCGTTTTGTATTGTGCGGATATTATAAACTAACAAACGGATCCTTCTCAAGTCTGTAAGCTGCGACCGTAACATTAAAATCCTTATCCGTCAAAAGCCTTGAGAGCCTCTGGGCAAGTACCTCAATGATCAAATGCTCTGAAGCAAAATGGCCGATGTCAATCAGGCCCCTTTTGGCGGTCTGTACTTCCTTTGCATCATGATAATGCAGATCTCCGCTGATAAATGCTTGGGCGCCGGAGGCCAGGAAAACTTTCATGAGGCTGGATCCGCTGCCTGTGCAAACCGCCGCCCGGGTAATTGTCAGAGATAAATCGCCGGCGACTTTCACGGACGCGAGTCCAAGCGTTTTTTTAATATCCAGCGCAAAGGATCTGAGATCTTGCGATTTTGCAAGCTCCCCGATCCGACCAAGCCCCCACTCTTTGTTGGTTGCCTGCAACGGATAGATATCGTAGGACACGGCCATGTCCGGATGGATATCCATGAGCTTGTCTATGACACCGTCGAGATCCCCGCCATGAATCACGGATTCAAACGTTATCTGCGTTGATCGAAAAATATCATTGGCATTGCCATCACGCAGGCCGTCTGAAGAATCCGGCTTTAAAATTCGCCTACCGCGGGTCTTAAAGGCATCATCGCTATATCGCCGGATTTCAGCAGTATGGTTATCCACAAATGCGTGTAAAAATTCCTGCTCATATTTAAGCGGCACACAAACCACCAGTTTGTAGATCCCGGAATCTCCAGATTTATCCAGTGTTTTAAGGTTGGCTAGCCCAATTCGCTGTGCCAGGGTATCATTTAAGCCACCTGCCGCACTATCGAAATTTGTGTGGGCTGCGAAGAGGGCCAACTGATTCTGGGCGGCCAATCGGATTGAATTACCGGTAGCGGAATTAAAATCGATGGACCGTAGCGGTTTGAAAATCAATGGATGGTGGGTTATCAGAAGATCAATGTTTTTTTGACAGGCAGCAGAAACCACATCCGGTGATGGATCCAGGGCAATCCAGATTTTTTTAACGGGCCAGTCCTTTTGCCCCACCTGCAAACCCACGTTGTCCCACGCTTCAGCCAACCGGGTCGGTGCGATAGCTCCCATGACCTCAATGATATCGGCAACCGTTGCTTTCATGATAAACCCTATGAATTAGAGCCATAAAAAAAACGTGGTTACCGAGAACAACCACGTCCATGACGTTCCAGTGGCGAAAAAACAGAATTTCATTTCAGCACCGCTACTTCGCCAAAAAAAAGTTACCCCCACCAACAGGTGGCTTCTGCTAGCGAATAGTTTCTTTCTTGCCTAACAGATCGGGTTCCTAACACCCGGTTGCAAGTGCACCGTTTAAAGCACTGAAGTGCTTTTGCCTTTTCGGCCTTTGGCCGAAAATTCAAGCCACCCGCTCGGCGGGTGGTCGTTGACTTCAGAAGTGGGCCCACCTGGGATCGAACCAGGGACCTACCGGTTATGAGCCGGTGGCTCTGCCAGCTGAGCTATGGGCCCCAAAAACTGTGATTGTCTAACTTTTGAAAATATATTTGTCAAGCAGATAAGTCGAGCTTATGTCTCGATGAAATGTTTCAATTTCCTGCTTCGCGTGGGGTGCCTTAATTTTCGCAAGGCCTTGGCCTCTATCTGCCGGATACGTTCACGGGTAACCGCAAAATCCTGACCGACCTCCTCAAGCGTATGATCGGCTTTTTCTCCGATCCCAAATCGCATGCGTAACACTTTTTCTTCGCGGGGTGTCAGCGTAGCCAGGACTTTTCTGGTCTGCTCGGCAAGATTGAGATTTACGGCCGCATCAGAGGGAAGCATAAATTTTTTGTCCTCGATGAAATCACCCAGATGGCTGTCCTCTTCTTCTCCAATAGGTGTCTCTAAAGAAATTGGCTCTCTGGCGATTTTTAAAACTTTGCGCACCTTTTCAAGCGGTATCTCCATTTTCCCGGCGATCTCCTCCGGCGTAGGCTCACGTCCCTGTTCTTGCACCAGGTATCTGGAGGTACGGATAAGTTTGTTGATTGTCTCTATCATATGCACCGGAATTCGAATCGTTCTGGCCTGATCGGCGATAGCCCGTGTAATGGCCTGTCGTATCCACCAGGTGGCGTAAGTACTGAATTTATAGCCCCGGCGGTACTCGAACTTATCGACCGCCTTCATGAGTCCGATATTTCCTTCCTGAATTAAATCCAAAAACTGCAGGCCTCTGTTGGTATATTTTTTGGCAATACTGACTACAAGGCGCAAATTAGCTCTGGTCAGCTCGCTTTTAGCGTTTTTGGCATTGCGCCGACCCTCTTCAACGGCGGCAATAATCCTTTTGAGAGTTCTATTATTTGCCTTAAGGTTTTCTTCTCTTTCCGAAACTTGTTCCTGAATATTTTTTATCTCGGCATAGAGCGCAGTGGCCTCGTCCCGTTTCCGTCCGGACTGGCTGCAGGCCCATTTAACAAACTGGGTCTTAGAATTTATGTTATCTCGAAGTTCTCTCACCGGCGAGCTGACCATTCCCGCACAAACACTCAGTGACTGATTCATGTAATCAAACCATTCTATCTGACCCCTAATTTGTTTTTCAATTTTATCAACCACGCCGCTTTCAAGCCGCCAATCCTTGAGCAGTTCGAAAATCTTGTTGTTGCGACGCGCTATCGATCGTCTGACCCGACGCTGTTCATCCGATTCCAATTCAGAAGTAAAGAGTTTTTGCCGATTATTATAGTTTTCAGCATCTATTTCTTTGATGGCTCGGATGGTGTTCAAAAATTTCTCCGTTTGGACTGCTTCGTCGGTATAGGTATCCCCCTCATCAATGTCTCTTAATACATATTTGGAGCGCAGATCGCCAATTTCGATGTGCCCTCCCAGGTTTATGATTATTTCAACACCCGTGGTCGTATCAAGAAGGGCTCTTAAGATCTCCTGCTCGCCGGCTTCAATTTTTTTAGCAATAGTAACCTCGCCCTCTCTGCTCAAAAGCGTGACCAGGCCCATTTCTCGCAAATACATTTTAACAGGGTCCGTGACCGTACCAAATTCAGATGCAGCTTTGGGGGGGGGCTTGGGTTTTTTAGGTTTAGTTTTTTTGGATGTGGTCGTTTTTTTGAGATTTTTTTCATCTATGACCCGGATTTTATTGTCATCCAACAGCATAAGCGCTTCGTCAATTTGCTCCGAGGTGAGCATACCTTCCGGAATCGCGGCGTTGATTTCGTCATAGGTCAAATAACCTTGTTTGCTGCCCCTTGAAATCAGTTCAGTTAATATTTTCTTGCTAATTTCGCCGGTGTTTTTTTCCTTCTGGACGGGTTTTTTCGTTAAAGGTTTTTTCACCTTTTTCGTAACGGCCTTTGCCTTTGATGTTGCCTTTTTTGCAGGAGCCTTCCTGGCTGTCTGCCTGGCACTTGTTTTCGTGGTAGCGGATTTTCTTACCATCAATCTATTGCCTCCCGCATACAGAGCGTTTGTTTATTTCCGATATATTATTGACATCTTTTGCTTCTGTTTTGAAACCGCCATTTGCTGTTTTTGGGCAAGCAGTTTATTAAGGAGTTCATGGTCACCCTTCTGCTCTGCTTCTTGAATGCTTTTTTCAATTGATTTTTTACTGCGGCGGCTTCCCCTGGCATCCACAAATTGATTGATCAATTTGACACAACCGTTCATATCCCAGGCATCTTCTTTGCTGGCCAGTGCGGCGACAATTTGCTCTTTGCCCTTGTCGTTGATAAAATGCATAATCTCGGATACGCGCCCGCGAACAGGCTTTGGCTGGATTTCAGCGGACGCACGGCCATGATCCACTGCATGTTGTTCATATTTCAGGATACTCGCTCCGATGTCCCTTAAAGTGCTATCCTCAAAATATTCTAGCACTTCATAACTACTAAGTTCAGGTATAATATCAGGATACTGAAGCAGCATGGTAATAATCTGCCGTTCCATACGATTTGAATTTCTTTCTGATTGCCCAACCCTTGTCGTTTTTGCAACCGATGCATCTCTTATTTTTTCCAATACCGCTGCTTCTTCAACATCAATGCGCTCGGCAAGTTCTTTGATATATAACGACCGCGCCACCTTGTCATCCTTAAGGGCTGCTAGTGGCTGCTGTAAGTCAGTCAAGATTCGAATTTTTCCTTCAATGGAAAGGCCGTGCTTTTCGATGGCAGACGCAATAAGGAACGGAATGATGCCCAGGGCCCGTTCGGCGGCATTAACTAACTTTTCAGGGCCGAACTCAAAAATATAAGAATCCGGATCATGGCCAGTTTCCAATATCAGAATTTGTGCATCAGCAAAGCTTTTGTCAAACACTTCAATACTTCGTCGAGCCGCTTTTATACCGGCCTGGTCAGAATCATACACGAGGATGAATTTGCCTTTTTTGCCGACCAATCCTCTCAGGCGCCGCACATGTTCTTCGGTCAAGGCAGTTCCCAGAGTTGCAACAGCGTTGGGTATACCGTGCTGATGGAGAGCGAGAAGATCAAAGTACCCCTCAACTATATAGACGGTTTCAGCCAACCGGCAAGCATTCTTGGCACGATGCAGTCCGTAAAGGGAACGGCTTTTATTGTAAAGCGGTGTTTCAGGAGAATTAAGATATTTCGGCAGCGAGTCATCCAATACCCGCCCGCCGAAACCGATCACCTGCTGGCTTGAATCAAAAATCGGAAAAATGATGCGGTGTCGAAAACGATCGTAAAAACCGTTTTTGTTCTTTCTCGAGATAATTAGACCGCTCTTTTCAACTAGATATGAAGATATTTTCTTATTTTTAAAATAATTTAAGAGATTATCCCAACTTTGGGGGGCATATCCAATTTTGTATTCGGAAATCGTATCCCCGGTCATACCTCTTTTATTGAGGTAGGCAGCAGCATTTTTTCCAGCTGCACTTTTGTGCAGTGCATTGCAATAAAAATCCAGAGCCTGTCGGTTAATCGCATATAACTGTTCACGCTCCTTAAAATTTTTTCTTTGTTCCGGTGATAACTCGTGTGTTGGAATGTTCACACCATATCGATTCGCAAGCGTTCTTACCGCTTCAGGAAAGGTAAACCCCGCCTGGTTCATCAGGAAGGTAAAAACATTACCACCTTTACCACACCCGAAACAGTGAAAAATCTGCTTCTCAGGACTAACCGAAAATGAGGGGGTTTTTTCTGAGTGAAATGGGCAGAGGCCGATATAATTCCTTCCGGATTTTTTAAGGAGCACTGCTTCCGAAATGACATCAACGATATCAACGGTATTCCTAATTTCCGAAATCTTATCTTCCGGGATAAAATTCGCCAAGAAAAGCTCCCTCCATTTTTATGGCAGATGGAAAACGAATAACGCCGGAAGAATATTATATGGGATGAAGCTTAGCAAATAAAATCATAGTTCGATGGGTACCGATTTGTTTGCAGCAATCTTCCATCAACGGCAAGTGCAAATAAAAAAGGGATAAATTAACCTTTAATAATATGGATCAATTATTTTCTTGTCAAGGAATTTTTTAATAATACACACAATTATTTCTCGAATTCATCTGCTCGGGCCAAAGAATAATTATTTGTAAGGGCGATGGCATCTTTAAGATCCAATGACCCACTGTACAACGCCTTTCCGATAATGATACCGCTTATACCCGTCGCGTTTAACGGCAACAAATTTTTTATATCATTGATTGTTGAAACTCCGCCCGAAGCAATCACCGGTATCGAGATGGCTTCAGCAATCCGCCGGGTCTCCTCAATGTTCGGACCGGTTTGCATTCCATCCCTGTCGATATCCGTAAAATTGATGGCAGCGACTCCACAGTCTTCAAAACGTTTGGCCAAATCAACTGCTTTCATCGACGTTGTCTGGGTCCATCCCTCAATTGCAACCATCCCCCGCCGGGCATCGATCGCAACGACAATTTGCTCCGGAAAGTCTTTGCAGGCCTTTTTCACCAATTTCGGATTGTTAATCGCCTCGGTGCCGATGATAACCCTCTCAACACCGATTTCAATATACTGTCGAATTGTTCTCTCGTTGCGAATGCCACCACCGACTTGAACGGGAATGTCCAGTTGCTCGACCGTGTTTTTTATTGCGTCGCTATTTTGGGGATGTTGCTGAAAAGCACCATCTAGATCTATCACATGGATCAATTTAGCCCCTTGGCTTTCCCATTTTTTTGCCATTTGAACGGGATCGTCTGAGTAGACAGTTTCGGCATCTTTTCGCCCTTGGAGAAGACGCACACATCTTCCACCCTTTATGTCAACAGCGGGGATAATTATCATGGGCCCGGGAATGTTTCCAACAATTCATCAAAAGCGGATATCGCCATCTCTTCAGCCGTTATCCATTTCAACTTTCTTTTGAAAAACAATCGTAAACGGAAAAGGTTTTCACTAAGTGACTGTTGGGTCTCGTCATAATGGCCATACCATATGCTGCTGCCGTCCGCAACGCTGATTAAATGGATGCCAAAGGCAACCGAGGCTGGTGATTCTACGGAGTAGGGGGTACCGATTCGTTGTTTGAATCTAAAGACATATCCGGCCAGCACCAAGTCCGTCTTTGCGGCCCGTCCGGCTGATATGAGCTCCTGGTGTTCGGCGATTAGGTGCGTGGCGGTCGAGAAAGATTCCGACTGAACCGTGATGGCCTGATGGATAGAAATTATTTTGAAGCGTCTATTGTCATGTAGAAAAGAAAGCAAGTGATCTGTCAGCAGCTGACCCGCTGCCGGTGACACCTGGCCTGTCGCAAACGCGGTGCCACATGCAGGACTTCTAATGATGCCGGTTTCACCATTTTGCTTGCCCAGGATCTTAAAGGGTAGTACCAGCAATTTTTCTGTGCCGGAAAGTCCGGGTTTTGTCTCCGGTAGCTTTGCACTGGAAGTAGAGGCTGACATACACCCGACCACCCCGATTAACAGCAACATATGGAATCCGATGATCATGCCGAATCGGCTGCTGGGTTTAATCATGGGTATACTCTGGGGGAGAATTCGAAATTTCTAAACTCAATCGAAAGTAGGGGTTTATTGCGGGCATCAGAATTTGCCCTGGGTCTGGAATAATGGAATTGTGGAATGATGGAATATAGATGTTTTAGAAGATTCCATTGAAATTTTGATTTTTTTGTCAAAATGCATGTTACCCT
>Ga0255053_10001819_pt1 | contig 11546 bp, 7 predicted proteins | sample JV7_2_22_MG_FD_188635 | JGI IMG/M metagenome (GOLD analysis project Ga0255053, IMG submission 188635) | Seawater microbial communities from Jervis Inlet, British Columbia, Canada - JV7_2_22 | ecosystem: Environmental > Aquatic > Marine > Inlet | place: Canada: British Columbia | collected...
AGTTCCGTCGTTGAACAGACTCTCGCCTTCGAGCATGACCTCCAGCCGCTTGGGGGCTCCGATGCGGCGGAAAATCGCAACGACTGATACGGGGTCGGTGGCGGCGATCAACGCTCCGAATACCAAAGCCGCGCTTAGCGGGATCCCCGCGCCAAAGGACACGATACCGCCGGTGATCAAGGTCGTCAGGATCACACCGGGAATCGCCAGCAGCAGGATCGTCCCGGTGTTTCTTCGAAGTTTGTCGATATTGAGATGGAAGGCCGCTTCAAATACGAGCGGCGGCAGCAGAATGGCCAGAATGAGCTCGGGTGTGAGCTCGATCTGAATCGGCGGCCGGAAGGAAAGCGCCAGGCCTGCCAGAACCAGCCCGACCGTATAAGGAATACGAAAACGCCGGACGACCACTGCCACGATCGAGACGATCAACAGCAGCTCGAGTATGAGGGTTTCGATTTCGAAAATATCAGTCATAACCAACTGGGCATTGACAGTGCCTGGGGCTGAGAATGCCAAGGAGCGTCATTGTAATGGATACGCTAAGCGGGAAGAGTTTGGTCCGGTTTTATGCCGCGATCCAGGCTCGGTTGACCGCGAACCATCTGACAGCTACAATCCCGGCTCCGTCTGGTCCACGGCGTGCAATGTATTCCGCGGAATCTCGTCGCTGATCGCGGATGTTTTGTTTCCAACACAGCACTCTCAGTCGCGCGCCCAGTAATCGATCTTTGCCCAGTCTGTGAGGATGAAATATGGAACAGATAAAAAATTGGATGAAGCGTGAAGTGATATCGATCACCCCCGATGCGACCCTGCGCGAAGTAGCGGCCTTGATTCTCGAGAAGCGGGTCGGCACCCTGCCCGTGGTAGATAACGGGGGGACGCTGGTCGGTACGGTGTCTATCACGAGCATTGTCAAGTTGTTCCTACCCGATTTCGTGGCGGTTATGGACGAGATCGATTTCGTACACGACTACGGCGATCTGGAAAACGCTTCCGCAGAGGATCAGCAGCGAGCCAAGATGCTGCATGTCACCGACGTCATGGAGGAGCCGATCGCGATGGAAGATGAAGCTGGCCTGGTGCACGCCCTCTCAGTCATGGAGAAACACAACCTGAGAGACTTGATTGTGACCCGAGACGGCAAGCTAGTTGGGATCGCCTCCCAGGTAGACATTGGACGCGCCTTTCTTACCGATTTCACCAAGGAAACTGGGCCCCTTTACTCCTGATGCTCATATACATCTCCGTAGTCCTTCTCTTCGCTGCATCATTCGCCGGAATCCTCGCTGGAAAAGCACACCGTGCCATATTTGCCATGGCCGGCGCGGTGCTGATGGTGCTATTGGGCATCGTTTTGGACTTTTACTCCCAGGAGCAAGCACTACTGGCAATCGATTTCAATACGTTGGGCCTACTGTTTGGAATGATGGTGATCGTGGCCATTCTCAAGAACACCGGTTACTTTGAGTACGTCGCGATCCTTACCGCCAAGCGAACCAAAGGGAATCCGTGGATCCTGCTCATTGCCCTCGGCACTATTACAACTGTTGCCTCGCTGTTTTTGGACAACGTCACAACGGTAATCCTCATGGCGCCGGTCACGGTCCTGATCGCTGGAATCCTGGGGATCAGCCCCATTCCGTTGCTTATGGCCGAAGCCTTCCTTTCCGACACGGGGGGCGTCGCTACGCTAGTTGGCGACCCGCCTAATATTCTTATCGGATCCGCGGCCAATCTGAGCTTTATGGATTTCGTCGTGAATCTAGCGCCGATCGTGCTCGTGGCGTGGTTGGTGACATTGATATTGATTCGGTTGCTTTTCCGGGAAGAGATGGCCCAGGAGCCCAGCAACCTGGATGCGCTAGAGGCTCTGAACGAACACGAAGCCATGAAGGATCGCGCATCGGCCAACAAGATACTGATTATTCTGCTTGGAGTTGTGGCATTGTTTTTCCTTCACCAAACTCTGCATATGCAGGCAGGATTTGTGGCGCTGATCGGAGCGGCCGCAGCCCTCATCTGGCTGCGGCCGGATCTCGAAGAGGTGTTGGATGGCATTGAGTGGCCCGTATTGCTGTTCTTTGCGGCTTTGTTCGTGGTTGTGGGAGGCATTGAGGCTTCTGGCTTGCTTGACTTAGCAGGCGAGAGCCTCACTAGCCTTTCGTCACAGGATGTCATCTTGATGGGCGTGGCTCTGATCTGGGTCGCGGCGGTCGCCTCGGCCATCATTGACAACATCCCATTTACCATTGCAATGATCCCCATCATTCAGGCGCTCGGGCGACCGGGGCTGGATATTACGCCGCTGTGGTGGGCATTGGCACTTGGGGCGGGCTTTGGCGGCAACGCGACCCCAATTGGGTCCACCGCAAACATGGTGGTCGTCTCCCTCAGCGAAAAAACCAAGTCCCCGATCACAACCCGCATCTGGCTCAGGAGCGGGGTGCCGATCATGATCGCGACTTGCGTGGTCGCGACCATACTATTCGTGATTCGCTTTGGGATTCTGAAATGAGTTCTTAAACCTCGTCCTGCTCTACCAACTGCACTTCCAAACCAGTCAAGGCAATCTCACTCCCATCCGGAAACCGCACCAAGGCACCGTCATCACTCCATAGGATTTCGATTCCTCGGTAGCGGAGCCTGAGCGGCCGTGGGAAGGGATTGTGGCCGCGCAACGCAACCTTGCGAGGAGAGATCAGCCGCACACCCAATACATATAGAAACAGCGAGAGCGGAGCTACGCCGGAGCTGTGGCCTGGGACTCCAGGACCACCCGGCTGATCAGGGTAGTAGGATTCTCGGAAGGCTCGATCCTCGTAAAGAGTGTGGATGCACGCACGCATCAATCGGCCCACGAGGTCTGCGGCCTCTTTCAAATAGCCATGGTCCACTAACCCCTCTCCGATCATGAGATTGGGCCGAATTTGGACTGAGGCGTTGCGATACGCCAGTCCGTCGGCGGGCCAGCCGGGAATCCCGAATTCGCGCAGGAATCTCTTCTCGTTTTTCAAATTCTGTTTGATGAGCTTGTCGGCGCGGTCCCTCTCAGGAACGCCAGCCCAGAGCGGGAGCAGGCCGGTATGATCCGGCCTCGAGTAATCGGCGATCCGTAGCTCTGTCTTAGTCTCTGAGCTCAGTCCGCGAACCACGATTTTTTCGATGCGAGCAAAAGTGTCGATGGTCGCAGCGGTACCAAGATCCTCAACCCATTGAAATCCGCTGCCGATCAATTCATGCTTTCGTTTGCGGCTGCCTCCACTCTTTCCGCCTGCACTCTTTCCGTAAATTGCGACCTTTAGCCCAGTTCGCTCCTGCTCATCTCCCCGCACCCGCACCAGAATGCGTACGTGCGGATCGAACTCCCGTCCTATCTCAATCTCGAAAGACCCTTGGCCGGTGCCTAGCCGTACGCCCGCAACCGCCAAATCCAAATCACGATCCTGGGACAGGTAGCAGCTTTCTTTTTCGGACCAGGTCCGTTCTATCGCCTCATTCAGCAGCAGCAATCGGCTTCTCAGATCCTGATCGTGTTCGGTCTGTCCGAGCGCCCTTCCTATTTCGATGAGCGCTTCGATCTCTCGGTAGAGATAGGAAGACAGGTCAGGAGTCTCAGCCAATGCGATATCGAGCCCTTGTCCCCAGTAGTTCCGGCGATCATAGGCGGGCCAATCCTCGAACCCGGATTGGGTGGTGCTGGTCCACTCCGGATGACCGTCTCGGTCGATGTCATGGGATTCCCCAAACCAGGATTCGATAAAACTCATCAGTCTGGGATAGACCTCAGCTAGGAAATCGCGATCTTCAGTCTGTGAATAGATCCTCCATGTCAGGGTAGCAAGCAGTGGAATGCATTGCATCCCGCGTCGCTGTCCGCCAAGGCCAGGGCTCCAATCAATCGTCCCATTCGGCGCCTGGCTGGCAAGAAAATTCAGGAGAATCCCCTGTGCCAGTTCCGGCGCGCTGGGCAGGATCTGAAGAATTGTGATGGTTGCGTTGGCGGCAGATACTCCGTCCCATCCCGGATCATGGTCTCTCCCTTCCGGGTGAGTGGAGTATCCGCGATCAGGGGAGCGTTCTTCGACGATTGATGCATGGGGCTGATGGCGTGTGGGTCCGACAAAGGAGGTAATGGATGTCGTTTGCGCGAGCGCAAATGCAACATCCCAGTCTGGCTCACCGCTTTCGATCTCGACCAGACCTGAATTTGCCTGTTCGATGCGAGCAATTTCAGGATCCCATTTGATGGACATCAATTCCCTTGCCGCTGTAAGCGAATCATGGAGCTCAGAGCATGCAGAATGCGCCCATGTGAAGAGCTCCGATGCACCGGGTTCCAGCATGGGGCGGACGCTTAGTGCTGGATATGGTGCGATCGCCGCGCGGGCCCCTCCGGACAGGAATAGCAGAGGAGTCAGCGGACCGGTGGAACCCTGGAGCACTATGGCTCCTTGATGCGACACACTCGTCATTGTTTGCGGGTTCTCGCCGGGTTGAAGCTGAGCGTGAAGCAGCATCTCGGCGCGGACAGATTCAGCGCTTGAGTTGTAGAGCGTAAAGCGTCCGCCTACCAGGTTGGACTCTTTAGCCCAGTATTCAGCAACCACCTTCAGGTCCAATGCAGGCTCGAAGGAAATGCGCAGGTAGTTTGGCAGGAAAGATTCCACGGTGGGCGGTGCATGGAATTCGAGCGGGTCGATCCTGGTGTCCTGATCGAGCCTGAAGCCGGGAAAGATGCGCATGCTGAGCGCGCGCAATCCGTAGCTGGTCTCAAGCGCAAGTGCGGATGGAGCACCGCCCCTGAGACGCAATTCCCAGATTTGATCATCAACGTAGCTAGGCACCGTCATACGGGCATCCGCCGCAATACGTAGAGAAACCGGCGCCTCAGCAGTCAGTCCCCACTCGCGCATAAGGCAATTGTAGGGAGGGACCATGAAAGGGCAAAGCGCTGTGAGCTAAGCTAATTCAGCGACCTCGTTTACAATCTGGGCCGGAGATCCAAATGGCAAAATTTGAAGCTCGTAGAGGGTTGTATTTCGAGGAATTTGAGGTCGGCCAGCAAATGAGCACGGTCGGCCGGACGATCACCGAAGCGGATGTCGTCAACTTCGCAGGGGTGTCCGGTGACTACAACTTGATCCATACCGACTTGCCGTATTCGGAGGCCACCTTCTTTGAGCAGCGTGTCGCACACGGGTTACTTGTGCTGTCCGTGGCCTCCGGGCTAGCGATGCGCAGCGGCCTCTTGGAAGGCACCGTGATCGCCTGGCGCGATATTCGGGATTGGCGTTTCAGCCAGCCGGTCTTATTCGGGGATACGGTCCACGCGGAAATGGAAGTTGTTGAAACCAAGCCAATGCCCAGGTTGGGTGGCGGCCAGGTAGATCTGCGAATAAAGGTCATCAATCAAGAAGACAAGATCGTTATGAAGGGTAACTGGGGCATACTGGTGATGAACGCCCCTAAATAACCTCGCAGTCCTCTCCTTATATTTAGTAGCTATTCGGGTCGGCCGACAAATTTGATGACTTCAGCGCGAGACGCAATCGAACGCCTTCGAGATGGGAACCGCCGGTTCGTAATGAACATGCGCGGCCCTGACGCGCTTGTGAGCGACGCACAGCGCGCCGAATTGGCCAACGAACAGCATCCCTTCGCGATCATCCTCGGATGCTCGGACTCGAGGGTGCCGCCGGAGATCATTTTCGACCAAGGCCTCGGCGACCTTTTTGTCATTCGGGTTGCAGGAAACATCGCCGCGCCCTCCCAGGTTGACAGCATTGAGATCGCGGCGTCGCAATTCGGCACACGCCTGTTGATGATTCTGGGCCATTCCCAGTGCGGGGCCATTCTTGCCACTCTCGAAGAAATGCGACAGCCAAAGGAGTCCCCCTCGCGCCGCTTCCGCTCTGTCGTCGACCGGATCGAGCCTTCCCTGACAGAATTACTGGCTACCGGACTCAAGAACGATCCAGATGCTCTGGTGAAGCAAGCTGTGCGGGCGAATATCCGGGCCTCGGTGAACCAGCTGCGACACGGATCAGCTGTTCTCGAGCAACTTATTCGGGACAAAGACCTCGTCGTGGTTGGCGCTGAGTACTCGCTGAGAACTGGTGTTGTCGAATTCTATGATGAGAAAGCGGTGGGCTAGCAGGTCGCAGAAACCACCCCTGTGCGGCCAGCTTGAATCTTGATCCGAACTCCATGAGTTCTTAATTAATCCGCAGAAGCTCATAAGATCGAAGGGGCGAATAGCCTAAGCGGGTGTCCTCATCGCATCATTCATCGCTGGGGTGGTCGGCTGGATCATAATCCGCCGCAGCCCGCTCGCCGATGCATGAAAACCAGACCCAAAATTAGCAATTGCGCGAAGGAATACTGCAGCGGACTCCGTGCAATCATCCGGTTCTAAATCGAAGCGCTTATGGATCTTATTGCAATTCGTGTGGATGTGAACGCGGGTCAGGGCGAGAAATGGGGCAGGACCAAGATAAAGGCTAAGCTGGCTATCAGGCAAGTCACCAGCATGACCGGGATGCCACGGCGCAGCCACATGCGGGAATCGATCGGATAGTCGGTCTTTTTCGAATATTGAACGGCCACAACATTGGTCGTTGCGGCAATGATGGTAGCGTTTCCGCCAAACCCGGCTCCGAAGGCGAGCGCCCACCATAGCGGAAAGATTTCCAGGCCTTGTCTGCCAAGCTCTTGAATCACCGGCACCAAAGTCACCGTGATGGGAATGTTGTCTACCAGCGCCGAGCCGATCGCAGAAAGCCATACAACGGCCAAGGCCGTTCGAGCGGTTTCACCCTGGCCCACATTCAAGAGCAGCGCCTCGACGCTCTTCAACGCGCCGGAAGCCTCCAGCCCACCCACCATTACAAATAGTCCAATGAAAAACAGCAGCACTGCCCACTCGACATGCTCCAGTACCTCCTCAATAGCAGGGCGCAGCCACAAGAGCGCCAGCGAGGCCATGCTTAGCGCGATGAACGCGGTAGAAAGTCCCAAGACTCCCTGCAAAAAGAAGAGCAGCACCGTGAGGGCCAATATCATGCCAACCTTGCGCGCCGTCCGGACGTCATGCAGCGCTTCGGAAGGGTCCAGCCCATCCAGAACCGTTGGATCCTTCGGAAGCACGGACAATTCTCGTCGCGACTGAAAGAGGATAACGCCCAGAGCCGCGATCCACGCAACAACGACGACTGGAAGGGAGTAGATCAGGAAATCGTTGAAAGTCAGGCCGGCTGCCGACCCGATGATGACGTTGGGCGGATCGCCAATTAGCGTACCCACACCTCCGGTATTCGACAGCATTGCAAGGGCAATCAGATACGGCAATGGCGATATGCCGAGGATTTGGGTGATCAAGATCGCAAGCGGTGCGATCAGGATAATCGTCGTTACGTTGTCCAGGAGCATCGAGAGAACTGTTGCAGCGATACCCAGTAAAACCAAAAGGGCCACCGGGCGACCACCAGACAGGCGGGCGGCATGAATGGCGAGATACTCGAAGACACCGGTTGGTCGCAGCAAGGCCACCAGGACCATCATTCCAAAAAGCAGCGCCAGTGTTTCGAAGTCGATCGCTTCGACAGCCAGGTGCTCGTCGTAAAATCCCAGGAACGAGCCAAACCCAATCATCAATGAAGCGCCGACCAGCGCCACGATGGTCCGGTCGATCTTGTCGCTGAGCAGTACCACCAGGACGGTTATGAAAATTATGGTGGCTATGAGTGCCGTGCTCATATCTGTACCGGGTCGGGCGGTTGGCTCCAATTCTCCAGAAATGCGACCCCAACGTCCACCCATGAAGCGAGCCCCACCAGATGATGCTGCTCGTCGACCACCGGCAAATCCCTCAGCTCGTGCTGGCGCATCATGGCCTCCGCCCGCAGCAGACCGCACGTCAGGTCACACGACGTCGGCGGACTCATGAATTCAGATATTGGCTTTTTTCTCTCGTCAATTGGGATCCTTCTTTCCTCCAACGCGCCAAAGTCATGGACGAAGTCGGTGTCTTCGAGCATCTCGAGGAAGGTTGGAAGGACAAGCTGAATGATGTCGTGCAGTGTAAGAATGCCGACCAGGCGATTCTCCGCATCTACGACCGGCAACAGCCCTACTCGCCTCGCAGCCAGAAGCTGGATGGCATCGTCAAGCGTTGCATCTTCGGAGATGGAAACCACCTGCTTCTTCATGACGGAGCTAACCTCCATAACCGCCTCCTCTCATTTCAAGTTTCCGGGATCGACTCCGAGCAAAGTTGCCTCTGTCCCCACAAAGCCAGCTATTCACAGGCTATCACTGGCTTGACATAAATACAAGATTTGTCACAGATTAATTGCAGTTTTGCCTGCGTGCTATAATCGCCCGCCATGGTCGAGGAGCTGCCCGAAGAGGAGCTGGAGCCAAATTCCGGCGAAGGTTCTTCTGAAGAGCGATCGCAGTCTGATGATGCTCATCCAGATGAGCATCATCCAGATGAGCATCATCCAGATGAGCAGCCGGGCGAAATAGGCCTGAGCAAGCCGGATTCCCCTGAAGAAGCGCCCCCATTTGTTGAAGCCGAACAGCCCGATGCTGAGACTGGTGTGCCACATCGGCATCCTACCGGCACGCCTGGACTGACCGGCGGATGGATGGCAGAGTCGGCTCCTGAGCTGGAGCTCGATCCGGATGCGGAGACCGACCCATTGGTAATACCCGAAGGAGCCACGCCTGAACATATGGCTCCCCCTCCCTCATCCGAGGTACTCCCGGATCGAGTGCCGGAACGCGATCCGTCGGCTACTCGAGTTGGTCCTGCAGCGTATCTGCATGTTTGGGATTCCGACCAAACAGATTCGGCCCGCTCCGGGGGATGGGGAGGCTGCCTGCTGCGCATGGCGATCCTGGGCGTATTCGCGATCGCCGCCATTGGGATCGGTTTGGCTTCGTTCGGCCTATACCAATATTACGCGTTGGCGTCCACGCTTCCTTCGGTCGAGGACCTGCAGCAGCACGCCTCTCAGTTCGAAACCACTCGGATTCTGGATCGGAACGGCAACCAGCTTTACGAGATCCTGGATCCTCAGGCCGGAAGGCGCACCTATGTGCCGATGGCGAAGATTTCCCCCTTCATGGTAGCTGCAACCGTAGCCACCGAGGATTCAGGCTATTACAGCAATCCCGGGTTCGACCCGGCCGGCATCGTCCGCGCCATCTGGCAGAACTTGCAGGGCGGCACGGTTGTCTCCGGTGCATCAACCATCACCCAGCAGATCGCGCGCAATCTCTTGCTTTCGCCGGAAGAGCAATCCCAGCGAACCGCGCTGCGCAAAATCCGAGAGATTATGCTGGCTGCCGAAATCGCGCGGCGCTATACCAAGGACGAAGTCCTGGAGCTATACCTCAATCAAATGTACTTCGGGAATTTGGCCTATGGCGTGGAAGCCGCCGCCCAGACTTACTTCAACATCCCCGCTGAGCAGCTCACGCTCAGCCAGGGATCGTTCCTGGCCGGGCTGCTTCAAGCGCCCGCCGTTTACGACGTTCACACCAATCGAGATGCCACTCTCAATCGTCAACAGCAAGTGCTGGTCTTGATGGTGAACGTAAGTACCGAGCAGGGCTGCATATTTGTAAGCAATTCGCAGCAGCCAATCTGCGTCACGCCGGAAATGGCCGGCGCAGCCGCCGCCGAATTCGTCGAGTATGAATTCGTGTCCCCGGATATCCATATCCGATTTCCGCACTGGGTGACCTATGTGCGCTCGGAGCTGGAAGCCTTGTTTGACCCACAGACGATCTATCGTTCGGGCTTCACCGTGCATACCACTCTGGATCCGCAGCTCCAGCAAGCCGCGCAAAAGATCGTGCATGATCAGGTAGAGGAGCTTATGCCGGAACATCAAGTAGGCAATGGTGCGCTCGTAGCGCTTGAGCCTGGTAGCGGCGAAATACTGGCCATGGTCGGATCGGCCGACTTCACGGATGAGGAGATCGACGGTCAGGTCAATATGACGCTTGCGCTGCGTCAGCCTGGATCATCCATCAAACCACTCACATACACCGCGGCCTTCGAAAAAGGATGGACCCCTGGGACTCTCATCTGGGACGTTGAGTCTGAGTTTCCGCCGTACAAAGACCCGCGGGACCAATCGAAAGATTACACGCCGCGCAATTACGATGATAAGTTTCACGGCCCGGTGACCGTACGCTCTGCCTTGGCCAACTCCTACAATATCCCGGCTCTCAAGACTCTCGACTACGTTGGCATTTATGACGACGCGTTAACGCCTCAAGAGGAAGGTCTTGTGGCCTTTGCGGAGCGGATGGGACTCACAACCTTTAATCGCGACGACTATGGGATTTCCCTGACCCTGGGAGGCGGCGACGTCAAACTGCTTGAGCTCACCAACGCCTACGCAACCTTCGCCAACCAGGGCATCTTCGTCCCGCCGGTTGCCATTACGAAGATCACCGATCACGAAGGTGAGATTGTCTATGAATACACTCCCCCCGAGGGAAAGCGCGTAATACGCAGCGAGCACGCATTCCTGATTACCTCCATCCTGTCCGACAACACTGCGCGTACGCCGGCTTTCGGTCCTAATTCAGCTCTCTCGCTCCCTTTCCCGGCTGCGGCAAAGACCGGTACTACGGACACACCTATTCGTGATAACTGGACTATTGGCTATACCCCGGAGGTAGCCGTGGGAGTCTGGATCGGCAATGCCGACAACAGCCCCATGGAAGACACTTCTGGATTGACCGGGGCAGCCCCGATTTGGAATGAAGTCATGCAGCTTGCCATGGAGCGGCTCACGGGTGGCCAGCCAACCCCATTCAGGCGGCCGTCCAATGTGATCGAAGCGCCGATCTGCGCGGTCTCGGGCGCCGAGCCTTCCGAATGGTGCCCTGCTCATAGAGTCGAATTCTTTGCTTCGGATCAACCGCCTCTACCGAAGGAATTGGATCTGTGGCGTGAAGTGTGGATCGACAGCTTCACGCGAGAGCTGGCCTCTGCCGATTGTCCGGACTATGCGACCCAGAAACTCGGCCTGGCGGTATCGGATCCATTTGGCCGAGAGTGGATTCAAGAGACAGACGATGGCGAAAAATGGGTGGAACGAATGGGATTTGAAGACCAGGAAGAGATTTTCTTCGTCCCAGAAACGACTTGTGGGCCCGATAGCCCTCGGCCGCTTCTGGTGATAACGGCTCCGCTCCAGGGGTCAATCGTATCCAGCGGCCCTCTTACAATCATCGGTCGTGCAGCCGCCACAAACGATTTCAAGGATTGGATCCTGGAGTACGGCATAGGGAACGATCCCAGCAGCTGGCCCGACATCGCGCATGGTAATTCGCCTGCCGAACAGCCCGAGATCCTGCTCGAATGGGACCCGATCGGTTTGCCAAACGGCCCCTTCTCTTTGCTCCTCACGGTACGCAGCAACAGCGGTGGGAAAGCCAGCTACAGGGTGCATCTCAATCTAAATCTGCCGACACCGACACCGACACCGACGCCAACCTCCACGCCCACACCAACTGCA
>Ga0255053_10001821_pt1 | contig 11543 bp, 5 predicted proteins | sample JV7_2_22_MG_FD_188635 | JGI IMG/M metagenome (GOLD analysis project Ga0255053, IMG submission 188635) | Seawater microbial communities from Jervis Inlet, British Columbia, Canada - JV7_2_22 | ecosystem: Environmental > Aquatic > Marine > Inlet | place: Canada: British Columbia | collected...
GGATAAATCGATAAGCACTGAGTTGGTCGGTACCTGCACCTTCCCTGCGTCCGCAACCTGGACGATCTTGTCATCCTGAACGACGATAATCTGACTGCTGCGGACATTGCCGTCGAGCACGTCGATGAGTTGCCCTGCCTTTATGTAGGTAAGCGTCTCGTCCGCCTGCACACTCGTTGCCGCAAGCATGAAAAGAAACACGAATCTTGGGGCCAACATTCGCAACATCACATCACCTCATTCTGTTCAGTCTATCGGGTAGCGCTCAAGGACTGGCCCGAGTGCCTCTTTCAACGGACCGAGGTGCGCTTCATAGTTACGCCACTGCTCCAGTCCGTGCTTATATACAGGTTGCCGCACCTGCTCGGAGCTCGGCGTGCGTATGGCACGTTCAGTCTCATAAAAACGCAGGCACTGTTCCTCGAACTCGAGCCCGCAATAGTCCAGCAGACATCGAATCTGGGTCTCGGTGTCGTTGACCATGTCCTCGTATTGGACGCGATGCACCCGATCCGGCAGGACCTCGTCCCAATGGTCCATTAGCTTCACATAGTCACGATAGTAATAGCCGACATCAACGAGATCATACGTAAATGTCTGCCCCGTCGCGAAGAGTTGCTTGAAACCGGAGAAGCAGGCACCCATCGGATGACGTCGAGCATCAACAATCTTGGCGTTCGGCAGAATAAGATGAATAAGTCCGATATTGCGAAAATTATTCGGCATTTTGTCGATGAAATACGGCGTGTCGCTACGTTGAATGCGAGTCGTACTGATGTAACTTTCCCCGAACTCTTCGCACTGTTTTGCTGTCAGTTCAGCGAGAATTTCCGGGTATTTTCCAGCAGGATTTTCTCGAGATTTGTCACCGAGCTTTCGGGAAATCGCGATTATGTCTGGCAACTCGGAAGTTCCTTGCACTTGCGAATGACTAGCCAGTATCTGCTCAATCAGTGTCGAACCGGATCGTGGCAGGCCTACTACGAAAATCGGATCGGGGGTGGCGCAACCAACGTCTTTTCGCGCCGCGAAAAATTCGGCGTCGAGGGTCTTTATTTGCCGTGCTGTGTCGAAAATGTTCTTCTTGACGTTGTGGCGATGACGCCGCCCACGAATCGAGTTGCCCTGTTCGTAATACTCGAATGACTGGTCGAAATCCTTACGATCCTCGAACGCCTTACCGAGAGCAAACGCGAGGTGTCCCTGATCATCGGGATCGCCAGTGTCCGGCTGAAACTGTTCGCGCATGTTTGCAATGTCTTCGTCAGTAAAACGAAACGTCTTGAGATTCGCCAGGCTCCAGTACGCTTCACCGATACTCGGGCTCAATTCGATTGATTTGCGGTACGCGCTAATGGCGTCATCCAGCTTTCCCACGGTCTTAAGCGTATGGCCATAGAACATGTGTGCGGATGCCTGGCGAGGGTAGTTTTCAAGTACTTGTTCGTAGATCTGCAGCGCAGGCGGATGATCGCCTTTGCGAGCAAGGACAGCACCTTTAAGTAATAGGTAAGCCGGATTCTTTGGTTGCCTTAGCAACAGTCTGTCGGCCTCACGGAGCGACGCCTCGAGATCGTTACGCCGCATAAGGACGTTGGCGTATGCGTGACGCGCATGATGAAAGTCCGGTGCCAACTCCAGACAGCGCTCCAGCAGGTTTTGCGCATCTTCGAATTGGCCGACATTGACGCCGATTTCCGCCAGCATGCGTATCGCGATAACGTCAGCCGGGTCCTTTTTGAGAACGTCTCGCGTCAGGCGCTCGGCCTTTGCCAGCTTTTTCTCATAAAGGAAATTCGCGGCTTCTACCAGTTCGGGATGACGCGTCGATACCTGGAGGTGCTTGTCGTACGCTTTTCGGCTTCCGTCTTCGTCACCGGCAGCGTTGAGTTGGTCACCGAGCGTTTGCCAGGCACCCGCGTGCTTGGGACTTAGACGAACAGCCTCGCGAAGGCACTCAATCGCGTCATCGCCCCGCCCGGCAGCGCCCAGGCAACGCCCCAATTCATGCAGGAATTCCACTGAATTGGCGTTCTTTTTCGCCAGCGGTTCGAGCCAAGCCACGCCTTTTTTCGGCTGGCCCTGGAGACGGTACGCTGCACCGAGGATCCTCTCGGCGGGCTCAATGTTCGGGTAAACCTTGAGAATTTCCTTCGCCTGCTGCGCCGCCAATTTCGGATCCTGCCGCAACAGACCAGCTGCGTGCTGTAACGCGATCTTCAGATCGCCGCTGGGATGTTGTGGGTCAGTTGCAATCATGTTCCCCAGTGAAACACATACAGTGAAGGTACTGCTATATGGTGGCAGATCGTTATATGTACGTATTTCCAACCATTATCTTTTATGTATGTTAACAATACAGAGTTACAGCTCTTCTGAGCTGTTGCTGTAAAGAAACCAATCAGACCTCCTGGGGGAGAATCATGAAGCGGTTCAAACGGGCACCACTGGCAAACGCCGTATCTGTAGCATTGGCAGGTTCAGTTTTTGCGGCAATAATCGTAGCACCGGCGCAGGCTCAGGAAGCAGTGCTGGATGAAATCATCGTAACGGCACAGAAACGGGAGCAGAGCCTCCAGGACGTACCGGTATCTGTGCAGGTACTTGGAAACCAGCAACTCGAGGACCTGAATCTCAATGAATTCGGGGACTATATACAGTTCCTGCCAACGGTCTCGTTCGCACCCGTGCGCCCGGGAATAGCGGAGATCTATATGCGTGGCATATCCAGTGGCGGTAGCTTGCACTCCGGCTCGATGCCCAGTGTCGGCGTTTATCTCGATGAACAACCGATCACGACGATCGCTCATGTTCTCGATATGCATGTCTACGATATTGCACGCATCGAAACGTTGGCCGGGCCGCAGGGCACGTTCTTCGGTGCCAGCAGCCAGTCCGGCACGATTCGCATGATCACCAACAAGCCGAAGATCGGCGAGTTCGAAGCCGGATTCGATGTTGCTGTCAACTCGGTCGAGCACGGCGATGTCGGGTATACATTGGAAGGCTTCGCGAATTTTCCCGTTTCAGACAACGCCGCCATCCGACTCGTCGGCTGGCACAAAGAGACTGCGGGCTATATCGATAACGTCCATGGCACCTTCACCCTGCGCGGGACCCCGGAGTTCGTTAAAGACAACTCGGCAATAGTCGAGGAAGATTTCAACGATGCGACGATCAGCGGCATGCGAGCCATGCTCAAGATTGATCTGAACGAGAACTGGACAGTGACGCCGGGCATCATTTACCAGCAACAGGACTCCGATGGCGTATGGGACCACGATCCCGAGGATGTCGGTGACCTCCAGATTCAGCGTTTCTTCCCGGAGTTCTATGAAGATGAATGGTACCAGGCGTCGCTGACCCTGGAGGGCGATATCGGTGGCTTGAATCTCGTGTATGCCGGCACTTACCTGGACCGTGATGCCCTCAGCGCGAGCGATTACATCGGTTACGCACAATACAATCAGAACTACTATTATTATTCTTATGGCGGCTGTTATCATCATGCCTCGACTTCGGAGTATTACGACTATGTCTGCACGGACTCGAGTCAGTGGGTCTCCTGGGATGAAAATTTCAATCGCCAGAGTCACGAGCTCCGTCTGCAATCTGCGCAGGACGGCAGATTTCGCTGGATGGCAGGATTGTTCTATCAACGCCAGGAACATCTCTTCGACGGGGTCTGGCAAGTTCCCGGCTTGGATCCACTTGGTTCGGACATTTGGCCACCTGTGTCAACTGTCGAGGACACACTTGCTGTATGGCAGACGAATCAGCTCCGTATCGACCGCGACAAGGCATTTTTTGGTGAAGTCGAATTCGATGTAACGGAAAATCTGACCATTGTCGGCGGCTATCGCCGCTTCGACTTCGAGAATTCATTGTTTGGTTTCAACGGTTACACCGGCCAGTGTCTGGATGCCAACGACGTGCCACAATATCCCTGTATGACTGGCGCTCCGAATCTCGATGATGTCTCGGAGGGTGATGGCGATTCGTACAAGCTGAGCTTCAACTTCAACGTAACCGATGACAAGATGTTGTACGTCATGTATTCCGAGGGCTTCAGAGCCGGCGGCGTCAACCGGGCAAAGCTTGCGGGACAGATAGTGCCGAAATACGAGCCGGACTTTGTCGATAATTACGAGTTCGGCTGGAAGACGAGTTGGCTGGATAACCGAATGCGCTTCAATGGCTCGGTCTACCTGCTCGAGTGGGATAATTTTCAGTTCACGTATCTCGATTTTGCGGTTTCACCGCTCTCGATCATTCAGAATATCGGTCAGGCTGAAACTACCGGGGCTGATTTTGACCTGGCATTCGCTGCGACCGACAGGCTAACGCTGACGCTAGCCGGCTCCTACAATGACGCCGAGCTGCAGGAGCCGTTCTGGACATCTAATGAGGACCGCGCCAATGACTTGCCCCCAACCGCTGCGGCTGGTGCGGAGATGCCGTATGTACCGAAGATCCAGTTGACCGCGACCGGCCGCCTGGATGTCAGTTATGGCAACCTGCCGGGTTATTTCCAGGCCGCGGTATCTTATACCGACGATTCATGGGATGTGCTCGACGACGTATATCGGCAGTTGCAGCCGTCGTATACCCTCGTGAATCTTGCAGCCGGGATCGGCGGTGACGCCTGGTCGCTCGATCTATTTGTCGACAACGCGACCGACGAAAGAGCGCAACTATCACGGTGGCATTTCGATTATGTCGATTTCTATGATGAAATAACCCACGACTCGACGATTACGACTAACCGGCCACGCACCATCGGTGTTCGATATGGGCGCAGGTTCTGATAAGAAATAAGGACCTCGCATTGGGCGAGGGCGCCGTGGAAATACAGCAAAGGGCTACGCCGTTTTCGGCGTAGCCCTTTTCCGAATTAGAGTATCGTCTTGCATTAGCAAGGGGCCGGCTGGCTCGCGTAGTCGGCGATCTCGGTTGCCAGGCCGGCCTTAACCGCATCGAGATACGGCTCGAAGTTGCGCCACTGCTCGAGGGCCCCCTCATAAATCGGCTGTCTAACCTGCTCGGAACTCGGCGTTCGTACCGAGCGATCGGTCTGGTAGAAATTTACACATGCCTCTTCGAAAGGCAGATCAAGAAATTCGAGTATTCGCCTCACCTGGCGTTCCGCGTCGTCAACGACATGTTCATAGTGAACACGCAGTACTTTGCCCGGCAAAACCTTGTCCCAATGCTGCATGAGTTTCACGTACCCGCTGTAGTAGCGGACGATGTCTTCAAGTCCGTAGGTGAACTCCTGGCCGTCGGCAAACAGCTGTTTGAATCCACTGAAACAACACGCCATCGGATGTCGCCGCGCATCGATGACTTTGGCGTTGGGGAGCATCAGATGGATAAGCCCGACATGCATAAAATTATTCGGCATCTTGTCAACGAACCGTGGCGCGTCTTTGCGATGTATCGCGGTGTCTTTGATATAAGCATCAGCCAGTTTCTGGTAGTGCTCATCGTTCAGGTCGGTCAGAATTTTCGGGTAATTCGCTTCCTCTGTCACCAGGCGCCGACCGTTCAGGCGGTGAGCGGTCGCGATGACGTTCGGTAGCTCCATCGTCCCGTCGATCTGCGAGTGCGAGGCCAGAATCTGTTCGAGCAATGTCGAACCCGCGCGCGGCAGCCCAACGACGAAGATCGGGTCGCGATAGTCTCCGCCGAAGCCAGCCTTGTCGCGAAACAATACCGCCGTACAAAACTCTGCCTGGCGCTGCATGGCAAGCTCGAGTCTCTCCGGGTCGTAGCGCAGGCCGCTTTTTCTGAGTGCGTTGCCCTGTTCATAACAAGCAAACGACTCCTCGAACTGTTCGCGATCTTCGAGCGCCTTGCCGAGCGCGAAATACAGGTGAAATCGATCGTCGATGGCCGTGTCGGCTTGCTCTACCTGGGATCGCATTTGCGCGATCTCGTCGTCCGTGAACCGATAAGTTTTAAGATTTGCCAGGCTCCAGTAAGCGTCGCCAAAACTATTCCGCACGCGATACGCGCAGCGGTACGATTCAATGCCTTCCTCCACACGCCCGACCGTTTTTAGCGCGTGACCTCTGGACAAAAAGGTCCGTTCAAAGTCCGGGTGTGCCGCAATAACCCGGTCGTATACCTGCAAAGCCTCATCAAAGTTTCCAAGGGCGACATTCTGATTCGCATACGTCAGGTCAAACACATGATTGTCCGGAAACATGTCCCTGAGAATGACGGCTTGTTCGAGCGCCTTCTCGAACTTCTGGCGCTTATGCAGGACGGTCACATAGTCCTGCCTGGCGAGCCAGTAGTCGGGCTTGAGCTCGACGCAACTTTCCAGCAGAAACTCTGCGTCGTCATAAACGAAAAGCTTCATGCCCAGCATGGCGAGAAGTCGCATCGCCTCGATGTGATGCGGCGTCTTTTTCAGGAACTCCCGGCAGAGTTTCTCTGCCCGGTAGAGCTTGTTTTCCTGAATCAGGCTGGTAACGCTAAGCAGTTTCGGCGGCAGGCTCGAAAGGCGCTCGAATTCTGCTTTCGCTATGGCGAAACCCTTCTGATCATGCAGCTTGTTGCGGATCGCGGCCAGTTCGCGCCACGACGCTACCAATGCACGATTGAATTCGACAGCGCGTTGATACGCATGGCGGGCGACGTCGAGGTCACCGAGATCTCTCTGGTTGTGGCCCTCTTCCTGCCAGGCCCTGGCGTTGTTAGGGCGAACGGCCTTGAGTTGCTCCAGCGTCTGCAACGCGCCTTTCTGCTGGCCGAGGTAACGCTGCGATACCGCCTTACAGTACAGCGAATCGACGTCGTCCGGATTATCGACGAGTGCTTGTTCCGCCGCCTGCAGCGCTTCCTCTGGCTTTCCGGCCTGCAGCAGCTGCTGCGCGCTGATCGCGCCGTCAGGCACTAGAAATCATAGGAAACACGAACACCCCAGGTGCGTGGACGATTGGTCGTTATCCGCAGGTCCGTGTCCAGAGCATTGATGAACAACTCTGCACGCTCGTCGGTGAGGTTCTCTGCAAATAATTCTACGCCCCAATTGTCGGCGCTCACTCCGATCGCACCATCCAGCGTGTCGTAGGAATCCTGCTTGAAGCGGTTGGCGACTACGATGGAACTGAACTGCTCGTCGGTGTGGGCAATTACCAACTGTACGTGAGCGTTTTTGTCACCCACTTCCCACTGGTATCGGGCACTGAGGTTGTATTGCAGCTCCGGTGCCAGCGCCAGATCGGATCCTGTAGGGGCTATGTCTGACGGAAAGGATGGAACCTGCACCATTTCGGTCGAATTGTATGTCCACGCGGCGGCCAGCCTCAGATTGTCATTCGGCAGCCAGGTCAGGTCACCTTCGAAGCCTTTGACTTCGGCATCGGCGGCGTTCAGGACGAAAGTGAGGACACCAAAATTTGGGAAATCCGTAACGCCGACTTGCATGCTGTCCCAATCGATCTGATAGATCGAGCCATTAAAGCGCACAGTGCCGTCCGCCAATGTCATCTTCCAGCCGATCTCGAAATTGGTGACTTCGTCACTGACATAAGTCTTCTGCACTCCGGGGTCGTCGTTCCGGTTAAACCCACCAGGACGAAAGCCCTCCGAATAGGTTGCAAAAAACAGCATGTCATCGCTAGGCCTGTAGGAAACGCTGCCCTTCAATATCGTGTCGTCTTCCTTGAGCGGCAGATCGCTTGCAAATTCGACGTCATAACTGACTCCGCCGTCGCCGTCATCTGCTGCGGTACACGGCGCCGGTGCGGCCGGACACGGCGTAGCATAATTGGATGAGCCCACGAGACTCGTCTCAATATCGTAATACCTCGCGCCAACGGTCAGCGCAAGCGAATCAGTGACGTTGAACGTGAGCTCGCCAAATGCGGCAAATTGCTCTTCGTCGCGAATCGCATCGTTCATAAACGTTATGCCCTCGGCCCTGGGATTGGGGTTAAACACCGCTGATTGCGAATGTGGCACATTGGGCGCGAAACCCCCGATAGAGCCGGCGACATAGAAGTTGGTGTCGACCTTGGTCTGAATATCGTCGAGGAACAGCCCGGCGACGAATTGGACCGTCTCGCCTTCGGCATAAGACACGCGGAGTTCGTGCGTGCTTCGCTCGTTCTCGATATGAGCGATCATGCCCTGCGTCGGATCGCCACACGTCCCGTAATAACCAGTCACTTGGTAAGTCGCGTAATCACAAATGTAATAGGCGCCGAATGCCCCGACTGCCGTATAACCGCTGTAATCGAAGCTGTTGTTGACTTCGCGATCAAGGAAGGAGCCTGCATAAACGAGATCCAGGGCGCCCAGCCGGCCGTTCAGCGTCAGTGAAAACTGGTCGAACTCATCGTCAAGCCAGTCCGGGAAGAATCGCTGTACCGCGAGGTCACCGACAACACGGCTGCCCGCCAGCGTGCCAGGGTCGAGATCGGCAATGGACGACGGCGAATGGTCGAATACGCCGTCGACATCCAGCGACTGCGTCATGAACTGCGGAATGAGCTCCCAATCGTCGTTGATGGCGATCTTTGCGCTGATGCGCGCACCGCGATACACGGCGTCGTTAAAGTCATCTTCAACATATGCGATGTTGTTGACAACGGTATTCGGCGACCCGGCCGGATAACCCACATCAGTAGGTTCGTACGAATTTTCGCCAAAGACGTTGTCGATGTAGCCGCCCTCAACCGCGCTGTAGAAGACGCCGCGAATGGCAAACTTATCATCGATAATCGGGATGTTGACAAATGCTTCTACGCTATTGCTGTCGTCACCACCACTGGTGCTTGAGTAACTCGCGTCGAATCCGGCCTGGAACTCGTTATAGACGGGCTTGTTGGTGATCAGGCGGATCGTGCCGGCCTGCGAACTGGCGCCAAACAGCGTGCCCTGGGGGCCAGGCAGAACTTCCACCCGGGCAATATCAGCTGTGTACAGGTCAAGATTGCGGCCCCCTGAGCTGACGGGCTGCTCGTCCAGATACAGGGCGACATTGGGCACTGGTGCACCGATTTCGACCGATGTCTGATCGGATGAATCGGTGGCCATGCCGCGAATAAATACTGATGACTGACCTGGACCACGGCCTGCAGAATTCACGTTCGGTAAGTAGCGAATATAGTCGTCGAAGTTGGCAATATTCAGCTCATCGAGCCTTTCTTCGCCCAAGGCCTGCACCGCAATTGGAGTGTCCTGGAGAGGGGTCGCTCGTTTGGTGGCCGTTACGATGATTTCCTCGAACTCGGCCATGACCGGCGCTGAGGCCAACCCTGCGGATGTCGCCAACGCGAGGCATACGGCTCTGTTGACTGCGGATCTTGTGTACATGGTATTCCCCCTGTCCGAACATTTCTTTTAATAGTAATTGTTTCGTCCGGGCAATGCATCATTAGACTGGGTCCAATCTGGCGGTGCAGGGAGACTGGGGCGAACCATGCTCCTATGCTTCCTTGGCCATTTTCAACGCAGCCACTCAACGACACTAATGCCGACAGAGCTGCCGACTGCATAAACAGTTTGCGGGTACCACAATAGAGAATTATGCGGATCCACCGCCTAATATTGATAGTTTTTCTAGTGTTATCAGTGTGTTAAGCGTATACTGTATAAATATACAGTTCACTGATTTTGCCCGGAGATACCCGTGTCCACAGCCGTAGTTACGCTCCAACCCCGATCTCACCACGCCCGTTCGGATGGTGAAAGACTCGGTGCCGAAATCACCGAACTCTGCAGTTACATCTACGCCGCAGAAGCTCGCCTGCTGGCTCTGATCCGGGAATTCGACGACAAGCAATACTGGGCGGAGCCGGGTCTATACTCCTGCGCCCACTGGCTCAACTTCAAATGTGGCATTGGCATGAACGCAGCCCGGGAGAAGGTCCGCGTAGCACATGCGCTGGCCGAGTTGCCGAAGATCCGTGCCGGATTCGAAAGGGGAGAACTCAGCTACTCGAAAGTGCGTGCGATGACCCGTATCGCCGACGAGAGTAATGAAGACTATCTCTTGATGATTGCCAAACATGGCACAGCACATCATGTCGAGAAGCTGGTATCGAAATATCGTACTGCCAGGCGGTTTCAGGATGCTCAAAGTGCGGATGAGCAATACCGCGATCGCGAACTCAGCCATTACTACAATCATGATGGTTGCCTGGTCATCAAGGCTCGACTGCCGGCCGAGCAGGGTGCCTTGATCGTCAAGGCCCTCGAAATGGCGATGCAGCAGGATTTTGTGGGAGCGGCTGTGGCGGCGGGCGACGTTACCGCGGAAACATCCGAGACGGAACTCGAACACACACCCATGGCCGCCCGGCGCGCCGATGCACTGGCTGACATCGCCGAGACCTACATGAATAATGACGAGTCTTCAGGTTCCACGGCGGATCGCTACCAGGTTGTTGTCCACGTTACCGCGGAAACATCGGAAATCGAAGACGGCCCCCACGTTACCGCGGAAACGTCGCGGCGTATTAGCTGCGACAGCTCCATTGTGAGCATTGAGGAGGACAAGAACGGCGAACCACTCTCCATCGGGCGCCGTTCGCGATCGATTCCGCCCCCGATGCGCCGTGCATTACGCATTCGCGACGGCGGTTGCCGCTTTCCTGGCTGTACCAACACCCGATTCGTCGATGGGCATCACATTAGACACTGGGCCGACGGTGGTGAAACCTGTTTGGATAACCTGGTGCTGCTCTGCAGGCACCATCACCACCTCGTACACGAAGGCGGCTTTGCCTGCGAAAAGTCAGCTGATGGCGAAATCCACTTCACAGATCAACGACAAGAGCCCCTGCCGAGCTGGTCCGAGCTACCCAAGGTTGCCAACGATCATGATGTGCAGCTGTGGATGGATCGGGAGTTCTTCACAGCGACGGAAAACGGCGAGGGCTGCGACGCAAAATGGTACGCGGGCGAGACGATGGACTGGCAAATGGCGGTGTCGGCATTGTTCTAGTCGCAGTAGTGCTTGATAGCATACCTATGCCGGGTGCGATCGTAGGCGACATCGTCTGACGGAGATACTCTTGAACAAAGACACAGCAAGAAAAATTGCGGACGCGCTGACCTTGGCCCGGATTCAAGCGTGGCTGCAGGAAGACCCTGTGGCGGGTTGGAAGGAGCCGGCTGCCAATGATGCGGGCGGCATTGCATTCCTTGTTGGCTTTCCAAGGTCCGGCACGACGCTGCTGGATCGCATGCTCCGGGCTCATCCGGATATCGAAGTACTGGAAGAAAAAAGTCTGTTCTCATTGCTTCACCAGGACTGGTCGGAACCCGGTACGCTGGAGGTGCTGGCCGACGTCAACGAGGCGCAGATCATCGATGCCCGCAAGATCTACCGACGGGGAATGTCAGGCCACCGCCGTCAGCCGCAGCGATCTCTGGGGATTGACAAGCTGCCGCTGAATCTGGCCTACCTGTTCCTGATTCACCGGCTGTTTCCGGACGCACCGGTCATATTTCTGCAGCGCCACCCCGTGGATGTCTGCATCAGCTGCTATTTTCAGGCTTTCGAGATTGAAGCATCGATGGCC
>Ga0255053_10001823_pt1 | contig 11535 bp, 9 predicted proteins | sample JV7_2_22_MG_FD_188635 | JGI IMG/M metagenome (GOLD analysis project Ga0255053, IMG submission 188635) | Seawater microbial communities from Jervis Inlet, British Columbia, Canada - JV7_2_22 | ecosystem: Environmental > Aquatic > Marine > Inlet | place: Canada: British Columbia | collected...
CCGAGCCGGCAAATACGACCCACATCGCGTCACCGATACCGACGGTAAGCAGGAATATTGCGCTGAGTATCACGAGTTGTGAAGTGACATGCATTGACTGGCCGAGGAACTGAGGCAGGAATGCCGCAGTGAAAAGCAGCGTCTTCGGGTTGATTACGGCCAGTCCCAGGCCGCGCAGAAATGCTTTGTTGTCCGTGCCCGCCCGGACTTCGCTCAGATCGGAGGCAGGTTCATTCCAGGTTCTTATACCGAGATAGATCAGATAAGCAACACCGAGCCACCTTAGCCAGGTCAGCGCCGTTACAGCCATATCGACAAGAACTGCAAATCCACCAATGACGAATACAAGCTGCACTCCTATGCCCAGGGTGGTGCCGAGCACCGTCACGAAGCCGTAGCGATGTCCGTACCGCAGGGTATTGGCGACAATGAGCGCGACGTTCGGGCCGGGAATCAGGATAAGTACTGCTGTCGCAGCAATCAGCGCCAGAATGTTGTCGAGCATTCAGGATCTCCGCGCGTTGCGCCAGTACTGAATCAGCAGGAAGCCGAAAAGCATACCACCGAGATGCGCAAAGTTCGCGACGCCGGGCGCGCGACCGCTCAGGCCGAGATACAGTTCGAGAGCGCCGTAAATGAGCACGAAGTATTTCGCCTTCATTGGGATTGGCGGGATCAGCAATACGATGACCCGATTTGGAAAAGCCATCGCAAATGCAAGCAATATTCCGAACACGCCACCAGAGGCGCCGACTGTCGGGTAAACGCCACCTTGTGTCGCCGAGACGACGAGTTGAACCAGGCCTGCTCCGATTACACAGGTCAGGTAGTAAATCAGGAAGCGTCTGGCACCCATCATGCGCTCGAGGTCCCTGCCGAACATCCACAGGCCGAACATATTGAAAAAAATGTGATTGAGATTGCCGTGCAGGAATCCATAACTCAGGAGTTGCCAGACGTGAAACTCCGGTCGTGCAGACGTCAGTGGCCACAGCGCAAAATTGTAAAGCATGAAATCGAACTGCAGCTGCTGAGCCGCGAACAGCAGTCCGTTCGCAACGAGCATTGCGAAAATGACCGTCGGAATCGCGCTGTTATTGACGGGACGACGTTGAAAGGCAAATTGGCTCATCTGTATTCGGACATCTCTGTTGTGATTCTGTTCTGCCGTATGTATGGGTCGGGCTGGCGATTACCAGCCGCCACCGCCACCACCACCGCCTCCGCCACCCGAGAAACCGCCGCCTCCGCCGCCTGAAGACGAGCCTGGCGGTGTAACGGAAGAACTGATCGCGGTTGTGAGGCCGCTGGACAGGCCGGATGTGTTCGAGCTCAGGTCCAGGCTGTTCCAGGAGCCGTTGTACCACGACGGATGATAAGAAGTGTCGTTCGGTCCACGAAGGCCGGCAAAGATCTCCGTGAAGCGCTCCGCCCATTTTTGTTCCACGCCCATTGCCAGCGCAAACGGAAGATACTTTTCGAATAGTTGTGGTGTCCTTTCGGGCGGGTTCCTGAGATTCAGCTCGTCCTTTTCCGCGATTTCCAGATAATCCTTGAAACCCAGCATGTCATCGCGGACCTTGCGGCCGAGGCCCGTAGGCCGTTTCATCAATGCCGCAAACGTGGCGGCAACAATGATCATCAGAACAATGACCGCGATGACAAAGAATGAAGGGCCGAGTCCGACGTTCAGCGCGATGACTGCAGCGGATACTCCGATCAGGAACCCCGGAATACTCAGCAGACCGTTCGTCTTAAAATAGCGATTCGCATAGTCTTTCCTCAATGACTTACGGTGTGCCGATCGTGCGTCACCGAGCGATTCATGATACTCGTCATCAAGAAATACCAGGTCTCCGTCCCTGAAAAGCGCTTCGTACAATTCGCGCTCTCCGGTGGCGAGCGTCGGCGCATTTTCTCCCGGATCGCTGCGCTCGAGCGAATGCAGATCGTCCGACGCACGAATCTGCAGATACCCTTTGACGGCAAGATTGACGATCGCCGCGGTCATTACTTTGTTGTCGTAGTACATCTGCTTGATGAAGCGCAGCGAAGCCGGTGAAAAACCCACGGGCGGTTCATAACGCGTGACAAGCAATCCCTCTTCCGGGTCCTTGCCAAAATTCCGCCAGACCAAAAAAAAATAGATGAACATTACAAAGAGGCCGATCAACGCTACGACCAGATTGATGTTGTCCGTCAATAACCACGTCAGTTCCTGCGTCCGGCCAGGCGGCACTACGAAGCCCTTCGGCCAGGCAACCACGATTGTCAGGCCTTCGTGCGGCACCAGCATCCGGGTAGTCTCGAAGGTTGCAGTAGCCTGTCCGTCCTGTCTTATCGTGAAATCCGTACCCCGGGACCCCATTGGTCCCGTAAAGGCGTTCGTACTCTGAATCTCCGGATCGCCTTCGAACTTCAGCACAACAGTGGCACTTGCCTTGTCGATCGGAAATGCCCATTCGAGGCCGGTAGCATTCCAGTACAACTCGTCATGCTCATCGAAAAACCCGAGCATGCGATTGGCCCGATAACGAAAAGTGTAAGTATGAATCCCCGGCGCAAGCGTCCGATTCGAGCTGCCGAAATAGGTTCGTATGCCGTTATCTCTCCGGCGTGTGTGAAAGTCTTCCCTGGCGTCGTTGCGCAACACTGTCAACGGCTCATAGGCGACCTCGTGGCTGTTTCCATAGACGTCCCGATATCGGGTCGGAAAATCGCGATAAATTCCACGCTGGATACGATTGCCCTCGGCCCTGACCTTGATCGTCTCTGTGACTTCGATCCAGCCGCTATCGAATACGAGAATTTCGCTGTCGAATTCGAGAATGCGCTCGTCGGCCAGCGAAATCAGAGGCAGCAGGAGCAGCGTTAGCAGACAAAGTCTTTTCACTCCACATGACCCAGTTCGACCAGCGGCACATTGGCAACATCGTCCGACGACCTCTGGAAAAAATGCTTCGGATCGAATTGAAACCATCCGGCAACGATATTGCTCGGGACGGTCTCGGTTCGGGTGTTGTACTCACGAACGGAGCCGTTGTAGTACCGGCGAGCGAATTGAAGATAGTCCTCGATTTCCACAAGTTCGGTTTGCAGGTTCAGGAAATTCTCGTTGGCTTTGAGATCTGGATACTGCTCTGCAACCGCGAGTAGCCGTTGCACGCCCTGGCCCAGCGCCTCTTCTGCATCTCCCAGTTTCGTGACGTCTTTTAACTGCATCGCCTGCGCGCGCAGATTTGTAACTGCTTCCAGCGTTGATCGTTCATAGCCGGCGTATTGATCTACGGCTTTGACCAGTTGCGGAACAAGGTCATGACGTCGCTGCAACTGCACATCGATATCGCTCCATGCGGCGTCTACCCTGTTGCGATCCCGGACGAGACGGTTATAGAGAATCGCGGTCAGGACTGTGAATAGCAGGATCGCCAGGATCAGAAAATTCATCAGGCTTGCGCTGAAAGAACGGTAACATCGTCGCCAAGTCGGACCGAACCGCCTTTTAGCACCGTGCAGGCAACGCCACCTCGCCAGTCCGGTGCCAAAGCTTCCCGGAGGCCCTCGTACTGCTCCTCCATCCGGCTGCAGGGATCCACTTCCATGGTGACGAGCAATCGGACTCCGCCTATCTCGATCGCATCGCCGATACGACGTGGAAGCTCGACGTCCCTGACCAACAGATTCGAGCGTCGGGTGGTCCAGGGAATGTCCTGACCGAGATCTTTACAGGCGGCCGCCCAGGCCTCTTCCGATATTACGGTGACCTGACGGCCACCCGGCTTTCCCCGGAAATCGTTCGCGACCCCGGTTTGCTCGCTGATGTCAGCGTCTTCCAGGAGCTCCATTTCGGCACGTTTTTTCTCGCGCCTTGCGATACCTACGAGCTGGCCCATAGGGCCTCCAGAGTGCTTTCAGGAAAGACGATTGTACAAAAGAAAAGGGGTACGTCCCGAAAATAGGGGTCGAACCGCTAAGCATTGGGGTCAGACCCCAAAGCTTAGCGGTTCGACCCCTATTTTATTTAGAACCAGAAGGAGAAGAAAAGCTGCATGACGTTGGCTTCGAGCGTGTATAGCGGCTCCTGGCCAGGGCTGCCGCCGGCGGTCAGGTCTCTGAAGTCGTCATAGTCGATCACCAGATGATCGAAGATCAGATTGACAGATCCTTTGTCGAGGAAGCTCCAGCCGTCTCCAAACAGTTCGTAACTCGCCTTGACGCGGAAAGTCTGGCTGACGAATGTACTCAGTTCCTTGTCACGCGCACGGAAGTTGGTCGCTTCCGATCGAGAGAACAGGTCACTGTAGAAATCGGCCTTTTCCTGCGTGTAAAAACGGTATTTGCCAGTCAGCGTCAGCGGCCCCCAGGGGTGAGTGTAGCTGATCGCAGCGGTGTGCGAGACGATGCCCCAGGTGTCGCCGAAGCCACGATACTCACCCTGAATCGCCGCACGGTATGGCAGGAAGTAACGTGCCCGCACGCCAACGGCGGTGCTGGTGCGCGTGTTGGGATAGAGCTCGGGTTCGAATGCGAAACCGATCGGATTCGACGAATCGACATAGCGAACGGATCGATACGGGTTGTTCAGAAAACCCTCGTCGGTAATCGTCTCTACATTCAGACCCATTATCAGGTTGCGCGTCATGATCTGGGTCAGGCCGACGGAATAAAACTGCCGATCGGCATAGCGAACAAACGTGGGGTCGTCCGACCGACCGATCTGGTCATCACCGAGCGAGTACGCCATTGTCAACGTGGTCAGATCACCGAACATGTCCTGGCTGACACTGAAACTGTAAGACTTCGCAAGGAAGTCACTCTCTTCACTATTTGTGACAGCCACGCTCATGGTGGTATTGCCACGAAGATAGTCCATACCAAGTGACGTCTGCGTTCGCTCTTCGGTATAGGGGCTCGCAGTCGTAACCACGTCGATGGACGCGGAACTGATCATATCCACATAATAATTCCCCACAAATGAAACGCTCTTGCCGACCTTTTTTCTGACCAGAACGGATGGGCCGTCAATCTCGACGCCGCCGCCCACATAGAGATGGTAGAGAACGTCTCCGCGATCATCCGGCAGGACTCCGGCAGTCGCCGTTCCTGCTGCCGTCAGGAGCAGGAAGAGCGCAACAAATGTCGTCAGCCGAATGTTCATGTTAAAGCCGGTCCGGGGTCCTAGTTACAGCCGCAGCCGCCGCCGGCGCTTCCCTCGCCGCCGCGAGAACCCTCGCGCGCCTCGAAGACGTGGTGAATGTAGGCCGTGGAAACGGGGTCCGGATCGAGCGCCATAATTGGGTCCGCCAGGCGGTCCCGCTCGTAGGGCTTCACCCAGGGCTCGATCGGGCTGCACGCAGACAGACCGGCCAGCACCACTGCGGTGAGCAAAATGCGGGAAATCAGGGCTTTAGTCATCCTCATTCTCCAAGAATAGCGCGGCATGCGGGGCCGAACCGTGAACCCTGCCTCAGAAGAACACCGTTACGCCGAGGTGTGCTTCGAGGTTATGAACCGTCTTTTCTTCGCCGAGCAGATCGATGTCGAACAGGTGGTCACGAAAATCGAGATGCAGTGCCACAGTGTCGTTCAGCAGGAATCGATAACCGGCGCCATAATTGACCGTAAAACGGTCATCGTCCGCAAAACGCGTCGAACCAAGTCCTGCAATGAGATAGAGGCCGGTGTTATAGGCACGCGACTCACCGATGAATCCTTCGCCCGGCAATATGTTGTAGCCGACGTTCACGTTGTAATAGGTGTATTGCCGATCGTCGTCCGACAGCAGCGGCGCGCCGCCCGAGAGCACTTCGAAACTCGTCAGGCCGGCCTCGGTCTGGCCAACGGTGCCCTCGACAAAAAAGCCCTCTGTGATGTGATAGGCGAGTCGTAGCCCGTAAACGAGGTCGGATCCAAAGTCCTCGATACTCATGACACCGGCAAAGCCGCCGATTTCGAAATCCTCGGCATCAATAGCAGGTTCCTTGACCTCTCGTCGCTCGACGTCGGGATCGATGACCTGCTCGGGATCAGGCGGCCCGGACGGCGGAGGGGCAGATTTCTTGCCACCAATCCCCAAAAAGCCATTTGTCCCGCAGCCCGCCAGGGCGAGCATGGCCAATACTAGAAAAAGAATGCGAAACCGGCTTTCCATTCCTCTACTTCCTCATTTTCGTCACGGCTAGTGAACACCACATAGCTCTTGTACTCAGCCCTCAGGGAGAAGCGTCGCGTCACGTAGAAGCGAATGCCTGCACCCACATGGGCAATCTGGTCGGTACGATCCTCGCCCTGAATGATTGTGGATTTCGGCGAGGTGTGTATTACCCCGGTCCCCATCGTGAAAAATGGGGAAATCCGCCATTCGGGCCAAGTTTCATGCGTTAAGTTAACACTGCCCATCCAGCCGTTCGAAAAATTTCCCAAAATCTGTGAACCCCATACCTCTATGGACACATTTGGGTTGAGCGAATACCCCCCGTAGAGCGAAATTATGTTGGCGCCGCCAAAATCACCGGCTAAACCACCCACCTCCCAGCGGGCATTTGTAAAGTCTTCCAGGTCGGCCTGGGCGAATTCGATGTACTCGCCGCCTGGCTGCAGGGTGAGCTCCATCTGGCTGCGATCGACCCAGCCCTCCTTGCCGTTCGGAGCCCGGACCTTGAACCAGTCCGTTTTCCTCATCAGGATATCGACCGTCTCACCACGGTCGACTACATGGAATTTGGGGTAGCCACGGCCCGGCCCGGTGCGCATTTCCAGATACGGATCTGCGACCGATACGGTTCGGTACTCATCGGCGGCCTCGGCAAGCCCGGTGGTGAAAGCCTGGCTCGTTACGAGCACCAGGGCTGCCAGCCAGTTGGGTCTAGTTTTGCGGGACCTCGAAAGGGTTATTCCAGTATTGTGCTCCGACATCCAACCATTCCGCAATTAAGCGTTTCTCCGCGTCAGACAACCCATACGTAGCGTGGCTTCCTCCATCAAATCGACTAAAGAATCGATTAGATGGATTTGCCCCAGCTACGCTCATTGAAGGATTCACCGTGACAGTGACCAGGATCGGATTGCCCATCGCATCGATCTGACCGCTGTCTACCAGTTCATCCACTACGGCACCATTCATTAGCACCTGGCGATCATCGGGAAACAGCAGCTCCCGATATGAAATTAAATGGTCCGCCTCGTCCGGGGACGGCAGTCCGGTGAGATCCAGCTGACCCAGCGGCACGCGAACTACGCCTGCAGCATCAAGCGGTGTATGGCAGCCAAGACAGTTCGTCATTGGCAGGCCATTGGCGTCCAGAATCGCTGCGCCAGCCCCGTCCAGTATGGCCCGCGTGGCCTCCCAGATCGGGTGCACGTGCATTGTGTAATTTGTGACGATGCGGCAGCGTGAAGTCCAAGGCTGCGTCAGGCAGAAATCAGATGCGACAGACAGTGGCGCCGGTGTCGTCAGATCCAGGTAGGAATAGCTGATAGCCGGATCGGGCAGTCTGAGCGATGGATCCGTCCAGACATCGCTGAATTCGACATTTATCGACGGGTCGAGCGACGAGCAGTCGGTCGCGCATGAATTGACCATACGAGTCCATGCCATTGTATCGCCAGGCTGGTTGACAAGCATAAGCGGGTTAGTGTTTGGGAAGGTTGATCCCGGTGCTCCCGCCCAGGCCGAATCGAACGCATCGCCACGGCCGTGAGAAATGCCGCTTTGGGCAACGTGACAGCCATTGCATTCGAGCAACTGACCCGGACGCACCTGCATCCAGTTCTGGTGTCTCGCCGTAATCCGTCGGCCATTCGCATCCAGCACGCTGACTGCGAAGGCGACGTTGGCAGGGACCTTGACCATGGCAGAACCATCCGGTTCGACCGTCGTGTAGCCAAGCGTCTCTCTCATTCCCTGTTGGGTGCTGCGTCCGAATGCGGTATTCGGGATGTCGATGTTCAGTGTGTCCTCGTCAGGAAGGGAGACTGCTTTAACAACCTTCAGGAATCGCGCAGGCCTGAGATCGGCCGTCGTTTGCATCGGGTCGGCCAGTGCATCGATGTTCTGAAAGGCAACCCCGTCGAAGTCGTAAACGCTTCGAATATGCAGGACGCCTGCCCCTTCAGCGGCCAGATTCGGATCCATCGCGAAACTGGTCGATCCATCGAGGATCACCGGCGGTGCCGTTCTCGGGTCCGCAGCAACCACCTCGGGGAATATGAAGCCTGCCTCAGGCGGCACTACAGGCAACTGCGTGTTATCACGCGGATCGTAGATCCAAATGCCATAGACAGGATTTGCCTCGACGACCAGCGGATCGGCCAGCCGCGCCGGCGTACAGGGAACCTCGAGGAGGTTCTCGACAACCCGGCACTGGCTCCAGCTAACGATCATCCTGCCGGTGCCATCCTGAATCGGGAAAACTGAGGCATATCTACCGCCCGGGGAGGGAACGCCAGCCAGCGTCGATACATCGCCGATCGTTGCCGGCTGCTGAGCCGGTCCCGGCATGCCGGGATTGTCTTTGTTCGGCTGGGTGTTCTCCAGGTAAGTCGGCGTATCGATGACGAATATGTCACCGCCGCCGGCCGTATCCGTGAACGGACGCACCAGCGCCATGATGCGGCCGTCTTCGAGCTCTCGCGGCTGCATGAATTGCACGATCTCGCCGTTGGTGCCTGTGTCGTGACTGTTCTGTCCGTAGAGCAGCTCGAGACCCGAACCATCGGGATTCATGCGGTGCAGATTTACCGCATTGTTGCCACCCATGTTGTCCCAGCGGCTGAATACGACCTGGCCATTGGAAAGCACCGAGGGATCAAAATCGTGACTCTGGTTATAGGATACCTGCTCGATCGTCAGGCCGTCCGCCGTCATGACATGCAACACGAAGGCGAATTCGTTGCGGTCTTCGTCCACGGCAGCGAACTGTTGCTTGCCTTCATCAATCAGTATTGCATTCGAACGAAGCTGCCGGGTCGATGAAAAGATAATCCGGCCATCCGGCAGGTAGTGTGGTGCGAGATCGTGGCCGATTTCTGCTGTGTTATCTACAGGGATCACACGTCGAAGCGTGTCAGTCGCAAACTCGTACTCCCAGATATTCCAGGTCGGTTGGCCAGGGTCGTCGAGGTCGAGGTTAAGATCGGCAGGACCGCGCATTGCAAATAGTAGTGTTGAACTGTCGTACGCGATCTCGACATCCTTAACATCGCCAATACCCGTCGTGACGCGTTCGGTGATATTCGTGTCCAGCGCACTCGGGGAAGCCCGATCGCGAAAATACAGATCCGCGCCGACATTGAATTCAATAAGCTCGCGAACGTCCGATTGTACGAGCGCGCCCTGGTCGTCAAGAGGCAACGGTGCCTTCACAAAGGCTATCGGAAAATCAATGATGACTGGATCGGGATCCTGCCCGCTCCCTAACTGTACGCCGTCACCGCCGCCACAACCGGCAACAAAAAATAACACCGCGAGCGACATAGCAAGCTCCCTTGCCATGTTGCCGGATCCATTCCGTATGTATCGCGATAGCATTTTCATATCCTTCACCTCAATCCTTAAACGTGGGCTCCGAACACCTCGGTAATTCGGAAAATCGCCTCACGCTTGAATCAATCGCAGAATTTCCTTACCCTGCCCCGACCCTAAACGCGATGCGCACTACCCCACTATTTAAGTAACGACTAATAGTGGACGCGAATCACTAGTCTTACCGTTAACGCGATCACAAAAGACCGGTAATTGGATAAGCAAGTGGCCGATGCGTACTCGTGACCGAGTTCACACTTGTGTCCTCGTGACCGAGCTCACATGTCGTCACGTCGTAATACCTCAAACCGCGTTACAGAAAAAAGCTGTCTGCAACGCATTACTGCCAGTATATGAAAAGAAAATATGGCAATGTAATGTCTCGAAAGAACGACAGTACGCAGCACTAAAACTGCGTTTTTCACGCAAAGTCTTGCCGTACATGTCTTTCGCAAAAAATCGAGTTCGACAAACTTCAAATACAAGACGCGAAAAAAATATGTGAACGGTTCCATCGCAGAAATTTTGTTAAAGACGACCCGAAAAATTTGTGTCGGTGACACAACAATCTCAAAACTTCCCTTCCGTCTCACGAATAAGTCTGTTGCTTAAGTGTGTCGATTAATGACGAATGCGTCTGCATTCCGCGACAGCATGCCAGGCGTTTCGAATCAGTGGCTTAAGTGCTTTGGTCATAATCTATGTGCAGAAGTGCAGACAATCACTTGACATATATTCGCCATTTGGCTGCTTAGTCGGTCTAAGATAAATATTTGATTAATAAGATATTTATCAGGTTTATTGGCGCATTTTCCAATACTGGCACAGCACTTGCTTTATATACCTGGGACCGAGTGTGTTTCATGCCTGAACGTCGCTTGGAAACAAAGACTGTGAATGTAGTCACGGTGATTTTCAAAGACATCAGGCACACTGTTTTGAAGATTGTCCGTCTGTTTTACGAACAAAATGTTCAGGGAAGAAATTCTAACAACAGGGACTTCTGATAAAGGCAAGGTTGCGAAGTAGTTTTCACGCAACCACGCAAAGCCACCGGTCTTGGAGCTTCAGCTTTTACAAGTGAAGCAAACAGACAGCGGAGCTGCCGGGAGCAGACGGACGAATCAAGTGTCACGCGACACGTCTTCGTCGAACCGCCCAGCTCTTTGAAATATCGCCAGGTCGTAAAGGCTTAGTGGGTGTTTCTTTGCTGCTAAGCACGTTGTTGGATCGTATTACTTATGAGCAGGGTCATTATGAAATACATGACGTGGAAAAAGACGATACTTGTTGGCCTCTTGGGCGTAGCCCTCGTGTCTGTTGCACAGGCTGGACCGCGCGAGCAGGCAAGGCGCATCCATGATCGGCTGGCCGGGGTACCTCCGACCGATGCCATACTTGCTTCGATGGAATCGGATGTTGATCCATTTCAGAACAGCAATCCGCTTGCTGCAGCGTATACGGCTATGAATAATCCCAATTTCTACAACGTAACGTTGAAGAACTTTGCGGCGCCGTGGACGAACCGCGATCAGTCGGTGTTTGTCCCGCTGAATGACTACATAGCGACCGTCATCGGAATGATCCGTGACGAGGTCCCGTTTAACACATTGCTGTCTGCCGACATGCTCTACGTTGGCGCCAGCGGGCTACCGATCTCCGGATATTCAAGCTCGAGCAACCAGCACTTTGCTGATATCGAAGAGCAGAGCCTGGACATGAGCGATCCGCTGGTATTGGAGCAAAGAGTTCAATCAAGTCTGCCTGGCAGCGTGCCGGGACCCGCAACTGCCGGCATCATCACATCCCGTGCAGCGGCAGAGGCATTCTTTATCGCCGGCACGAACCGCGCGATGTTTCGTTTTACGATGATGAACCACATGTGTAATGACATGGAGCAGGTTCATGACGTCACCCGCATTCCGGATCGAATTCGTCAGGATGTAAGCCGAAGCCCGGGCGGCGACAGCCGCTTGTTCCTGAACAACTGCATCGGTTGTCACAGCGGCATG
>Ga0255053_10001824_pt1 | contig 11534 bp, 12 predicted proteins | sample JV7_2_22_MG_FD_188635 | JGI IMG/M metagenome (GOLD analysis project Ga0255053, IMG submission 188635) | Seawater microbial communities from Jervis Inlet, British Columbia, Canada - JV7_2_22 | ecosystem: Environmental > Aquatic > Marine > Inlet | place: Canada: British Columbia | collected...
CTCTTTTATGGTAGTAAGTCCAAATTCTGTGAAACGCATGTATATTCTGATTTAAGTGGCTGGGGCGCGCACATTCTAGCCGAATACATTTTGAGACAATAGGGGACTGGTGTTGGAAGGTCGGCGTAGATGGTTCATTGCCAGAGAAGGCATTCTCTTTCTGCTGGCAACGGTGATACTTACTGGTGTGGTTTGGCACTTCCGGGGCGCTGTAACTGCGGCGTTACCGGGCGCGCTGTTCATCTATCTGTTTCTCATCTTTCGCGATCCCTGGCGGCAGATTCCAGCAGTACCCCTTGGCGTTGTGAGCCCGGCCGACGGCGTGATAGTCGATGTCGCTGTGACGGACAAAGGTATCGTGGACGGTGAATCGCACAGGATCATCATTCGCGTCAACAGCCTGGGAACCTATACAGCGCGCTGTCCGATCGAAGGCAAGATAATGGACCTGCATGGCGAGCCGCTGGAAAGGAAAGTTACCGGCGATAAAAACGGTCTTTGGGTGCGCAGCGACGAGGACGATGACGTTGTGCTGCAATTTCGCGGTTATCGCTTCGGTCTGGCGCCACTGGCGTTCCTGCGCTACGGGGAACGTGTGGGCCAGGGTCAGCGCTGCGCTTACCTCAGGCTAACCCGCTACGCAGAAGTGCAGTTACCCATTGCAAGCCGTGTGCTGGTAAAAGTCGGTCAGCGAGTAATGGCCGGCGCAGACGTACTGGCAAAACTCCCGCATCCATAATATCAATGGTCGTCTCATTTGTTAAAGCGGCGAGCGAAATGGCACTATAATCGGCCGCGCTCCTCATTTGTCACAATGGGTCATATGACTCCGGCCAAGAAAAAATTCAGGCGACGAGGCATCTTCTTGTTGCCCAATCTCTTAACGACAGCAGCGCTGTTTGCCGGCTTCTATTCGATCGTTGCGGCGGTTGATGGGAACTTTGACAAAGCCGGTGCCGCGATTTTTATTGCGATGGTTCTCGACGGTCTGGATGGGCGCGTTGCGCGCCTGACCAATACGTCGACGCAGTTCGGCAAGGAATATGACAGTCTTTCCGACATGGTTTCATTCGGACTGGCACCAGCCGTCGTCGTTTATGAGTGGGGCGTCGCGCGCCTGACGGAATGGAATGTGGTCTGGGGCCGGGTAGGGTGGCTGGTCGCGTTTCTCTTTGTGGTAGCCGCAGCGCTGCGGCTTGCAAGATTCAATGCGCAGGCAACGGGTACCAGCAAGCGGTTTTTTGTCGGCCTGCCGAGTCCCTCGGCTGCCGCACTGGTGGCTGCATTTGTCTGGCTTAGCAGTGAACTGGAACTGGCAGGACTTGGTGGTCTTGCGTTGGCATTTGCCGTCACCGCGGCGGCGGCGGTACTCATGGTGTCCCGTTTCCGTTACTACAGTTTCAAAGAGGTCAACCTCGGAAGCCGCATTCCGTTTACGTATTTGATAGGTATCGTATTGATTTTTATACTAATTGCTCTCGACCCGCCGGTCGTCTTCCTGGTATTGTTCGGGACGTACGCGGCGTCCGGCCCAATCTACTGGCTATGGCGCAGGCGGGCGCTGCGGCCAGCAGGCGGAACGGATAATGACGGCTGAGCGTGAAAGGCTGGAATACCTGGGGGCGCTCGGTATCGACGTCTGGGTACCGCGTGAGCAAGCCGGCCAATCGGTACCGGACGTTGTCGAGGTCACGGTGACCGCGGACGGCCCGGTGCCGGACTGGACCGAGCTTCAAGGGAGCGTTGCCGGCTGTATGCGCTGCCCATTGCATCAGTCCCGTACGCAGACAGTCTTCGGCGTGGGAAATCAGAATGCGGACTGGATGATCATCGGCGAAGCGCCAGGGGCCGAGGAGGATCGCCGTGGGGAACCGTTCGTCGGCAGGGCCGGGAAACTGCTGGATGAAATGCTGCGGGCCGTCGGACTCGATCGCGGTACCGTGTTTATTACCAACATCCTGAAATGCAGGCCGCCGGGCAACCGTGACCCGGCCGCCGACGAGGCGGCGGCCTGTCGGGGCTATCTGGAGCGTCAGATCGAGCTGATCAAGCCCCGGCTGATCCTGGCCGTTGGCCGCATCGCGGCGCAGCAGTTATTGCACACGGATTCGCCGCTGGGCCGCTTGCGGGGCCGGGCCCACTCTCTGAATAGCGGACAAGTGCCGCTTGTCGTGACCTATCATCCTGCTTACCTGTTGCGTAGTCCTTCCCAGAAAAGAAAGGTCTGGGAAGACCTGTGCCTTGCGCGGCAGATAGTGCAAGAATTGTCGACATGATCAGCCCCGCACCCCAGATCCCGGCTCGTACCCGTACCATGGTCCATGACGATCTGCCACTCGTCTCCGATATCGAGCGCCGCAGTTATGAGTTTCCCTGGAGTCACGGTGTCTTCCGTGATTGTCTCCTGGCCGGCTACAACTGCATTGTGCTCGTGCGCGGGGAGGAGATTGCCGGCTACGGCGTCTTATCCGTCGCGGCGGGGGAAGCTCATATCCTCAATCTCTGCGTCGATCCAATATACCGCGAGCTCGGTTATGGCGAGCGGCTACTGACCGAAATCCTGGGACGGGCCAGATCGGCCAAGGTCAAAGAAGTGTTTCTGGAGGTACGGCCATCAAATGCGAGCGCCCTGTCCCTGTATCGCAAACAGGGTTTTCGGCAAATCGCCAAGCGGCCGGCCTATTATCAGGCGATCGAAGGCAGGGAAGATGCCGCCGTTTTTGCCAAGACGCTGAAATCTGAAAATTAAGCAAGACGGGGTCTGTCCCGGGGTCTGTCCCGGGGTGTGTCCCCGTTTTCCTGCTAGACTGCGCCGCCATTCGATCAGTTAAGCCAATGTCCGATATCCAACAACAAGTCAGCCGGCGGCGAACCTTTGCGATTATTTCGCATCCCGACGCCGGCAAGACGACGCTGACTGAAAAGCTTCTGCTGTTCGGCGGCGCGATCAAGCTCGCCGGCACGGTCAAGGGCCGCAAGGCCAGTCGCCATGCCACGTCAGACTGGATGGCGCTGGAGCAGCAGCGTGGCATTTCCATAACGTCTTCGGTCATGCAGTTCCCGTATCGTGACTGCATTGTCAATTTGCTGGACACGCCAGGCCACGAGGATTTCTCCGAAGATACTTATCGGACTTTGACAGCGGTCGATTCGGCGCTGATGGTTATTGATTGCACCAAGGGTGTGGAGCAGCGAACGATCAAGCTGATGGATGTCTGCCGTTTTCGCGACACGCCGATCATGACGTTTATCAACAAGCTCGACCGCGATGGACGGGAACCGATCGAACTGCTGGACGAGATCGAATCAGTACTGAAGATCGATTGTTCGCCGGTAACCTGGCCGATCGGCATGGGACGCTCTTTGAAGGGTGTTTATCATCTGCTGCAGGACAGAATTTACGTTTACACCGGTGCCGGCCGGGGCCGGGCATCGGAGATCGAAGTCATCGATGACCTGGAATCGACGAGGGCCACAGAAATTTTAGGCAATGACGCGGCAAGTTTTCGCGAGGAAATCGAACTCGTCAAGGGCGGCTGCCCGCAACTCAGCATCGACGATTATCTGGCGGCGAAACAGACGCCTGTGTTCTTTGGTTCGGCGATCTCGAATTTCGGCGTCAAAGAGTTGCTTGACGAGTTTATCGATATCGCGCCACCTCCGGGTCCCCGCGAGAGTGACGTTCGCACGATACAATCGAATGAAAATGAGCTGACAGGTTTTGTATTCAAGATTCAAGCGAACATGGATCCGGCGCACCGCGACCGTATAGCATTCATGCGAATTTGTTCCGGGAAATATCAAAAAGGCATGCGGCTCACGCATGTTCGATCCGGCAAGGAAATGAAGATTGCGGATGCGATCACATTCATGGCTGCAGACCGGCAGCATGCGGAGACGGCCTACGCGGGCGATATCATCGGCCTGCATAATTATGGAACGATCAATATCGGCGACAGTTTTTCACAGGGGGAGGCGATTCGATTCTCCGGCATTCCGAATTTCGCACCGGAAATCTTCAAACGCGCCATTTTGAAGGATCCGTTCAAGCTAAAGGCTCTGAAAAAGGGCCTGGCACAGCTGTGCGAGGAGGGCGCGACGCAGTTATTCAGGCCGCTGCGAAACAACGAATTGATTCTCGGGGCTCTCGGCCCGTTGCAATTCGATGTCGTTGCCCATCGATTGCAGCATGAATATAAAGTCGATTGCCTGTTCGAGCCAATCAACGTTGCGACTGCCAGATGGGTTGATGCAGATGATGACAAAATACTCAGTGAGTTCAAAAAAAAGGCGCACGATAACCTCGCGCTGGATCACGGGGAAAGTCTCGTATACATTGCGCCGACCAGGGTGAACCTCAGCCTTACCGAGGAGCGCTGGCCGGATATTCATTTCCGCGAGACGAGGGAGCACTGACCAGTAGCAAAGCGATGATCCGATCGAGCATCTTCAATAGGCAGGTAATGGCGTGGGCGCTCTACGACTGGGGCAACTCGGCGTTCGCCTTGAGTGTTCTGGCAGTCCTGTTCCCGCTTTTTCTCGGCAGCTACTGGAGTGTCGGTGAAGAGGGTTCAACGGTCACCGCACGACTTGCTTTGGTGACCTTTTGTGCCAGTGTCGTCGTCTCCCTGATGGCACCGGTGCTTGGAGCTGTTGCGGACAGCGGCGGTTATCGGAAACGCTTCCTATTTGTTCTTGCCGTACTTGGTGCGGTAGCAACGGCCGGCCTGAGTCTGATCGACGTGGGCGGTTGGCCCTGGGCGCTTGCCCTTTTTATGCTGGCCTCGATCGGCTACTACAGCGCCAACGTATTTTATGACTCGCTGATCGTCGACGTCAGCAATCCACGTTATTACAGCCTGGTTTCCTCTCTGGGCTTTTCCCTGGGCTATTTCGGCGGCGCGTCTCTGCTTGCGTTGCATGTATGGATGCTGCGCACACCGCAGGCATTCGGTTTCGCCGACACCACGCAGGTCGTCAAGTTTGCGTTCATATCCGTTGGCATTTGGTGGATCGTCTTTCTGCTGCCGCTCATGTTCATCGTTCGGGAGGGCAAGCCTTCCGCCATCACTGGAGGAGGCACGGTCCGGGCGGCATACGGCGCCTTGATGGACACGTTCAGGGAAATCAGCAAGTATCGAAACGTCCTGCTTTTCCTGATCGCTTACTGGTTGTATATCGATGGTGTGTTCACCGTAATATTCATGGCGGTCAATTTCGGGCAGCGTCTCGGTTTCAGTTCGGCAGACCTCGTGACTGCATTGTTGATTACCAACTTTGTCGGCTTTCCTGCGACACTTGCTTACGGCGCACTCGGTCATCATTTCGGTGAAAAAAATGCGCTTTATCTGGGGCTTGTTGTGTATATCAGCGTCGCCTGCTGGGCCGCGTTTCTCAATGACGTCCGACAGTTCTATGCGATGGCGATTACGATCGGGCTGGTACAAGGTGGCGTACAGGGCATGAGCCGCGCACTTTATGCATCGCTGATCCCGCCCGAACGATCCGGTGAGTTTTTCGGCTTTTACAACATGCTCACGAAGTTCGCGCACATACTGGGCCCGTTCCTGGTATTTATGGTTGCAATGTTCAGCGACGAACCGAAATATATTCTGGCCGCTCTAATACCGTTGTTCATCGCAGGCATGGTGGCGCTGACGCGCGTAAAACCAGATGGAGAGAGCGCGAACGAACAGGGATAACCCAGGACGAAGATACATCATGATTCGGCCCAGGGTTCCATTCGGGCAGGCACCTGGAGTTCATCAAAACCGAGGATCAGAATACTGATAATATTGTCCGTTCATAAGCTGTTGGGCGCCCATGTAATGTCCGCCCAGTAGAAACTAAGGAGAATCAAATGCCGAGCGATCCCTCAGATCAAGCACCTGCCACCAGGAAGCTGCGTTACTGCAGCGAGCATAAAAGCCTCTGCGATGAATGTCCCACCTGTAAGACATTCAGCTATTGCTCGGAATGCCGCAAGTGTTACGACCCTGAGTGTCCTGACAGCTGAGCACCGTCAATGCAAGGCATACCTGGAATGGTGAGACCGGGAATAAATGTACTGGAAATATTCATTGCTTCGTGGAAAAAAGCCTGCGGCCGGCGCCATACAAGCACTTGAGCTGAGCCCGGGAGTGGTCAATGTGTACCGTAGCCGCAGCGAATCCCCACCAAGCGGGCAAATCTTGTGAGCATATTTGACAAGCTTTTTGGCTCGAAAAGTTCGTCCAGTCCATATCAAACGGAGGCACAGTTTGAGACGAACCAGGCCAGACAGGTCTCTATGACTCGTCAAGGTCTCGCGCAGCTCCGAGAACACGAGGACCGTGAACTTCGCCTGGAATTTTTCTTTTACACCAACAAGTCGACAAATGCCGAAGCCTTGAACTCGAAACTCGTGGATTTAGGATACGACTCACGGTCCGGCGAATGTGCGGGCGATCCCGCCTTATTCATGACAACCGGCTGGACAACACCGATCCGAATGAATGAGGCTACGGTGATCAATTGGATCGAAACCATGTGTCGGCTCGGCTTTGCAAATGACGCCAAGTTCGACAGTAATAGGGGGGCGCATAAGTTGGGGGAACAGCAATAACAGGACTTGGCTCCCCTCACTATGGTCGGCCCAATCTGACTCGATGATCCTAGCGATAAAATACGTGTCCCCCAATCTGGGCGGTTCGGATGCGCTTGCGCCTCCAGGGCAACGGAATATATGTGCTGTGGTAGAACAGTGCACCGCCGGTCGGATCCGGCGGCGGGTCAGCCAGCAGCCTGGCAGATAACAGGAGGGCCGCGGTCCAGCTGATTCGATCTCGTGGTCTGTCGCTCTTTCCGTCACACCACCAGGAGAATTGACAGGACCCCTGTTCACCGCCTTCATGCACGACGTCGCAAGGCGTCGATGGGAAATGCTCACTCCGCATGCGATTGAGCACTGTCCATCCCACGGCGATCATGCCGCGACGAATTTCTCCTCTTGCCTCCCAGTAAATCGAAAGTGCGAGACAATTCTGCTCCTCGCTCAGGGCTTGAGCATTGACGTCGCTCGCGCACAACGGCGCGACAATTCCAATAACGGCTACGGCGATCATGCGTCCGATCAGTTTGAGTCCCTGTTGTACGTTCTTCATGTCCGGGTCCTCGTAACGGATGCGAACCGGTTCTTTGAGAATCAATGGTTTTCGTCTGGACCTACTCGGCGGGGGATGTCAGTAGGTGAAATCAGGCAACCGTTATTGTTATTTGTTGTCACAATCTGACAGAAATCATATCTGATGTCGTTCGTTTGCATCACGCCGATGACATTGAGCTGCGTCGTATTTTATGTAAGGTAATGGCGTAGTAAAACGAATGCGAGGCAGCCATTCATCTGACGAGCGCTTAATGTCCAATCACTCGTGAATGTTTGCTTTCGACGGCCGTCTCCACCGATCGACCCGATTTGTCACGTTGGTTTCTGCAGGCAAACCCAAGCAGGACCAGGACGAACCCTGGCACGCTAAATTGGACAGGAAGAAAATATTACCGAGGTGATTTCACTCGTAGAATTTGTGTGCACCGATCTGCGCGACCATTTTCTTCGTTCGTGACCAGCGAGGGGAAATACGGTCGGCATGATAAAACAATGCGCCGGGGACTTTGAGTGCTTCTTGATTGTCGTAGGTCGCAACGGCCACCATTGTAGCCATTTGCCAGGGGACTTTTTTCGTCCGTGGCACGGAGTCCATTTCTGTCCAGGAAAAGGCACCGACATAGCGCTTCCGAATCCTGTCCCACCTCGCCTCATGGACGACCGCACAGACGGACCCGGGGAAACGCTTGGATGCGACGCGGTTCATGGTGACTTCAGCGACTGCGTATTGACCTGCCATGGGTTCACCTCTTGCTTCGAAGTAAATGTTTCGGGCAAGACAGGTAAGATCCGCGTAGCGTTGTTGCTCTAATTCGACCTGAAGATGGTCCGTGTAAGCAAAGCGAAACATCAAGCCGAGCATTACGACCGGCAGGCCCAGCAGCGTGAAAAAAGTCAGATCGTTGGCGTGCCAGCTGAGCCAGGAATAGAGCGCATTACGCCTGAAGGGCGCATAACGCCGCAAGACAGCAGGCAATAGACACGCTTTGTATAGCAGAGAATTGACCATACTCAACAACCCATCAGGACGCGGGCAGCGGCGATTAAAGCATACCGCGTTCCGATACTGTTACCGTGGTCACAATTTGACAGAAAACATCGTTGGTGTCGTTCGCCTGCATCACGCCTGTGACATGGAACTGCGTCATATTTTATGTAAGATAGCGGCGGAGTAAGACGAATACGAGGCAGCCATTCGTCTGAGCAGCTGAGATTTTTTGCCGGCCGCGAAAAAGAGTTTTTCAACACGACAGGTCGCAAGCGAGCATCGGGAATGACAGGGCTTTGTCAGATTCGTGATTGAGTCCCCGGTGGCCTGCACTTTTTTGTCGCCGATTAGTTTTTGAATCCGGCGACGGCGGCTCTCAGCAAGTCCATTGCTGCGGGGTCAGGCGGCCCGTAGCGCGCCGACAAGTACTGTACGGTCACTCGGTCTGCGCCGGCGGCGAGTTCTTCCCTGTCCTCGCTTAATCGGCTCGCGTAGTCCTGCGGCGTTTCCCCGCAGTTCAGGGCTAAGCCGGCTTTCCGCGTAAATTTCTTGTACAACAAGGCAGCGTGGTCTTTCTGCGGCGGTCGATATCGCATCATCAGGACGAGACTGATCAGGCCTACGAGGGCGGCAAGCAGAAAGGTCAGCGTCAACATCATCTTCCGCCAGTCGGGCTCGTCCATGCCGAGCCATTCGAGGAACGACTCCTGTTGATCCGGCCCGTAACCGAGGATCCAGTCGTTCCACTTGGCGTTCACAGCATCCCAGGTCAGTCCCATGCGATGTATCAGCGCGATCGGCGCGGTGAGCCCCCAGCTTGCGGCAATGCCGGATAGCATTGCCCCCGATATGCCGGACTCGATGCGTTCGGGCGCGACGGCTGCCGTTGGGTCAACCCGGTGCCATCCGCGATTAGGCAGCCAGATCTCCGTCCACGCGTGCGCATCGGCTTGCCTGACAATCAGGTAGCGGCCCAGCGGATTCATTTCACCGCCCTGGTAGCCCAATACGATGCGAGACGGGATACCCGCTGCACGCATCATCACGGCAAATGCGGAAGCATAGTGTTCGCAAAAACCGCGGCGCGTATCAAACATGAAACGATCGACAGGATTGCTGCCGAGTGCCGGCGGCCGGAGAGTGTAGAAATATTCTTCTTCGTGAAACCTTTGCAAAACAGCTTTGGCGAATGATTCGTCGTCTTCGCTGGCGCGCCGCATGCTTTGTGCAAGTTCCACTGTACGCGGGTTGCTCTTGGCTGGCAGTCTCGTGTACCGGGTCCGGGAATACGACGTCATTTTCGGAGTAATTTGATATCGGGTGTACGAAGTGGCCTCGTAAGCCATCCGTTGGTCTATCGGCTGTTCCTTCGCAAGCTGATGTTGTGGTCCCATGAAAATCTCGCTCATGGACCACTCGAAAGGTATGTCCAGTGCGAATACCCACTGCTGCCGGGTCGGCTCCATTGTTACCTGATACCGCACAGGTTCACCCGCGACAAGAAGCTCCTCTTGCGCGCTTCGAGCCATGATCGGCTCCCACCCGGACCAGGTCCGGCCATTGAACCGATACAGGACAAGACCTCTCCAGTACCGGTCTATCGGATCAGGTGCGTCGCCTTCGAACTTGGCCCTGAACGCAACTGCGTTCGAGAGCGAGAGCGAGCTGATATCGCCGGGGCTCATGCGGTCACTTAGCCCCGATGTGGCACGACTGGTATCGACAGGAATAGCCCAGAACGGTGTTGCGATTCTCGGAAACAGGATCCACATGGCGAGCATCAGCGGAGTTGCATACAGAATCAGACGGCCAGCGGTTTTGAAGCTCTGCCTGACGCTGGTCTCGCCGCCGTCGTTGGCCAGGGACATCCTTAGCCAGGCCGTCATCGTCAATGCGACAGCGAGAATCAGATAGGGCAGTGACCAGAGATACTGCTCACGGAGCAACGAGGCCATGACGAGAAAAATCGATATGAACAGCAGTACAAACTGATCGCGCCGCTTGCGAGTCTCGAGCAATTTCAATGCGGCCATTATCGCCAACAGCGCGGAGCCCGGGCCGACGCCGCTTACCGACTCGTAGGATGCCAGCACGCCGAGGAAACAGATGAGGGCCAGTACAACGCGGAGCCAGGGGCTCGGCAGAGCACGGCGATGGCGCTCGATGTTCCATCGCCAGCCGGCGCAGGCCAGAAACGCGACTGTTATCCAAACTGGCAGAAAGTGCACATGCGGCGCCAGCGAAAACGTCAGTGCCGCCAGGGTCCAGGGCAAACTGGCCAGCAATGATCCGTCAGTACCGGTTCGCTTAACCATTCACGTGGCCGCCATTGAATACTGCGAGCGCCTCCAGGCAGACGTGGCGATGGGATTTGCCGTGCGCCGGTGGGAACTCGGAGCCCGGTATGCGCACGCCGTAGTCACGGTGTGTCCTGTCTGCGGCGACAATCCAGCGCGTCATTACCGACAGCCGTTGTTCGAGATCCTCTGCGTCGACGTGATTAAAATCGAACCACTGGCTGCTGGTGTCCGCGCCTGCAAACTGCTTTGAGAATAGTTCGCCGCTGCGTGCGTAGGCTTTCCATGCGATGTGTCGTGGCGAATCGCCATCATGAAATTTTCTCAGTCCTGCAAAATCTTCCTCTCCCCGCTCGTCATGTTGCCGGTGGCCGTGTGCAGACTGCGTCGCTGGAGGCTCCGGCGCTTCGTCCGCGGGCCTTGGGTAGACGAGACCCTGCAGGTCCATGTGCAACCAGGCCCAGGAGCGAAACAACTCGAAAGGGAAAAGGGTTCTGATGCCGAAGTGCTCGAGAGTGACATGACCGCGCTTTTCAGTCGGTAGTGGCAGTTGAAAAACTCGACTGTCTCCCGGTCCGAGGTCTTGAACCTCGCTGGATACCGTTCCGGCATACAACTGGAGATGGTATCGACTGTTCTTGGAACGATTGGTAATGGCGATTCTGAATTTGGCCGGCTGCCCCGCGAATACCGGATCGACACCGGCAAAACGCATCTCGAGGCCGACCAGGTTGCGTTGACACTGGTGCATCGACACCAGCCCAAGTCCTGCCAGCAAGAACGTCAGAACGAACGATAGATTATTGTTGTAGTTCATCGAGCCCATCAGCATTGCGAAGCTCATGAGCGCGAACACGAGACCGACGCCGGTCGGCAGAATATAAATTCGCTTCGAATGCAGTCGTGTTTGATGCCGGTCGGCGCCCTGACGTTTGCGCGCCCAGCGCAGGACGCGTTCGCCAACGGCCTTTCGTAGGGATGGTACCCCTGGGAAACTAGGGAATTGCCACGGAATCGAGGACATGTCGGCTTAGTTCGCCCGGACTCCGATAGCTGGAGCCGCTTGCGGGCTTCAGCCTGTGTCCGGCGACGGCAGCAAAAACGG
>Ga0255053_10001828_pt1 | contig 11525 bp, 12 predicted proteins | sample JV7_2_22_MG_FD_188635 | JGI IMG/M metagenome (GOLD analysis project Ga0255053, IMG submission 188635) | Seawater microbial communities from Jervis Inlet, British Columbia, Canada - JV7_2_22 | ecosystem: Environmental > Aquatic > Marine > Inlet | place: Canada: British Columbia | collected...
AAGCCCGAGCCTATCGTATCTCAAATCATCACCCGAATTATCGCCGCCAATTTTGCTTGATTTGGCAGGTCTTGCCCGCTATTAAACGGTCCAGTGCAGACCGAAAAATATCCGGCTTGCGGGCCAGAGCAATCGGTTCCCAAAGGATCAGAATCCAGGAAATACTGGGACGTAAACAAGCTTGACATTGAATCTCGGTCGCGTCATCCGGCGCATGGGTGAGGTACCCTACATAGCAAAGACGAGCTACGGCGCATTGTAGATCTACACTCTGTGTACGCCCACTACAACAAATGTTGGAGGTGAATGATGAAACGCCCAGTTCACTTTGAAATTCTTGCGGAGGATCCTGCCAAGTTGGCCGAGTTCTACAAAGCCGTCTTTGGATGGGAGATTGCGGACTGGGGTGGCGGCGAGCAGACATACTGGCTGGCGACGACTGGCTCCGATTCCGATCCGGGTATCAATGGCGCTTTCATGGGTCGCGAACTCGATCAGGCTGTGATCAACACATTGGAGGTCGATTCGCTCGCGGAGGCGACGAGCAGGATAGAAGCCGCCGGGGGAAAAGTGGTTCACGGCCCGAACGAAATTCCGGGAGTGGGGACTCACGCCTATTTCGCGGATCCCGCGGGCATTTTGTTTGGCGTAATGGAATCTTCTGGCTAGCTAGCACTCATCCACAGCGCACTAGCACCTGCGCCCGTGGGGAAATATCTGGCCAAGCAGCGTGTATCTCAAGGATCCGAGCAAAATGGTCGTTCAAAGACCAGGAGGCAACTCATGACTGAAAGCCCTGAGTTTGATCGGGCCGCGGCACATCAGTATTTTTCAGCGGATTGCTTCAATCAAGCCTGGGAGCTTATCGATAAGGCGGATCGTACGCCTGCGGAGGATCAGCAGATGATCCAGCTCAACCAGGCTTCCATCTGGCACTGGACTCAGCGTGAAGACTGCACTGAAAAGAACATGTCGATTGGTTATTGGCAAGCATCGAGAATTTATGCCGTTCTGAAACATTCCGCGAATGCTCGAGAGTACGGTCAACTAGCGCTGGATTCCAGCAAAGAGCAGGCTCCCTTCTATCAAGGCTATGCACACGAGGCGCTTGCAAGGGCAGAATGGGTGGCTGGAAATCGTGAGGAGGCGGAGGAACATCTTCGCCAGGCTCATCTGCTGGCAGCCGCAATTGAAGAGCCAGAGGATAAGAAGATTCTGGAAGCCGATCTGGAAACGATCCGATAGGACGCAGGCAACCGAAGTTTGCGATATCCTAGGCTCCTGTCGGAGGTGAGATGAGCAAATCCACGCGTGAGAGGCTGAAATCAAAGCGACGCCGAGAGCGCACCCGCAATATCGTGATCGGAGGAGTCATTGGCGTCACGGTCGTTGCGGGCCTCGCATGGCTTGCTACCCAATCGAGAGCGCGAGATAGCGGCGAGACGATCCCGATCCCGCAGGTGCAGGCGATCGAGGAAATGCCGGAAATCGTGCATGTAGCTGAGGGCACCGATCCTGGATCTTACAACTCAGATCCTCCGACCTCAGGCAAGCACTATGCGACACAGGCGTTCGCAGACTTCATCGACGAGGATGGCCTTGAATCGTTCGGGGATTTCCCGGCGGGCTACCTTGTTCACAGCCTGGAGCACGGCTATGTGATCTTTTGGTACAACTGCGATCTCCTCAGCGATTCCGAGTGCGAAGACTTGAAGGATGAGATCCAACAAGTTATGAGTAGTGTGGGCAACTTCAAGGTGATCGGTTTTCCATGGCCTACCATTGAGGAGCCGGTCGTCCTGACCTCGTGGGGCCGCATGCTCCGGTTTGAAGAATTTGATACCGACATCGCCGAACAGTACGTGAAAAATTTCCGCAATCAGGCACCGGAGCCGAATGCACCGTAGAGGACTGCTCGGTCCACGTCTCTGAATCCCCAACGAAGCTAAGGCGGATCCCTATGTACAACGAGGGGCCATGCCATCCCGGCTGCAGCCACCTTCATTTGTTCTAGGTGGAAGGTGTTGTACTTGATGAAGCTCTCCACCCCTTGCTGCTTTGGACAGGCGTAGTTCACTTCGTTGCCATATCCTGCATCGGCGATTACCCTGTCGGGCAGTCTGCCTACCTGCTCCTTGACACCCTCCAGGTGCGGCACCAGACAGTCTTTATTCCGGGAATTCCGCTTTGGCTGTGGGACGCGACTCAGTCAGTCGGCCGAAGAGACCGCGCGCTCACTATCCGATACCGTCTGCGTTGTGGGAACCGCTCGCCCATCTTGGAAGAGGGGTAACACATGATGGGGCTCGAACCATACCCGCACTGTGGTTCCAGGCTTGTGGGTGCGAAAGTGGGGCTGCATGGAGTGCACAAGGCGTCCTGAGCCCAATCGAATGCGGTACAGGGATACCGGCCCGCGGAAGTATCGCGCAAGGACCATACTACCCCCATCAGCATCAGAAGCAAAATCCAAGTCGTCCGAACGAAATCCGACCTGAACCTGCTCGCCCTCAGCTAAATCAACTTTCTGTTTCAGGAATCCGAGTTCGGTCGAGAGGCCCCCGTCAACAACGATGGCCGGCAAAAACTCGGCTTGTCCGAGGAACTCGGCAATGAAGGTGGAGGCCGGCGAGCTGAAAACCGCCTCCGGATTTCCTTCCTGCTCCACGCGGCCATGGCGCATGATGGCCATGTCGTCGCCCATAAAAAGCGCTTCTTCCTGATCGTGAGTAACGAATACCACCGTCGTTTGGGCTTGTTTCAAGATCACCCGCACCTGGTCGCGCAACCTTAGGCGCTGATCAGCGTCCAGGTCTGAGAATGGCTCATCCATCAACACGACCGCTGGCTTCGGCGCCAAAGCGCGGGCAAGCGATATCCGCTGTTGCTGGCCTCCCGAAAGCTCATGCGGATAGCGGGAGTGCAGCTGTGGGAGCCCGATCAAGTTCAGCAGATGCTGGACCTGATTGGTACGTTCCATCTGGTTTAGTTCTGTAATGCCGAACTCGATGTTCTCCTCGACCGTCAAATGTGGAAAGAGGGCGTGATGCTGAAACACCATGCCCACCCGGCGGGTCTCAGCAGGAATGAAAATACCGGGAGCCGCAACCGGCCGCCCCTCGATGCTGATTTCGCCATGATCCGGAATCTCGAACCCGGCGATCAGCCGCAGCAGGGTTGTCTTGCCGCACCCGCTCGGCCCGAGCACGGTCAAGATGTGCCCGCGCGCGACCTCCAGGCTCACGCCTTCGACGGCGGGGTACTGGCCGAAGCGTTTGCTCACTTCATGCAGCTGAACAATCGAATCTTTATGGGTCATGCAGGTTCGTCTCGCAGAACGAAGTATGCCATAGGCACTGATGAAACCAGGATGAGAAGCAGCGCGGGTCCGGCCGCCCGAGCGAAAAAAGCCTCAGACACAGACGACCAAACCTCGGTCGCCAGCGTAGTGAAACCAAAGGGGCTCAAGATCAAGGTGGCCTGCAGTTCCTTCATGGCTGTTAGAAACACCAGTGCCGCTCCGGCCACCAGTCCGGGTCGGACCAAGGGGAGCGTCACGCGGCGAAAGACCTCCAGCGGACTGCGGCCAAGACTGCGGCCGGCCTCTTCCAAGATGCTTGGAACCTGCAGGAGCGAGGAGCGCAATGACCCGATGGCCAGTGGCAAGAACAAGATAAGGTACGCCAGCAGCAGCATAGGCAACGTCTGATATAGGAATCGAGAGGCGCGGATTCCAAAGAACACGAGTGCCAGCGCTACGACAATCCCGGGCAGCGCAAATCCCACGTGGGCCAGCCGTTCAGACCACCGACTCCATGCCCCGGGCAACCTTACTGCCAACACGGCGATCGGAATTGAGGCTGCCAGCACCAAAATGGCTGCCAGACTCGAAGCAACCAGCGAGTTTCCGGCGGCCAGCAAGGTTCCGGTCAGTTCAGGACCCTGCTGCAGCGCACGCAGCAACCAGTAGGCCAGGACCAGGGCCGGAAGCACCAGAGCCAGCGTCACCACCCCTGCACAAAGAACGAGAGCAGGCCAACGCCAACGCCCAAGCTGGATACGGGCATGCTTGCCAGGTCCATTATCCGCTGAGCTGTACCTTCTTCCATCCCGCCGGCTGCGGAGCTCCAGTGAAAGGAGCAGCATCGTAATTGCAACGAGCACCAGGGATAGCAAGGCCGCCGAACTGCGGTCAAATGCCGATTCGTACTGAATATATATGGCGCGAGTGAAGGTCGTGAAACGCATGATCGAGACGGCGCCAAAATCACGCAGACTGTACAAAGCGACCAGCAGTGCTCCGGCGGCGATAGAAGGCCGCAAGTGCGGAAGCGTGACCTTGCGAAACACCCCCCAGGTGCCTTGGCCCAAACTGCGCGCCGAATCCTCGAGGGCTGGGTCCATACGTTGCAGTGCGGCTCGCACAGGCAGCATCACCAGCGGAAAACTGAGCAGCGTGAGGGTTATGAACGCCCCTGGGAATCCGTAGATGCTGGGTAGCCGATCAATACCGAATAGCGGGCTCAAAATGCCCTGGAGCAAGCCACGCGGTCCCAGAGCAGAGGCCGCCAAATAGGCGCCGACGTAGCTGGGGATGACCAACGGAAGGGCCGTGAGCAGCGCCCAGATACGCCGGCCGGGCAGATCGGTGCGTACCGTCAACCATGCTAGCGTGACCGAAAGCAAGACGGTGGCGGCGGTCACCGCTGCGGTTAATATCAGGCTGTTGGCGAGAATGCGGAGAGTGCTAGTACGCAAAAGCACATTCCATGATCTCGCATCCGCTTCAAGTGCCCTTAGGATCAGGTACGCCACCGGAAGCAGGACTGCCAAAACCACCAATGCCGAGGGTAGATAAAGAAGTAGTAAACGCCGGGTGGAGACTTGCGGGCCCGCCATCGGGGCGCGAATTCGTTCAGCTAGGTCGCCAAACGTGGACACTATGGGAGGTAGCCGATCTGCTGCAAGAGCGCCACAGTCCCTCGCAAATCAGCAAGATCGCCCAAGGGGATGTCTATCGCATTCAGTTCGGCCAAGGGCGTCAAGCCTGGTGGCGTGCTCACACCCTCGATCAGTGGATACTCGAAGGTCGAGCTGGCAAAATACTGCTGAGCTACGGGCGACAACATGAACTCAATGAACTTGATCGCGTTACTCTCGTTCTCACCGCTTGCAACCTGGCCGGCGCCTGCGACCATCACGAGCGAACCCGGTCCGCCGTCCGGCAGAAAATAGTTTCGAGCGGGGAAAGACTCCCCTTCTTCGGCGATGAAACGGTAGAGGTAGTAGTGATTGACGAATCCCACATCGACTTCACCGGTGCCAACCGCGGCCAAGGTGGGCGTGTTCTTTTCATAGAAGATCGGCTCATTGGCCAGGATTCCTTCCAGCCAATCTCGTGTTGCCTCTTCCCCCCAAACTTGACGCAGTCCAGTCACCATGGTCTGGAAAGAGGCGTTCGTTGGTGGAAGTCCGATGCGACCCTTCCAAACGGGATCGGTAAAGCCCTCCAGGCCATCGGGCAGGTCGTCAGGATCGACCGTCTCCGTGTTGTAGGCGACGACCCGAGCCCGGCCCGAGATTCCGGTCCATAGACCATCCGGCGAGACAAAGCGAGAGTCAATCTTGCTGAGCAGCTCGCTGGGCAGTTGAGCGAGTAAGCCTGCATCGGCCACCGCGCCCAGACCACCTGGGTCTTGAGCGAAGAAGACATCAGCGGGGGACCTTTCGCCTTCTTCGAGTATCGTGGCAGCCATCTCGGAAGTACTGCCATAGCGCACCATCACGTCGATGCCGGTGGCATCGGCAAACTGTTGAATTATCGGATCCACCAGACTCTCGCTGCGTCCCGAATATATGACCAACGACCCCGACTGCGCCGGATCATCGACAGTCTCCCATGGAGCTTGCTGCGTGCAGGCGACCAGGCCCATACTGGCCAAAACCGCGGCAAACACACCCACCCAAACCGACCGGCGACCCTGCGGATGGCTGATCCTGCGCAGGTACACCAGCACGATGCCGACAATAAAGCCAGCTTCCAAACCCTCACGCGATGCAGTTAAAGCTCCTGCTGCCATTTATCTAGCAGCTCCTTCGACAATAAAAAAGATATTATTCATCAAAAATGTACCAATCATAAGATCAAGCGTCAACTGACATTGTTCTTAAACTATTCTCGCGGGGGGTTAACTCATGGATTAACCAGGGTAACACTCTCTGAGCCGCGCGACTTCTACGCCCTGGCACTGTAGTACTCTTTAAACTATGGTCGATCCCACCGACCGTGACCTGGTGCTTCGCACGCGGCGCGGCGAGGTGGAAGCATTCGGGGAGGTCGTAGCACGCTACCAACAATCGGTATTCAATGTCTGCTTTCGAATGCTCGGCGAACGAATGGAAGCCGAGGATCTTGCGCAGGAGACCTTCATACGTGCCTATACACGATTGGAAACCTTTGATGCTGAGCGACCTTTCGGACCGTGGATACGCCGAGTAGCAACCAACGTTTGTCTAAACCATATACAGAAGCAGAAGCCAGAAAGTTACGAATTTGATGAGGAGCGCGATCGGTCTCCAGCAGCGGCTCGAGAAGAGCCGGAAACCTCTCTCCAGAGCGTCCAGGATACCGAGCAAGTACACCGTGCTATCGTGGCGCTGCCAGGGAACTACCGAGCAGTGATTGAGTTGCGACATTATCAGGAAATGAGCTATTCTGAAATTGCCGAGGTGCTTGAGCTACCGCTGAGCGATATAAAGAGTCACCTATATCGAGCTCGAAAAAGGCTAGCTGGATTGCTGTCTACTAATGAGTGAACACCCGAACAACGAAACCTTCCAGGGCTATCTAGATGATGAACTGACTCAGCCGGAACGGCGTCAGGTTGAGGCACATCTCCGCATCTGCCCAACCTGTGAAATCGAGCTTGCTCAATTACGCAGCCTCTTCCACTCCATTGAAAGCATTCCATCCGAGATGTTTGAAGAGGATTTAGTCCCAGGCGTCATGGCAGCCGTTCAACCGCGGGCAAATTGGCTTCCTTCAATTGCGATTGGAGAGCTCGTGGCTGCGGCCGCATTGACTCTCGCTTTGGTCCAGTGGCTTGGGGGCCTAGAACTTCAATCTCGATTGGGCGGCGCCGCGCAGCGACTGCTCGGGCAGCTTGAAGTCGCAGCAGTCGGGTTGTCGACGACGGTCAGTGATTTTCTCACTCAAGTACCTGAATCCCCGCAAGTGGACTTGTTCCAGTTTGGCGATCTGATGGGGACCTTCTTCGGTTCAAGCTCGCTATTGTGGGCGTCCGGGGCGATTGCCTTTGCGTTCTTATTGCTGGGCAATGGCCTGATACTGCGCACGGGAAAGGATAGCCATGTCTGAGATTCAGGCTCTAATTTTAGTTCCAGTGGTGTCACTGACCCTGATCGCGCTGTTTGTGGCTATGGGAGCTCTTTTTCCAAAACAAATTGCCGACGTGAAGTCGAAAAGCTCTGACATGCCCGGTCGGTCGTTTCTACTGGGCCTCATCAACGTTGTTTTTATATCGGTGCTCGTGGCTGCCTTGAGCGGCGGCGGCGATTTTCCGCAGCTGCTCGGCTTGATACTTTTCGCGGTACTCGTGATTGGTTTGGCCTTCGGTCTTGCAGGCATGGCGCCTCTAATTGGCGAACGCCTCTTACCCGAATCTAGCGCCGTTCGACAGGCGAGCTGGGGTGCAGCCATCATGGTGGTGGCCAGCCTCACTCCGTTCATCGGCTGGTTCTTACTCTTCCCTTACCTCTCTTTCCGCGGGCTAGGTGCGTTCATCCTCAGCTTGTTCTCCAGAGCTTCCAGCACACCCCTGAAATAGCAACCCACATCACTCGGTCGGCGCCCGCAACTTTGGCGCAGGCCGCAACATTCCGGACCCTTCCTCTGTAATACGCATCAAAGGATGAGGAATGTGAATCGCGCATTTCTCAAAAGGAGTTCAATCATGGCCGATGTCTATGCTGTTTTTGGAACGCTGCTGGCGCTCGGGATCATCTTTCCTGGCATGCTGTTTGCCTGGTCGCTGATTTTTCCCGGAACCGTGGGAAGGGCCAGCTCACGCATCGAACACACTCCCTGGCGCAGTTTGGGACTTGGGGTGGCTCTAGCCGTCCCCATCGGGCTTACCGTGGCGGTTCTTCTCTCGATAGGCCTGGGTCCGGCCAACTTTCTGGGGGGGTTTTTGCTGGTTGGCTCGCTCGCACTTGCCAGTGTGGGAGCTAGCGGTATGGCGGGGATGATGGGCCAGCGATTGCGCCCACGATCCAGGGAAAACGCTTCAGAAGCCGCAAGTTTCCTGCGAGGAGCAATTGCGCTGGAATTAGCTGCTGCTTTTCCTGTAATAGGCTGGTTTCTGGCGATTCCGCTCATAACACTTTGCTCTCTTGGGGCGGCGGCCTTTGCGGTGCTTGGTTGGATGCCCCGGTCCATGGCTGCACCGGAACTGCATGACCAACCTGCTCTCGGCCAAGCATGACCATCGAACGCCGCGAGTTTCTTCGACTGGCCAGTCTGGTCGCGGGAGGAGCTGCCCTTTCTGCATGCTCACCGCTTTACAAGCAAATTTCTGGAATCCCCAGATCCTTCGACGGGTGGGGCTCGATCCCAGCATTTGATTTTCGCGTGCTCAGTCGCCTCACCTATGGACCCAACATCGAGGATCGAGAACAAATCACACGACGAGGTTGGAAGGCGTGGCTCGAGGGCCAACTAGCGGTTGAGCATATTGAAGATGAGGGGTTCCTGTGGCGTTTGCGACCGTACGACTCTCTGTCGCTGGATGCGGACGCGCTTGCATTATGGGAAGAAGACGACGTGTCGCTGGACCTACAACGAGGGGCGCTGCTCCGACGAGTCTACAGCCGCAGGCAGCTGTACGAGCGCATGGTCGAATTTTGGACCGACCACTTCAATATATCGATCATGAAAGGCGATTGCTGGTTCCTCAAGGGGGTCGATGATCGCCAGGTCATTCGTCAGCATGCGTTGGGAGATTTCCGCGATCTGCTCTGGGGATCGGCTCACTCGCCAGCCATGTTGGTCTACCTGGATAACCAGGCCAATGAAGGCCAGGCTCCCAACGAAAACTACGCCCGTGAATTAATGGAACTGCACACGCTGGGTGTGGAGGGGGGATACACCCAAACCGACGTGATGGAGCTGGCACGCTGCTTTACCGGCTGGACGGTAAAGGATCATTTCTGGAAGGGCGAATTCACTTTCAACCCGGATTTCCACGACCAGGGTGTGAAATTGGTTCTAGGCCAGCGAATTGAGCCGGCCGGCCAACGCGAGGCCGAGATCATACTAGAAAAGCTGGCATTGCATCCCTCCACCGCTCGCCGCATCTCCCAAAAATTAGTGCGCAAATTCGTAACTGAAGAGGGTTGGCCCGAACTAGTGGAGAGCGCTGCGCAGATTTTTCTACGTACGCAGGGGTCAATCCGCGCGACTGTGGGACATATCCTGGAACGCGGTCTTGAAGATCCCGGTACCAAAATCAAGCGACCGACGGACTTCATAGCGGGAGCAATTCGATCTCTTGGAGCAGATACCGACGGTGGTCAGCCGCTCCAGACCTTCTTGGCCCAGATGGGCCAACCTGCATTTCAGTGGCCGACACCCGACGGGCCGCCAGACAATTCAACCTACTGGACCAGCAATCTAATGCCACGCTGGCGATACGCTGTGGCATTTTCCCAAAATCAGATTGACGGGACCGAGCTGCAGGAGAGTGTGTTTGTCGGCTCGCGTACGGCGCAGGACGACTTCGACACCATTTCAGAACTTCTGCTCGGAACTCCACTTCAACCTGAGATTCGGGACGAGCTCATCGAATCATTTGCCGACGGAGGCGCTACAAATCGGCGGACGATGATGGAACTTACCATCGCTGGTCTTATGGCGTCCCCAGCTTACCAATGGATGTGAGGTAAACCGATGCCCAAGGTAGCTGAACGAGCGGATTTCATGCATGCCCTTCAATCCTCGTGCTGTGATCCTGCGGCCGCGAGCTATGTCCGATCGACCTGGCCGGCCTGGATGCCAAGATTGACCTTCACCGAATCACTGAGTGGGGATGTCCTGGTGGTGATCTTTCTGCGCGGGGCGGCCGATGCGCTCAATATTATCGTCCCCTATGGAGAGCAAGCCTATTATGCGACCCGACCCACACTTGCTGTGGCCAGGCCAGATGATGCAAAGGCGCCACTGCTGGAGCGGGCGCTCGATCTGGATGGTTTCTTTGGCCTGCATCCACTATTAGCCTCACTGATGCCAATTTGGGAGCAGGGACATCTCGCCCCGATCCACGCATGCGGCGCGCCGGATGAATCGCGCAGCCATTTCAAAGCGATGGAATTAATGGAGCGAGGAGTCGAGGACACACACGGACCTGCCTCAGGGTGGATCAACCGCCATCTGACGACGCTCACCACGGGGAACGGCTCGCCGCTCAGAGCGGTGGGCTTGGGAGAGGCGGCGCAGCGCAGCCTTCAGGGCGCGGTTCCGGTGAGCGCACTGCGCTCAATCTCGGATTTTCATCTAGCCGGGGATCGCAAGGTCGAAAGCTTGATGCAGGCCGGCCTGTCTGCGCTTTACGCGGCGGACGATCCACTAGGGGTGCTTGGCCAGGAGACGCTGAGAATCCTTCGAACCCTGGAAACTCTCAGTCCGGATACCTATAAACCCCAAACTTCCACAATCTATCCAGACAGCGAATTCGGCACTGGCCTGCGCCAGATTGCAATGCTGGTGAAGGCTCAGGTCGGGCTCGAGGTGGCAGCGATCGATCTCGGCGGATGGGACACTCACTTCGCGCAAGGCACAAATCAGGGCCTCATGCCGAACTTGCTCACTGAGCTGGGAGCAGGATTAGCTGCGCTTCACGATGATCTGGCTGACTATCACTCCAAGCTCAGCGTCGTCGTGATGACGGAATTCGGGCGCCGGGTCAAGGAAAATGCCAGCCTGGGAACGGACCATGGCCACGGAGGATTCATGGTGCTGATGGGTGGGAATGTGGTGGGGAACACGGTCCACGGCGCATGGCCGGGACTGGAGCGGGATCAGCTGTTCGGGCCGGGCGACCTCGCCGTAACCACCGACTATCGCGACGTTCTCTCCGAGGTCTGCAAAGTACGGCTAAACAATGTGTCCATCGCTCAGATCTTCCCCGAATTCACACCCACTAAGTTCGGATTCGTGCGGGAGGCGTAGGCAGATCCTGGCCGGATCTGCGGCTCAACCAGGGGAGACATTTTCGCCGTTAGCCTGAATTCGACAGGCAATCTTCGTCAGCTACCGTGCACTTCAGCTCATCCTCCGGCTCCCAATATAGAAACGCTTCTAACACGCGCAGGTTGATCTCCAGATCCGTGTCACGGTGATTGGTGAGTTCAACGACCAGGGCGGGTATACCCACTTCTGCGGCCCAGTCCGTAAATTGCCCGGTGTAGAGACAGCCAGCATCTAATGGGGGATAAGGGTACGGGGCGAC
>Ga0255053_10001829_pt1 | contig 11525 bp, 11 predicted proteins | sample JV7_2_22_MG_FD_188635 | JGI IMG/M metagenome (GOLD analysis project Ga0255053, IMG submission 188635) | Seawater microbial communities from Jervis Inlet, British Columbia, Canada - JV7_2_22 | ecosystem: Environmental > Aquatic > Marine > Inlet | place: Canada: British Columbia | collected...
CGCGCGTACAGTCGGCAAGGGTGCCAATGAGCGCGCTGTTGAATTGGCCAGAGAAGCTGGACTTGCTGGGACAGCCGGCTCGGATGCCCACGCCTACATGGAGGTGGGAACCGCGGGGCTGCGTTTACCGGCTTTTAATGATGCGGACGGATTGCGGGCTGCGTTAGAGCAGGCTGAAGTGGTCGGGAAGCTATCCTCGCCGCTCGTGCACTTCTTCTCTCGCTATGCAACTATTCGAAAGCGGCTGGGCTGGCGCCCGAAGACCTAGCGCTGCTTCCGGCGACTAGGATGGCACCGGAATAGTAAATATCACTCGCAATGCGTTACCTGACGCCCGAGGCTCTAGTTCTCTTTGGTCCGAAGATGTGGAAATAGAATAACCTCGCGAATGCTGGATCGGTCGGTAAGCAGCATCGTGAGCCGATCAATCCCCATTCCGAAGCCACCATTGGGCGGCATCCCATAGCGCATTGCCCTTAGATAATCCTCATCGAGCGGATGCCGGTCGACATCATCTTCTTGGTAGGCTCGCCCCATCTCCAGAAATCGTTGCTCCTGCTCGATAGGATCGTTCAGCTCCGTAAATGCATTAAAGATCTCCATTCCCGCTACGAACCCTTCAAATCGCTCGACGCTATCCGGGTTGTCGGGGACGGCCTTTGCGAGCGGGGAAATATCCCGCGGGTAGCCATAAAGGAAGGTGGGTTGGACCAGTTCAGGCACCACATGATGGTCCAGCAGATGCTCGATCAGCTTCCCCCGGGAGGCTTTTTCGGGGGCATCAATTTCAGCTTTTAAGATCGCTTTCCGCAGCGCCTTCTCAGATTTGTGCTTGTTTATTTCGATCCCAGTCTGATCGGCGATTGCGGCCTGGAGTTCGATTCGTCCCCAGGGTGGTGTCACATCGATGGTCCGGCCTTGATACTCGAACTGAGCCCCGCCAAGCACTTGCTCGACTACATAGGCGATCATGTCTTCGGTGACATCCATGACAAGCTGGTAGTCCGCATAGGCCATATAGAACTCCAGCTGCGTAAATTCCGGCTGATGAGTACGGTCGACGCCCTCGTTCCGAAAGTCCTTTCCGATCTCGTAAACGCGTTCCAATCCCCCCACAAGCAGCCGTTTCAGATAAAGCTCAAATGAGATCCTTAGATAGAGGTCCTGATGAAGCTGGTTGTGATGGGTCACAAACGGCTCGGCAGCCGCTCCCCCATAAATCGGTTGCAATACCGGCGTTTCGACCTCCAGGAAACCGAGATTGTTAAGGTACTGACGCAGGGCATCAATGATGTGGGCTCGTGTTCGGAACACGTGCCTCACATCTGGATTGACTGCCAGGTCGGCGTATCGTTCCCGATAGCGAGCCTCTGGATTGTCAAATGCCGAATGAACGACGATCTCATCATCGACCAGCTCTTCCTTTACCGCTGGAAGTGGGTAGGTGGCCTTTGACACCATAAGAAATGATTCAACCCGCACGGTCACTTCCTCAGTACGCGTCCGGAACATCACCCCTTCCGCTTGAAGGAAATCGCCGAGATCGAAGGCTTCCAAGAAAAGGTCAAATTGGTCTGGACCCAGTTCGTCCTCACGGAGATAAAGCTGAAGTCTTCCATCGCCGTCTTCGATATGTGCAAATGCAGTCCGTCCCATCTCTCGGATGGATCGAAGGCGACCTGCGACCGCAACTCGAATTTCTTCATCTTTGGGCGCAGCCTCGAATTCCTTGACAGCTGCACTCGATGTATGCGACCGGTTGACTCGCGCCGGATAGGGATCGAGTCCTTCTTTTCTTATTCGATCCAGCTTTTCAAGCCGGACTTGCGTCAGCTTATCTGCCATAAATCCCTCTCTCCAGAAATAAAAAGTGCCCCGCGCCAGCACCTGGACGCAGGGCAATCAGTCACTTCGGTTAACTCACTTGATCTTTACGATCTTAAAGTTCAGTTCACCTGCGGGTGCCTTGACCTTGATCTTATCTCCAATCTTGCCTTCTAGCAGAGCGCGTCCGAGGGGGGATTCGTTTGAGATTAGGCCGTCCTTGGGGCTGGCCTCTGCGATGCCGACGATGGTGTATGTTTCGACTGGCGACCCATCTTCTCTAACTTCCACCGTGCTGCCGATGCGCACCATGTCTGTGGATCTGCGTCGCTTGATCTCTTGAGCCGAAGAGAGCATGTGCTCAATTTCCAGGATACGGCCTTCGACAAACGCTTGTTCGTTTTTGGCTGCCTCGTACTCAGCGTTTTCGATTAGTTCGCCGTCTTCCATAGCTTCGTGCAAACGGCTAGCCACTTCCACACGCTTAGTGTTCTGGAGGAAGGTCAGCTCTTCTTCGAGCTTCTTTCGACCCTTCTTTGTTAGATAAACTGCTTGGTTCGCCATTTACGCTCCGGTGCGCGTTTGTTGTTCTGCGCGTGTTGTTGGATGCTTCCCTAATATGACAAAAATGAACTGAGAGAGGTCTCTCAGCCCATAGGCGCCGGAGATCATAGCATAAGTTAATTGGGCTGTCCAGATAGCCCTTTTTCGGAGCCTGGATTAGCCATTTTTTGTCCCCCACGGCGCATTCACGGCGTGAGAAGTGTTAGGATTTGGGCTCTCGAGAGGCTATTTGCTATGGCGTTCCCCAAAATCGGCGAATTTGCACCGGATTTCGCATTGCAGACAGATAATGGCGAGATGATTCGCCTCTCCGATCTCAGGGGCAAGAAAGTGGTTTTGTTTTTCTATCCGAAGGCGGACACGCCGGGGTGTATCAAAGAAGCCTGTGGATTTCGGGACGACTATTCTTTGTTCACAGACCAGGACATCATCGTCTTTGGCATCAGTCCGGATACCGTTGCATCACAAGCAGACTTCAGTCAGAAGTACGGTTTTCAATATCCACTGCTAGCGGATTCAGATCACAAAGTAGCGAAATCCTACGGAGTCTGGAATTCCAAGAAACTGCTCTTCTTCGGGATCGGTTACGTGCGCCGGACCACCTTTTTGATCGATGAAACAGGTCGCATCAGCCATGTCTACGAGGGCGTGAAGCCCGTCGGACACAGTCAGGAGGTCTTCGCCGAGCTGACTTCCGCTTCGTGTTGATCGCCGGCAGCGATCGCACCCCGTCCACCGTGCTAAAATGCCGTTTCATGGGCCGTTAGCTCAATTGGCAGAGCAGGGGCCTTTTAAGCCCAAGGTTACAGGTTCGATTCCTGTACGGCCCATTGGAAACCCTCCCCTCCTGAGGCCCAAGAAGCAAACCACGCCTCCTTGAGGGTCCCAAACTTCCGTGTTAGCCTTTATTTCAGCCGGAGATTCTGGGGAATCGCATGGATGAGTGGGAATACTGTCTACTTTGGGCGTCGCCCAGGAAGACGGTGGTTATAAAACCTGGGGGGCAGATGGAGAAGTTTACGCGAAACAGCCGAAGTACAGGCATCCTGGTTGGCTTGCAAGCTGAGGGATGGCAAACTGTTGCGTTTGACATCTCGCCTTCGGTCGACATGACTTACTTATTCAAGCGGCGAGTTCAAAATCGTGTGAATGCTGCAAAAGCCAGACCACTCCCGAATGCTCCGATTTACTCGCAGGCGCCAGAGCCGCACCCATCGATCGCAATTTCACACAACTAACATCGGAACCTCAGAACTAAGCGCGAATAATCCGTCCGACGCGAAAACTTCATTGTGATTCTATTGCTGGGCATCGACGACACCGATGATGAATCCAGCCGCGGCACCGGATATCAAGCCCGGCGCCTTGGCCACGCAATACAAGATAACGGCCTCGGGGAGCTTCGTGCTGTGACCAGGCATCAACTTCTTGTCGATTCACGCATCGATTACACCTCGCGCAACAGCTCCGCGTGCCTTCTTCTGCAAACAACCGAAGACCACGTCCCCTCTTTGATCGACCTGGCTCGCTCAGAGCTAGTAGCTCATTGCGCGCCTGGTTCGAAGGTCGGAATCTGCCTTGCCGAACTATCCGCGGTCGATGACACGATTCGAGTTTTCGGACGAGCCACCAAACACGAAGTCCTGTTCGCGGATGCGGCTCGGTCGCTTGGCAGAGAGAGTGAGATCCACATTGAGAGCATCAAAGGCTCCGGCGAAGGGGTCATCGGCGCGCTGGCGGCTGTCGGGCTTCATGCCTCTGGCGATGATGGACGCTTCGTTTGGCTTCCAAAGCTTCGCGATCTTGATGGCAAATACACCATCGCTGGTTTGACGGATCTCTTGGATGTGCAGGTCGAGACGATATCCGGCGATGCGTTGCCGCCATCAGCGGAGATTGAGGCTCTGGAATGGATGCGCCCGATACTGCGCGAAGGACGTGCTATCCTTCTGGCGGAAGAGGAGAACGTTGATGGCGAAATTGGATGGCGTTTCGCTGACAAACCAACTGTCAAGGCGCTTTCGAACTAGCGCAGCAGCCGAGACCGTATTTCTAATTGGGCTTGGGGTGCTCGCGGTCACCTTGCTTGCTTATTTACGTCTGCCACTAAAGATTCCTGGCCACAAGGGTCTGATCTGGATCGGTTTGCTGATGGTCGGCCGTCTGGTCTCCCAACGCAGATGGGCAGCGACCACTACTTCCGCGGGTGCGGCGGCCACCTCACTACTCCCAATTATGGGATTCAAGGATCCAATCGACATGGCTGTGTTCTTGCTTTCTGGTTTCGTCCTTGACCTTGGCTACCTTCTCTCCCCTCGCCTTGTCGTGTCACTCTGGGGCGTGGCGTTGCTGGGCGCGCTTGCGCACGCCACGAAGCCGATGGCCAAATTTTTGGCCTCGGCGGGATCAGGGCTTCCTTTTCCCTCCCTGATGTTGGGCCTAGCCTACCCCCTGGCCCTGCATGCGCTATTCGGCGCGGCAGGCGCAATTCTGGCTGTGATCTCCATACGGCTACTTCGACGCGGGAAAAAGCACCCGTAGGTTTCTCCAGGCCCCACACTCCCCATCGGGAGTCAGTTCCGTAGCCTCTTTTTTGCCCCGAACCCCCTTTGCGACGGCGATATCCCGTTGTTCCTATCGCACCTTACAGTTCTGTAAGTTGGTTCCGTCTCCTGCTCTTGTACAGTCTATTCGGCAGAATTGATTCTCCCTGGCCCGGAGCCGGAGAGTTTCGTTCACGTTTATGACAAAACGCATTCTTGTCGTTCAACCCGAGCGCAAGCACCTCTTAGCGTTAGCGGAGCTATTTGAGGACCGCGGCGACGTCGTGATTACCGCTGCATCCTTAAAGGAGGCCGGCAACGTCGTGCAGCGGTACAAGCCGGACTTGATTCTGCTCGACATCCATTTGTTAGGGGATAACTGGCATACGGCTGTCCCGACGATGGAGAAGGCTGCCCCTGAATCGCGACTCTTACTGACCGGAAACGGCGCCGGCGCCGGATTATTTCGGCGCAGCCGGGAATACAAGGACTGGGGTGTCGTCAGTCCGCCATTCAACAATTCGAAGATCGAGAAAGCGATTGGGTTCGAAAGGAATGGAGTCTCTCAGGATCCGGCAGCAAGCCAGGGATTCCGCTTCCCGATTCGCTACAAGATCACGCTCCCCTACATCGGGCTGGCGCTGGCCCTTGCCATGGCTGCAGCCTATGTCGTTACGAACGTGGTGCTTGACACGATTGAAGAGCGCTTTGCCAATCAACTCATAGAGACCGGCAGGCTGGGTGCGGAGTGGATGGTGAAGGAAGAAGACAATCAACTCGAACTGCTTCGGTCAATCGCACACACCCAAGGAGTAGCTGAGGCTGTTTCGGCCGGTGACGCGGAAACCTTGCGGCAAATCACGCTTCCAATTGCGGTCAATGGTGGCATTGAAGCCATGGAGATCCTTGGCCCAGATGGAGTTAGCTTGCTCTCATTGCGCCAGCAGGCCGATGGCGACATCGAAGACTACGTTGCCTCGCGCGGCGAAAGTCTCTTCCAGGACTGGGGCTTTGTGCAGCAGGTTCTGGATCTCAATGTGGATGAGTTGGGCGATAAGTACGCTGGCGTGGTATCGGCACCCTGGGGCGACTTCTTCTATGTCTCCGGGCCGATACAAAGTCCGGGCGGCGATTTTGAGGGAGTTGTTCTGGTCGGCAAGTCGCTAGAGAGCATCACGACCGAACTCCGGCAGGCGACACTCGCTCAGGCAACCATTTATGACCTCCAGGGCACACCTCTGGCTACTACTTATTTAGAAGACGTGGATGGCCTGAGTCAGGAACTCGTGGCTGGCGTGATGCAGCGACAGTCAGAAGAGAGCTATGTGCGGGACCTGACCGTGGCTAATATCGATTACAGTGAAATTATTGGTGCACTTGAAGCACGGGGCGGTACCGATATGGCAGTTATCGGCACTTCTTTGTCGCAGACCTTCCTGGTCCAGCCCAGCAATACGACTCGGACACAGGTGTTCGGATTGGCTTTTGCGGCATTCATCGTCGTGATTTCAGCCGGGATATTTGTTGCTAACCGAATAACAAAACCCCTGGAAGGCGTAGTCAAAGCCTCTGAAGCCGTCGCCGCGGGCAATCTGACGGTTAAGTTGAATGCCACTGGTAATGATGAACTCACCACCGTGGCCGGCGCTTTCAACAACATGGTCAACGCACTTGAGTCCACCAACCGCGAGCTAATGGATGCTTACGATTCGACACTCGAAGGGTGGTCAAAAGCGCTCGAGCTTCGAGACGAGGAAACCGAGGGACATACTCAGAGAGTCACAGACCTGACGATTCGGCTAGCCCGTCGCATGGGTCTGGACGGGGACGATTTAGTGCAGATCAAGCGCGGCGCGCTACTTCACGATATTGGCAAGATGGGTATTCCAGACGGGATCTTGAACAAGCCGGGACCGCTCACCGAAGTCGAGTGGGACGTAATGCGAAAGCACACGATCTATGCCTATCAAATGCTCGCACCCATCGCTTATCTGAAACCGGCCCTGGCCATTCCCTGCTGCCACCATGAACGCTGGGACGGAAGTGGCTACCCCCTGGGTTGGCGCGGGCAGGATATCCCCTTGCCGGCACGAATCTTTGCTGTGGCCGATGTCTGGGACGCGCTCAGTTCCGATCGTCCCTACCGAAAGGCCTGGCCGAAAGAGCGCGTAATAGAGCACCTGGAGTCTCACAAAGGTGTGCACTTTGATCCAGCAATTGTGGATGAATTTATCGGGATGATCTTAGCCGAGGGCGTGGAAGGAAATATGGCCATGAGAACGCCGGCCATGCACGCCACGCTGTTGAGGAAGACGGTTCCCTTCGGATGACCGAAGAAGAGCGTAGCGAACGCCGGCGACGGCGGGCAGCTCTTCTTCTCATACCGCTGCTCCTATTGGGTGCGGCGTTTTGTTTTTGGACGCTATTTGCGAGCGTTTCCCTTGGCGAAGCAGAATCGTTCATCCCAGCCCCCCTGGGATCTGATGCGCTGGCCAATTACGGAAAGGATGACCTCCCCGGACGGTTGCGAAGCCTGAGCATTAGTATTGTCGAAGCCGTGATCCGCGATCGGGATCCCGAGGAAGAGAATGTCGACTCCCGCGTGGATGATGTTGGCGAGAGCCTTATGAGTCCGGTTCCGATAGTTACACTGAAGCCTGGCGATCCGACTAGGACCCCGACCAGTCCTCCGACTGCCACAAACACCCCGGTTCCGACTGTGACGAGCACGCCGACCGCGACCATCTCGCCAAGCCCTTCACCTCTCCCATCCCGCACTCCAACTGCGACTAAAACAGAAGAGCCAACCGCGGAGCCCCCGTCAACGTCGGTGCCGTCGTCCACGCCAACGCCAAGCAACACACCGACTCAGACGCTGACACCTAGCATTACACCTACGCCCAGCATCACACCTACGCCCAGCATCACACCTACGCCAAGCATTACGCCGACGCCATCTATTACCCCCGACATATGCTCGCTGATCACTATCGACATTATTTTGCCGATATCGGGTTCATCAAAGGTCGAGTGGGACATGTACAACGTCAGCGGATCTTCGGTTACGCTTACTGAAATCTCCCTAACAATGTGGCCCGCGGCAAACGGAAATCTGTATCATGTCAAAGTCGACAATGACATAGTTTGGAATGGTCCTCCCGATGATCCAACTGGAACCGATGCACCGCTAAGTGTGAGCGCGACGCTTCCGGATCAAGAGCTTAAAAAGCTCCACTTCCACTTTGACAATGATGCCGAAGATTCCTCGTATTCGGGCTCGGTTAATTTCGGCACCTGCACAAAGAATTTCAATTATTCGCCATAAATCACTGTGTCTAGCCAAGAAATAACTAAGCGGGCGACCCGATTGGGTCGCCCGCTTCTTTGCTGCAATTTTCTACCCAGCTAGCTCTCCGGGTTACCCGAGTACAGACCGATCTTATTTCCGGTCGGATCAGTGAATACCGCAAAGTGGCCGAAGCCAGGGATTTCCGTTTTTGGCACCACGGTCGACCCGCCATTTGATCCAATCTTCTCCAGCGAGGCCTGGATGTCGTCGGTCGTGACGTAAGGAACGAGCGTGCCAGCAGGATTGTTCTCACTAACCTCGGTGAAGGCGCCTCCGATCCCGCCCTCCTCGGCCGCGAACTGCACATAGTTCATGGTCTCCTCGATTTCGATTTTCCAGCCAAAGACCGCTTTGTAGAACTCGGCAGCCGCTTTCGGATCGCTGGCCGCGATCTCGAGATGATTCACCGGATATGTTGTCATTTTGTCCTCCTAAGACAGATAGATACCGAATTCAATACTAGCACATACGTTCTGTATCGTCCAGTTATTGCGATCCGGTATTGTCAGCTTCGATCCTGCTCGCTACAATTCCCTACCGCAAGAGAGCTATCGATTGCACCAACTTGACCGCGTGACTTATACACCGAGCATCTCTATCGGGCTGCTCAGCCGAGCGGCTTTCGCTTCAGGCATTCCAATCAGCCGCCCTTACCGAGCCTATCTTTGTTCGCCTTGCGAGAAGCTCGCAGGGATCTCATGAGCGACATTCAGTTGGTCGTACTGGATATTGACGGCGTCGTAACCAGCGGCGAAGCGCAGCCGTTGGACCTCGATTTGATTGCTCAGCTGAGCGCGATGAACCAGGCTGCTAGCGGCGACCCGGAGCAGCCCGCCATCACATTTTGTACCGGTCGACCAGCCCCCTACCTCGAAGTCATGCTGCAAGCGATTGATGGGCATCTGCCCGGAGTCTACGAAAATGGGGCCGGGATCTACGATCCGGCTGACTATCAGTTTATGCCCCTACCCGGGCTTGAAGATTACATGAACGGTTTCGCAGATATCACCTCACGTCTTGAAGAAACCCTCATTCGGGATGAGATCGCCTACTTTCAACCGGGCAAGCATCATAGCCTGACACTATTTGCGACCGACCCGAGACGTGCCTCGGAGCTCAAAGACCTGACAGATCAGGCTCTAGGCCCTCTGTCCGAGCGCGTAGATCTCCTCTTTTCGACCTCCTGTCTCAATGTCGTACCGCGCGGCGTCGATAAGGGAAAGGGCCTGGCCTATCTCGCCGATCGGGTTGACATTCCGCTAGCGAATATGCTCGGGGTGGGAGATTCCGACGTCGACCCACCTTTTCTGCGGCTCGTTGGACATAGCGCAGCGCCATCGAACGCTAACCTTGAGGTCAGAGGCATGGTCGACTATGTTTCTACGGAGGCAACCACAGATGGGGTTCGCGATATTCTTGCTCACTTTGGGGTGATTTCATGACTGATTGGAAAGTGGCCATCCAGGAAGACATGTTGCCCGGCCCGAGCCTTGAGGATCGATTTGCCCAGGCCTCCGATCTCGGCCTTCAGGGCATTGAGTTCTGGAGCGAGGGTCTTCCCAAGCAGGCAGGTGAGATCGAGCGCCTCAGCGGACAGCGGTCGGTAGTCGCAAGCTCCATAAACAATGGCCGGCGGTCCCGTTTCCTGGATCCGGATCCTGACGAGCGCGCGCGTGCCATGGCCGAACTCTCCGAAGCGATTGAGCTGGCGGGACAGATAGGCGCCGAGGGGGTCGTGTTTGTGCCTCATTTCTTTGACCCGTTGCTACCTGACCTGTCGCCCTACAAGACCGCGGTTGAACTCGAGCTGGCTCTGCTCCGCTCGCAGCTAGAGATCCTGGCCGAAGCGGCAGATCGGGCGAAGGTTCAGCTCTTTGTCGAACCGGTCAATGCGGAGGAAACCCACCTCTTGAACCGCCTGGACCAGGCTTCGTCACTGGTCGATCACCCGAAGCACAACCGGCTCAAAATTGTGGCCGATCTCTTTCACATGGCACATGAGGAATCTGACAGTTCGACAGCCATCCTGGAGAATCGAGAGTACATCGGCCACGTCCACCTGGCAGACAGCAACCGTAAGCTGCCCGGTCAGGGGGAAACGGATTTCAAGCCTATTCTTATCGCCTTAAGGGAAATTGGATACGGGGGATGGCTGGCTTTCGAATGTGGGTCCCCGGGGCAGAACCAACCCCAGGCGGATCAGTATCTAGCGGAATTGCCCGACAGTCTGTCGAGTCTGTTCGGATAAGAATTCGAGTGCAATCAAAGGCGGCCACTAGCTCTCCCGTTCAAGCTCCTGCATTACTTCTAGCAATTCCATCGGCATATGAATGGTGTGGTCCGGAACCTCAAATTCATGCTGAGGTGCTGAGGCATACTTACCTGACCAATCGATCCACACGCTGATCATCCCCAGAGAGTTGGCTCCGCCAACGTCCCGATCCAATCGGTTGCCGACCATCACCGTGCGTCCGTAATCTGCCTTGTCGATGCCAAGCGCATCGAGCGCGGTCACGAACATTCGTGCATCAGGTTTTTCAACACCGACCTCTTCAGAAATCGAGAATGCATCAAACAGCTCGTGCACGGAGTGCTGGCGCAAGACGTTGGAATAAGTGCCCGGACGACCGTCGGCAACCAATGCGAGCTGGTAGCCGCGCTGCTTCAATTCTCGAAGAAGCTCGCCCGCGCCAGAGATCAATTCGGCATGGAGGGTGGTGAGGGTGTCGTCCTTGACCTCGCTGGCCTCGTCAGCCAGCGTGTCTCCGAAATCGAGGCAAACGGCGAGGATGCGGTTCACTGGCTGCGCAGCGCGGGGGTTCTTCGGTCAGATCGAATCAAACTGCGATGTGCGGCCCGCTACTGGGCTAGCTGAGCAGCGCCGGAACTTCCTTGGGTAGCTCGATGCTCACAGCAGCGCCCTCCTCGTAAAACTCTTCAGCAGCCGGGTTGGAGAGATCCACCATAAGTTCGGTTCCATCCCCTTCGATCGCTACCGTATATCGCAGCAGCGGTCCCACATATGCCAGGGTGCGCACTCGAGCGGGGATCCCCCCTTTGCTCCCTCCTGTGATCCCGATCGCTTCCGGTCGCAGGACAACCGATATGGCTGCATCTGGATTTGCAGGCGGCTGCTGGCTGTGGATCATCTGTCCGAGCACTCGAATGTCGGCCCCTTCAGAATTCGACTGCACGAGCTCAGCCGACACGACATTCGATAAGCCAACAAACTCAGCAACGAAGCG
>Ga0255053_10001835_pt1 | contig 11487 bp, 10 predicted proteins | sample JV7_2_22_MG_FD_188635 | JGI IMG/M metagenome (GOLD analysis project Ga0255053, IMG submission 188635) | Seawater microbial communities from Jervis Inlet, British Columbia, Canada - JV7_2_22 | ecosystem: Environmental > Aquatic > Marine > Inlet | place: Canada: British Columbia | collected...
TCCCAGACCAACAATACCTGACACATTTTCTGTTCCTGCTCTCCTTCCGCTCTCCTGAATCCCGCCGTCAATGAAGGGAAGGATTCTTACGCCTTTTTTCACAAACAAAGCTGCACTGCCCTGGGGACCGTAGAACTGACTTCCTGCAAGACTCAAAGCATCGACGCCTAACTCCTTCACATCAACAGGAATGTTCCCTACAGCTGCCACCGCATCTGTATGAAAAAGAACATCGCGGGCGCGGCAAATACGGGCTATTTCACCAATCGGCTCTATAGTCCCCACTTCATTGTTAGCTAGCATTACCGAAACAAGTATGGTTTCATCAGAAAAAGCTCGCTCGACTTCCTCTGGGTCCACCATTCCCCATTTATCAACAGGAACGTGGCTTACCTTAAACCCGAGTTTTTCAAGACTCTTGGCTGAATGAAGAACAGATTGATGTTCGACTGCAGAGAGAATGATGTGTGTTCCTCTTTTTTGATGAGCAAGGGCAAGTCCTTTCAGAGCAAAATTATTGGATTCTGATCCGCTGGAAGTAAATAAAATTTCTGAAGGCTCGCAATTAATTAGATGAGCTACATTCTCTCTTGCCTCTTCAACGGCGTTTAAAGCTTCTTGGCCGACAGAATGAAGACTCTGAGGGTTGCCGAAATTTTCTTTCAAATAAGGAAGCATGGCTTCAAGCACCTGAGGATGAAGAGGGGTTGCTGCGATTCGATCTAAATATACTCGTCTCATCTATTCCCTTTTTCCATTAATTGAAAAAACTATCAGAAATCAAAACAGCTGGATTAATTTCCCTCCTGCTAATTTCCTCAAACTGCAACGACTTCTTTTATCTCTGGGATTTCACTCTTCAAGCTTCTTTCAATCCCCATCTTTAAAGTCATCTGAGACATGGGACACCCACCGCAAGCACCGGTCAACTTGACCTTAACCACACCATCCTTGACCTCCACTAGTTCTACACCTCCCCCATCGGCCATAAGGGCAGGTCGAATTTTATCCAAAGCTTTCTCCACTTTTTCTTTCATAAAAAATTCTCCTTATTCATAGATTTTTAATGATATAGATTTCACTTAAATTTTTCCATGATTTTTTCCAGTCGTGGGGCATCCACCTTTAAATCATTAAAAACAATAGGCTCTGCCTTCTTTCCAAAAACAAGATCTTCATAGGATGGTCTTTTTTCGACATAGATCAAACCCACAGGAATCTTTTTCTCATTGCTTAACCTTTTCCAGGCTTTCATCTTATCCCCCGGATTATAATTCGAATCATCGTCAAGATTGTAAATATTATTTCTGAACCATTGATTAGTATTAACTTTATTGTGAGTTATACAGGGGCTCAAAACTTCGACTAAAGCAAAACCTCTGTGTTCCATAGCTTTTTCGATAAGAACAGATAATTGCGTGGGATTGCCGGAAAATCCTCGAGCAATAAAGCTTGCACCTGAAGCAAGCGCCAGTTGAGGGCCGTCGAGATTGAGTTCCTTAGATCCGTATGGAGTTGAAACAGAAACATAACCCGCCTCGCTTGTAGGAGAGGTCTGACCTTGAGTAAGAGCATAAACCCTGTTATCCGCAACCAAATAAGTGATGTTGATATTTCGTCTTAACGAGTGAATAAAATGTCCCAAGCCGATGGAGTAGGCGTCACCATCTCCGCTGATTCCTACAACAGACAGGCCGGGATTGGAAAGCTTAACTCCAGAGGCAACGGGCAAAGTCCGGCCATGGAGAGCATGGAATCCGTAAGAATTAAAATAATTGTTCAATCTCCCATGGCAGCCAATTCCTGTCACTATTACTAACTGCTCAGGATCCAGGTCGAGTGCCGCAGCCGCTTTCTTAAGAGCAGTAAAGATACCATAATTACCGCATCCCTTACACCAGGTCGGAGTAGTCAAATTATAATCCTTAGCATTTCTCATCTATAGAGCCTTCTGGATTTGTGATGAAATTTCATGAGGCCTGAAGGCCTGACTTGAATAATTAAGAATATTCCTTGCTTCAAAGGACATTCGCACCTGGCTTCTTAAAAGCAAGCTCAATTGTCCCGAGAAATTGTTTTCAACAACAAAAATTTCCTTGCACGTCGCTATGAACTCCTCTGCTTTCTTCGAAGGAAAAGGCCAAAGTGCCCTCACCTGAAAGTATTTAGCTCTGATTCTGCTTTTCTCTAGCCGTGTTATCGCTTCTTGAATTGGTCCAAAGGTGGAGCCAACTCCTATGATTCCGATTTCTCCATCTTTCTTCCCCCATATTTTGGGAGAGATCAGGTCCTTAGAGGCACTTCTAAGCTTTTTCATCCTTTTCTGCATCATCCTTATTCTGTTTTCCGGATCTTCATTTCGATAGCCTCTCTCATCGTGCTCGTTGCTCTCCACCATGTGAAGTCCGTTTTTCATACCAGGAAGAGCACGGGGAGAAACACCGTCAGCCGTAAACTTGTATCTTTTAAAGTCTTTTATTTTGATAAGTTCTTCCTGGCTGAGGAGTTTTCCTCTCTCGATTTTAACCTTTGATAAGTCAAATTTATTTGCAGAACGGAGACCTTGACCATAATCCTGTTCTGTTAGAAGAATCACGGGACACTGGTATTTTTCGGCAAGATTGAAAGCTTTTATGGTGAACTCAAAGCATTCTTCCACTGTTCCGGGAGAAAGAACGATGCGGGGAAAATCTCCATGAGAGCCATAAATCCATTGGTTCAAATCTGATTGCTCTGTTTTTGTCGGCATGCCTGTGCTCGGGCCAACCCTTTGGACATGGGCAACCACTATCGGTATTTCCGCCATTCCAGCAAGGCTAAATCCCTCCATCATCAAAGAAGCTCCGGGTCCTGAAGTGGATGTCATGGCCCGTGCTCCTGCGTACGAGGCTCCCAGGGCCATGTTCAATGCAGCTATTTCATCTTCGGTCTGAACGACAAGACCATTGAACCGGGGAAGATAGACGGCTAACCACTGCCAGATTTCAGTGGCAGGGCAAATGGGATAGGCAGCAAAAAACCGGCATCCTGCGGCAAGTGCTCCAAAGGCAATTGCTTCATCTCCGGAGAGAAATAATCTGTCATAATCTTCTCTTCTCTTTAAGGAATGTCTTACTTCTGGCAAAATAAGTTCTTTCGCCTGTTCGCATCCTAGATGAATGGCCTGAATATTTTTTCGAACGACTTCTTTCCCTTTTCTCTTTAGGAAAGCCTCTGAGATAATTTGTTCTATGATATGAAAATCCAGATCAAGGATATAGCAAAGGGCCCCAAGCGCAATCATGTTCTTGAAGATCTCCTTGCCAAAATTACCTATTGCTAGTTTTCTTAAAGGAAACCTATGGTATGTTGTTGTCTTGCTCTTTGAAGGAGAAGGCGCAACAATATCTTCACCATCACAAAGAAGGATTCCTCCCTCGGCAATACATTTGGCATGCTTGAAAATTGCGTCACAATCAAAAGCCATGAAAACATCAATGTCATCCCCTCTCCCATAAATTTTTTCAAGATTCGCTCTTATCGTGTAATTGGTCGGCTCACCTCTTATGTTAGAAGGGAAATCCCTGTAAGTTGAAATCTCCCATCCCTGCCTCTTCAGAATCTTAGCCAGAACATTCCCTGTAAAGAGAACTCCATCACCTGCCATCCCGGCAATCCTCACCGAAATATCGGTTATTATCTTTCCTTTTTTCTGCATTGTCTCGTTACAAAATTTTAATCTTTTTTGTTGTTAAAAATTTAAATTCCTGATTATTCTCATTTAATTTTTCAGGCCATGTTCTTTACTTAATACATAGTAATAATAGTAATTATATTTTATCACAAAATTTATTTTTTCTCAATTTTTTCAAAAAAATCAGATGATCCAGCGCTTTCATCTCATTATATGAAAATTAAGTGGAGAGGTAAATTCAGGCAACAGAAGTTAGACATAGAAAAACAGAGAACGAGACCTAGCCTCCCCTTATTTTCTGAGGAAAGTATGGTTCCTTACTTCATAAAAATAAATTTGAAACAAGCTTGAACGGATAGCTGAATTTCGCTTTTATATCTCCTAAAAACTGCCCTGACTTTTTCAAATAACTGTCTTACTTTTTTGCCCGTTTTTTTCTCATCGGTTTATCACAGCAGACAAAGACATGTTCTTCGGAACATCCGCAGACTTCATCGACAATAAGTCGATAGCCACAGACGTGACATTCGTAAGATAGACCTTTTTTTTGCTTAGCAGCAGCTTTTTTCTTAGGTGCAGCTTTCTTTTTTTTCTTGGCAGGAGATTTTTTAGCTGTCTTCTTTACCGGCATTTAATACCTCCCCTATAGGAATTATGGTATTTAAATAATAATTTTGCCATAAATTGACATCTAAGTCAATATAACTATTGTTTGGGAATCGGTCCTTTATAACTTTTAATAAATTAGCTTGGGGTCAAACCTTTCAAACTTTTATAATCGTTGTATGTCGATGTCATTAAGATAAAAATAAAAGGTCATTGAGAACTGAATGGCTGACTTTTTTAGCTTATTCCTTTTTTGACTTTATCCAGATCAACAATGTCTTTTAACTCGGCTTCGTTCAGGATGATGTCCTTTCTTTCCACTCCTGTGGAAACAAGAACAACACTGGCCTGGACAGTATCCTCAATGAGTTTAAAGTAATCTTTAAAAGCTTGAGGAAGGGAAGGGAAATCTACTATCTTCCGGATCGGTTTCCTCCAACCTCGCACTTTTTTATACTGAGGTACCACTTTATCCAAAATCCAGCTTTCTGAAGCAAAACTGGGCAGCAGTTTTCCTTTGTATTTATATCCCAAACACACCTGTATTTCATCAAAATCATCAAGAACATCCGGTTTGGTCAGGGCAATCTTATCTATTCCGTTCAAGCGGCATGCATAAGATACCGCCACAGCATCAAACCAGCCACATCTCCGGGGGCGGCCTGTGGTCGATCCGTATTCATTTCCCTTCTCAAGCAAAAATTTTCCTCTCTCATCAAAAATTTCTGTGGGAAAAGGACCACCTCCTACCCGCGTCGTGTAAGCTTTTGTCACTCCCAAGACTGAATCTATTTTTTGGGGAGGCACGCCCAAGCCGATGCATGCTCCCCCGGCTGTCGAACTGGAGGAGGTGACATAAGGATAAGTTCCATGATCAATATCCAGGAGGGCTCCCTGAGCCCCTTCGAAAAGAATGGATTTCCCTTCTTTCATTTTCTCATTCAAAAGAAGCGAAACATCCTTTACATATTTTCCTATCTTGGAAGCGTAAAAAGCATATTCTTTATAGATTTTCTCCGCATCAGGAAGAGGCTTATCGTAATAAGCGAAGTAGGCTTTTTTTTCTTCTACATTCTCCTTAATCTTTTCTTCGAGGATGGATAAATCCAAAAGATCTCCAGCCCTGATTCCGCGGCGAGCCATTTTATCCTCATAGGAAGGACCGATGCCCCGGCAGGTAGTGCCGATTTTTTTCGCTCCTCTTCTCTCCTCATCGATAACCTCTCTCTGCGAGTGATAAGGGAGGATGAGATGGGCATTTTTGCTTATCACAATATTATTACCTATCTCAGCTCCGGATTTTTTTAATTCTTCGATTTCATCCAGAAATGCCTTAGGATTTATGACAACTCCATTCCCGATAATACAAAGCACGCCCCTGTGAAAAATCCCTGAAGGAATGAGATGAAGAATGATTTTTTTACCGTTTACATAAACCGTATGTCCGGCATTATGACCTCCTTGATAGCGAGCCACAACATCAAAAGATGGAGTAAGGAGGTCGATAATTTTACCTTTGCCTTCATCGCCCCATTGAGTACCAGTAACAAGCAAATTAGTCATAAAAATCCTTCAAAAAGTCTCGTGTTTGTTTTATTCTGGAAGAAATCTTATTGAGACCGAATTCTATCAGAAATTGAGTCCTTAAACAATGCATAAACAAAAAAAAGGGAGACAGGCTATTTTTTTTGCTAAAAACTTAAGGAAACCTGGAATGAATAAGAGTTATCTTTAATCTCTAAGTCTTTCTCGCGGTTAAAATCGTATTCGAATGTAAGAAAAACATTTTCGGAAGCAAAATACACAAGACCGAGCGCCCAGCGGTTTTTTTCCTCTGAAATCCCCGCTCCAGGACCAGCACTGCTAAAGCCCTGGCCATGAAAAGGATCTTCATATTTTAGTCGCTGGTAACTCACCACAGGACGAAGGGTGCCTGATTCAAATGAAGCCTGGATATAGTATCCTTCAACTTTACCTTCAGAAAAACTTTCAGGATTTTGTAAAGTACCTCTTAAATACTCAGAGAGGATTTGCAATCCTTCTGATGACCAGATTAAATCTATTCCTTGAAGGATAAGATCCCGCTCATTTGCCTCATCATATTTACCCCTGTAATAGGAAAAGGCGACTTCAAGCGACTGGCTCAGCGCTGTGCCCAATCTTGCTCCCTTTGCTTTGTTTAGATTATTATCCTCAAACTGCTGGCTTCCTCCTAAATTTTCACTCTCAAAAAGCCCGTTCCCCCAATAGCCTGAATAGAAAATGTTGCCTGTTCTCCCCTCCAACAGGACTCCCATATCCCTCCAGGTTGGGGGAAACATTTTCTCCACAATCAGAGGAGCATTTATTAACATCGTCTGATGAGGGCGGTTTATCAGATTGTATTTTCCGAAAGGAACAATATAGAGGCCTAATTTGAAATTCAACGAATTTGAGAGATTGAATCCTACCCAGGCCTGATCTAACTCAATTCTGTTTTCTTGCATTAACCTGAACTCTGCAACATAGTCAATCCTGGGGGCAATTTTATCTGAAAAAATAAGCCCGAATTGAGAGTTTCGGAAACTTCCATCGACCAGGTCTGATTGATCTAGACCTTTTATGTATTCAAAGGAGAGATACACAGAAGTTTTGCCCAGAACACAGACGGGAGCAAGGAAAACCGACAAAATAAGAAAGATGCAAAAAATTCTAATTTTCATAAAACTGAATAGTCAAAATCGTCTTCTAAAAGAGAAATTTTATGTTTCTCTATATTTATCTTCTGGGAGATTATACGACTGATTTCATTGACTCCTTTCTTGGTCCCCATCCAGATAGCCCCGGTGACCACGCCTTTCTGGATGACAATTTTTTTATATATTCCCTCCTCTTTTTTTTCTTTTCTAAATTCCTCTGATGTACCCTCTTCAGGATTGACCAGTCCTACAGATGTGAGATCAAGGCCAGCAACTTTCAAGGTGTTAGAAGGGACAGTTCCTTCATACTTCTCCTTCATGCCCAGGATATTGGAAGCCACAATTCGGGCTTGATTAAAGGAAGAAGGGATAATCCCATAGATCCTCCCTCTATGCTGGATAACATCCCCCGCCCCAAATATTTTCGCATTGCTCGACTGGAGGTAATCATCGGTAACAAGCCCTCGATCGGTCTCAAGGCCGGCTTCCTTTGTTAGTCGAATATTTGATCTTACTCCTGCTGCTACTATAGCCATGTCCATTTCTATCTCTCTTTCCCCCTTAAACTTTAATCCTATCGCATCATTTTGGCCGAGAATCTCCTCAGTAGCCAACCCGAGATGAACGTATATCCCCATATTTTCGACCTGGGCTTTAAGCATAGATGCCCCCTGGATATCAAGCTGGCGGGGCAGCAGGCGGTCGAAAAATTCAACCACATCCACTCGAGCTCCTCTTGATTTCATTGCCCGGGCTATTTCCAGGCCTAAAAGTCCTCCTCCGATTACGACTACCCTTTGGTGATTTTTGAGGTACTCGAGAAGTTCAAAGGCATCGTCCAGAGTCCTTAAGGCGAAAATTCCCTTTTTACCTGCGCCCTTAAAGGGAGGGATGAAGGAAAAAGAACCGTTAGCTAGCAGCAAAGATTCATATTTCTCTTTCTTTCCTCCTGCCACCTCGATTTCCTGTGAATCAGGGAAAATTCTTGTTACTGGTTTCCCCAGATGAATATTTATATTCTGCTCTTTATACCATTCTTGAGGAAAGGCAAACATCCGCTCAAAAGGGATTGTGCCAGCTAAAAATTCTATCAAGTTTGGACGGGGATAATAATGATATTTTTCTTCAGCAAAAACTTCTATTTCGACTTTCTTATCCAGCTCGCGCAGCGTTTTAGCAGCGATGACCCCAGCTAAACCATTTCCAACGATTATTACTCTCAATTTAGACTTTTATCCTTTGCCCAGCCTTAAGCAATCTTCTGGAAAAATTCTTTACCGACTCCGCACTGAGGACAAACCCAATCATCAGGTATATCCTCAAAAGCAGTCCCTGGTTTTATTCCATTATCAGGGTCACCCTCTTTAGGGTCATAGATATAACCGCAGGCCGTGCATTCCCACTTTTCCATCATCATCCTCCTTAAGATTCAATATCACACCTGGCTTCTTAGAAACTAGAAACTTTTCTCTTGGTTGTTTTAAAGAAACCAAAAAATTATCGATATAAATCAATACCCTTCTAGCACATGTTTCTCGTATTCTTCCTCCAATTTCAGCTTGTGTGATTTTTCTTGCTGGATGAGAAACTCAAATAATTTCTTGAGCTCTTTTTTACTGACTTTTCTCTCCAGATCAGAGTATAGATCCACTGCCTTTTGCTCCTTTTTTGCAGCAAGAATAAGAAGGTCCTGAAAATTCATATCAGGACTCGGAGCCTCTTCTACTAAATAGTCGCTAATTTTCAAATCATCAACTTCCTTGATTTCTAAAGAATCAACTTTCTCTTCTGTTATATCCTGAAGAAGCTTCTTGTGATTTCTTTCCTCCTCTTGAAGATCTAATAAGAATTTCTTAAGGCCTGGAGTTTTCGCTATACCTGCAAGATCTCCATATGCTTTGATTGCTTCTTCTTCTCTTTTGATGGCAAATTCTATGAAATCTTCAAAAGTCTTCATTACTAGCTCCCTCTCCTTAATAGCGCTAATCTTGTGATAAGAAAAAATTCAATTAAAAGTGAACTTCAATTATAATGAAACCGTCTTTTATGTCAAACTGGAGGCTAGCTCCGCATGCATTTTTGTATCCTGGATAGAGGGCAAAATCAAAAATATTCTCGTTAGCTCCTGAAGAACTAATATAAACGCAATATATATTTTTATGTCATTGCGAGCCCTGAAAGGGCGTGGCAATCTCTTAAGATGAATTAACTAGATCGCCACGTCGCTTCGCTCCTTGCGATGACACTGGAATAATTGCGTTTGTATTAGCAGTTAAATGCTATAATAGATTGTACGGTTCAATTCGCGGTTGGACTGAATACAAGCGCTGCTTCTAATGAAATATCAACCAGCGTACAGGAAAAGGAAAAGAACCAGGGAAAACTGTTCTATTATTGTCTCTTTCGCTAATCTAGCATATCATAGGTTTTTTCAGGGAGGATAAAATGATCGAAGACTCGTTAGCTCGCAAGGCTAAAAAACAACTCTATAAGGCTGCGAAAGAAATCGACATGGATCACAATCTCTTAAAAATCCTGGAAAAACCCATGCGGATCTTGAAGGTATCTATCCCCATCAAATTAGACAACGGAAGAATAAAAGTTTTTACTGGCTTTCGCTGCCAATACAATAACGCCAAAGGACCGACAAAAGGAGGAGTTCGGTACCATCCAGAAGTCACAGAGGAAGAAATGGTTGCTCTGGCTGCCTGGATGACATGGAAATGCTCTCTTCTGGGTTTACCTTACGGAGGAGCTAAGGGAGGAATCATCTGCGATCCGAGAATTCTTTCTGAAAATGAGCTTGAAAGGCTAACCAGAAGATATACTTTGGAAATCATGCCTCTCCTCGGCCCGCATATCGACATTCCTGCCCCGGATGTCTATACAACCTCAAAAACCATGGCCTGGATCATGGATACATTCTCGATGATGAAAGGTTACACCGAGCCAAGTATTGTCACCGGGAAACCTGAAATTCTGGGTGGCTCTAAGGGAAGAAAAGAAGCCACCGGAAGAGGAGTGTCTATCATCGCCAGAGAATTTTTCAAAGCTAAAAAGAAAAATCTCAAAGGAGCCAAGATTGCCATCCAGGGATTTGGAAACGTGGGAGGCCACGCCGCACTTTTCCTATCCCAGATGGGAGCAAAAATTGTGGCCACATCTGATATCTCAGGCGCCCTTGTCGATCCAAATGGCCTGGATGTCCCTGGCCTCATAGATTGCGTAGAAAAACATGCCTGCATCATAAAACATCCAGGAAAGCAAATTGATAGAGAAGAACTCCTCTTTCAGGATGTTGACATTCTCATCCCTTCAGCCCTTGAAAACCAGATTCATCAGAAAAATGCAAACAAGATCAAGGCGAAAGTTATCATTGAAGGAGCTAACGGCCCGACAACGCCAGAAGCAGATGAAATCCTGGAACAAAAAGGAATTGAAGTGATTCCTGACATTCTTGCCAATGCAGGGGGAGTTGTGGTCAGTCACCTGGAATGGGTTCAGGCCTTGAGCGGGCTTTTCTGGGAGGAGAATCAGGTTAACAAAGAGCTGGAGCGGAAAATGGTTAGAGCTTTCAAAGAAGTCTGGGAAAAATCTGTCCAAAAACCAGTTTCTCTGCGTTGTGCTGCATATCTCATTGCTCTTGAAAGAATTTCTGAGGTGTATAAGTTTAGAGGAATATTTCCGTAATCAGTTACCGGATACACAGTTTTTTTCTTTTTGACATCTGGGACAGAAAGAGCTGCTTCTTCCTCCAAGACGGAAGCGCTTAATCTTTTCTCCACAGATAAAACAGGAGAGAGATTCCCTGCCGTAAGCCTGATGGTAATTCTGGAATTTTCCTCTCTTTCCTTCGGCATTCGTGAATGATCGGATTGATGATCCTTTATGGATGATAGCTTTTCTTAAAACGTCCCTCATAGCCTTCAATAATCGCTTCAGATCATCGTCACCAAGATGAGAACCTGGAGTTAAAGGATGGAGTTTAGCCTGGAAAAGGATTTCATCAGCATAAATATTGCCAATCCCTGCTAGGAAATTTTGGTTGAGGAGCAGACTTTTCAAACGTGCTTTCCTTCCTTGAAAGAGCTTTTTGAAGAGAGGGAAATCTATCTCAAGAGGTTCAGGACCAAGATTTTTAAGCTCATCCGCGCAGGAAATATCTAAATTTCTGATGCAGGAGATGAAACCGAATTTACGAACATCCCTGAAGCGCAGCTCTTTGTTTTCATCCTTGAAGGAGAGGATGAAATGAGTATGCTTATCTAAAGGTTCTTCTCTTGGATAAAAAAGCAGCTGTCCAGTCATTTTAAGGTGGATGATAAGACTCAGATTTCTCTCAAGGTCTATTAGGAGCATTTTCCCGCGGCGACGAACACTTACGATCTTCCTTCCCTTGAGGTCATTAATAAGGGAAGGCTTCTTCTTCCTCAAGACAGGAGGATAAATGATTTTAACTGAGCTAATTTCAAGACCTTTAAGCTTTGAAGAAAGGTTCCGGACAATGGTTTCAACTTCAGGCAGTTCTGG
>Ga0255053_10001836_pt1 | contig 11481 bp, 7 predicted proteins | sample JV7_2_22_MG_FD_188635 | JGI IMG/M metagenome (GOLD analysis project Ga0255053, IMG submission 188635) | Seawater microbial communities from Jervis Inlet, British Columbia, Canada - JV7_2_22 | ecosystem: Environmental > Aquatic > Marine > Inlet | place: Canada: British Columbia | collected...
CCCGACCGAGACCCCGACACCGTCCAACACCCCGACCGAGACCCCGACCAACACCCCCACGCCGACCGACACCCCGACCCCGACCGCGACCCCGCTCAATACCAACACCCCGACCCCGGTGCCGTTCGACTGCGACGATCTCTATATCTCGGATCCTCTGGAGCGCTCAACCAGCAACGCCGAGCGCATCAACCTCGAGGTTGACAACGATACCCCGTACCGGGCCTATCTCACACAAACCACTATCGATTGGCAGGACACCGTCGACGCGCACGGCGGCAGCGCCTACATCACCTACCTCAGATTTGACGGTGATTGCGACGACACGTACTGGCGTGACGACGTCTACCTCTCGTCCGCCGCCTATTTGCCGCCCTGGCTGGCCGGCAACGGCGACTGCACCGATGCCGACGTTTCCATCGACCCGTGGGACGATGACAATGACTGGGATGCCTACTTGAACTCCAGCCGGGAGTGGGTCGGCGAGATCTGTGTCCAGCTCGACTTCACCTTCCTCGGCGTCGGCCTCGGAGGCACCGATGTGACCTGCGCGGTCGACGGCTGCGAGACCTACTCCCAGAACACCCCGACCAGGACCCCGACATTCACCAACAGCCCGACCCGGCCACCGCCAACCAGCACCTACACCCCGTCCAACACCCCGACCGGACCGACCAGGACCCCGACCCCGACCAGGACCAACACCCCGACCTCGGGATCGGCAACCAACACGCCGACCAGGTCCAAGACCCCGACGTCGCCCGCGGCGTCCACAAACACCCCGACATCGCCACCGGCGGCGACGAATACGCCGACCAAGACGCCGAAACCGACCAAGACGCCGAAGATTGACGATTGATGCGGGAGGTTGACATGACTATTCAGAGACACAGTATTCGACCCCTCGCATCCCGTGGCCTGGTGCTGACCGCCTGCGCCCTCCTCCTCGTCCTCGGCGGGGTGGGCACGGCCTCGGCCCAGCTGCCGGCCACCACGCCGACCCTGATCTTTTCCGACGACTTCAACTCCGGCAGTGGGTGGGACCCGCCGACCGGCTGGTGGGGTTTCAACTACGACCGTCTCGACTCGGACTACGGCGACTGGGAGCGCTACAGCTCCTCGCGCAGCTGCGCGCAGGATCGGTGGCTGCCCTACGCGATCCGCGAGGACGACAGTGACCAGCCCGCAGGCGGCGACGGCCAGAGCGTTCTTGTTGTCACCGACACGCTGGCCGGCGGCGCGATACCCAACGCCGACAAGACCAACATCCGTTTCGAGTTCGACTTCCAGGGCAGCGACGAGTACCGCTCCCGGCCGGGCGCGGCCTGGCACGTCACCGACACCAACGGTGACCGCAGGGTCGACGATGGCTATTTCTTCTGGTTCACGGACCTTCCGGACCGCACGAACACACCGGCCCAGAAATCGAACTGGGAGCTCGTCAAGAAGGTCGGCGGCGTCCCGACCGTGGTCGCTTCGGGTGTGGTCGACGCCACCGCCGATCCGACCTGGCAGAATTATTACACCGTCGCCGAGGACATGTGCTACCGGCTGCGGGTCGATTACTACTGCGGCTACGTCCGCGTTCAGGTGAAGCAGTTCTACTGCACGTCGTCGTCCAGCTGCTCCATAGACAGTGACTGGCTGACTCTGGTCGAGTGGATCGACGACTTCACGACCTACGGGGCGACCCTCGCCCCAGGCGGAATTGGCATGTTCTCCGGTTCGGACAACACCTCTGAGCCCGACAACTTCTTCGACAACTTCGATCTCTGGACCTGGGGCGAGGCCTGCACCGACCCCGAGGCGTGCGGCGAGTGGAGCGCCTGGGCCGAGGTCAACCGCGAGCAGCTCAAGTTCAAACGCCTCTACGAGGCCGCGACGAAGGACTACTCGCTGGGCTACGTCGACCCGGCATACAGAATCGACATCAACACGACCGCGCCCACCCCGGGCGACGGCACCACCTTCTGCAACGGCTGGAAGCTGCTGGTCGATCTCCCCGAGCCGATCATCACCTCGGATCTCGACAAGGTCCGCCACTTTCTGCAGAACACCTCGACCGCGGTCGAGTTCCTGAGCGACGGCGCCGGCAATTTCCAATTCCTCGACCACTTCGACGAGGACGAGGCCAGCGGCACCTACAACCCGGTGCCGATGGTGGCTGACGGCAGGACGCCGATCAACAACGCTCTGCTCGACGCCTTCGATTGGTACGTCGAGCAGCGCGAGCCCGGCGGCCGCTGGGAGTTCGACCCGCTGGCCGAGTGCCGCAAGTGGTACGTGGTGCTGATCACCGACGGAGCCGAGAGCTGTGAAGCGACCACCAGGCCTGATGGAACCGGCGGTGGTTTTGCCTGCGACAGCGGCAATGCGGCCGATAAATTCGCCAACCCGGGCGTCTCCGGGGTCGACGCGCTCCCGGTCTTCACCATCGGTTTCTCCGAGACGGTGGCTTCGGCGCCCCCGGATCTGACCTGCATCTCCGACATCACCGACGGCCAGTACTTCGGCGCCCGCAACGCGTCCGAGCTCAAGGACGCCCTCTACGGCGTGTTGAATCAGCTCAACACCGACGAGGAGCGTGCCTTCATTCCCTTTAAGGTCTCACCGCCGCCGTCGTCGAAGGGCGGTCCGGCGACTGAGCAGGACTTCCTGGTCGTCTACCCCTACTTCCAGGCCATCAAGGAGTCGTCGCTGTGGGCCGGCAACCTCTACGGCTTCAGGCTCAACGAGAGCCAATCCACCCTGGAGACCGACGAAAACTGCGAGGTCGACGCAACCACGCTGGTGGTCGAGGAGGTCGGCGGCAACACCTGGGATGCCGCCGCCCAGCTCACCGCCCAGCTCGCCGCCGCCACCCCGGAGCGCCACGTCTTTATGGCCTCAGACGGCAGCGGCAGCTGGGTCCGCCACGATCTGACGGAGATCCCTTCCGACGCGACGCTCCGCCTCTACCTGCGGAACAACATGAGGGTGCCCGGCGGCATCAACGACCTCGAGGCCCAGGAGGTGGTGAACTTCGTGCGTAACTTGTGGATGGACGACGACGGGGTGGCCCCCGCTCCGAGGGATGCCGACCCGTCCACCGGCGCCAACGACGGGCGTCCGGCCAATTACCCTGTGCTTGGTGATTTCTACCACTCGCAGCCGGTGGTGGTCAGTCCTCCCAACCGATCGATGTTCTTCTTCGACTACGGCTACGGCGACGCCCACGGCTACGGCTCGTTCATGAAGAAGCATGCGATGCGTCGGCGGGTCGTGCTCGCCGGAGCGAACGACGGCCTGCTCCACGCCTTCGACGGCGGCGTCTTTGACCGTGACCGGGGCGCCACAACCGAGACCTACAACGACCAGCATGATCTCGGCGACGGTTCCGAGCTCTTCGCCTTCCTGCCGAAAGCCGTCATGCCACGGCTTTACAACATGACCTACGGCAAGTCGCAGCAGTACCTGGTGGACGGTCTGATCGCCACCAGCGACGTCTACATCGACCACGATGGAGACACAAACCGCGAGTGGCGCACCGTCGCCATCGCGACCATGCGCCGCGGTGGCCGCGGAATGATCGCGCTCGACATCACCCAACCGGACCCGATTGACGGCACGACCTTCATTCCGGAGGTGGCCACCGACCAGTTCCCGGGCTGTCTTGACACCGGGACCGGCTGTGTCGATCAATACCCGAAGGTGCTGTGGGAGTTCGAGGACGTTGACGACACCGATTCGAACTGCCCCTATGCCCCGGTCACGAATATCCAGTGCTCGCCGTTCTGGGACCTCGGCTGGACCTGGTCCAAGCCGGCGATCGCCCGCATTGCGATCAACGATGACCCCAACCCTCCGGATGACGTCTTTGTCGCCTTCTTCGGCGGCGGATGGGACCGCACCGAGTCCGACCAGACCGGCAACTTCATCTACGGCGTAGACATCGCGACAGGCAACATTCTCTACGAGGCGAATATGGGCGTCGCGGTGCCGGGAAGCCCGACCGCGCTCGATTCCGACATCGACGGCTTCCACGATCGAATCTACTTTGCCGACTCCGACGGCGGCATCCATCGGCTCCAGTTCCCGAGCCCCGACGATGCCGCTGCGACCGGCGCCGACGCCGGCACCCTGACCAGGATCTTCGATTTCCGGTTGGCCTCGGGCGGCTTCCCCGATCGCCAGCGGTTCTTCACCCGCCCGGTGATGGTGCCGGCCCTCTTCGGCGGCTCGGGCTATACCTGGGCCATGGCTCTCGGTAGCGGCGACCGCGCCAAACTCGACCGCTTTGACGACGTCAACGACCCGGTCGACCACTTCTTCTTCATGCTCGATGTCGGCGACACCACCACCCGCGGCAAGACCCATCTGGAGGCCGTCAACTACGATCAGCTCACCGGTGACTTCGATTGCACGGCCGCGGAATCGCCTCTCGACCCCTCGGTGGGTAATTACGGCTGGTACCTCAGCCTGCGGCCCAACGAGAAGGTCGTCTTCGACGCCACGGTCATCAACGGCCACGTCCTCTTCCCGACCTTCGACCCGACGCCGGGCGAGTTCGCCGACCATAACGTGCCCGACGAGTGCGTCCCGGGCGCCGCCGGCACGCCGACCCCGACCCCGACTCCCAACGTAGCCTTCGGTGGTGAAGAGGTCATCTGCAAGGCCGCCGGCATCGGCCGCTCCTACGATCTGTGGTTCGAGTGTGGGTTGGGCGAGTACGGCGAGAACAATGACATATATACTGGTATCGAGGATTACACGATCGGAGGGACAACCTACGTGACCTTCACCGAGAGTTCGTTTACGGAGGGCGAGACCGAGGAGTTCCCGAACGTCACCGGCCATGTGGTGACCAACTGGCGGCAGGACTAGCCATGTCACGGCTTGTGCAGAGCCTCGCGCTGGTCCTGCTGATCGCCGGCAGCGCGGCGGCGGTGGACGTCACCATGCGTGACGGCACCGTCATCACCGCCGAGAGCTACCGGCTGACCGGCTCCTACATCATGTTCAAGCTCGCCGACGGCCGTCAGGTCGCCTACGACGTGGCGGACGTCGATCTCGACGCGCTGCGCGCGGCCGAGGCTGCTGCGGCGGGCCCGCAAGACGAGACCGCCGGCGCCGACCAGGCCGTGGGCACGCTTTCTGGCGGCCGCACTCTCAAGGACGCGGCGTTGGTCGGTGAGGACGACGGCTCGAGCCTCAAGATCACCGACCGCGATGTCCGGCATATCCGTGGCAGCGGCGTCGTCGGCGAGGGCGAGGAGACCGCAGGCGCGGCGAGCTCCGAAGGCGGTGTGCCGGAGGGCTTTCAGCAGGATGGTGGCGTAGTGCTCAACAAAATCGATGTCACTCCAGCGGGTGAGGGCCAGTGGACCATCAGTGGTGAGATCGCCAACCGCACGCCGAACACGGTCAACAATGTCCGTGTCCGGCTCGAGGCGGCGCTTGCGGGATCCGACCAGCCGTGGACGGGCGAGGTCGCCGTCACCAATTCGCTCGAACCGGACCAGACGGGGGTCTTCACCCACAGCTTTGCGGGCGCAGCGCCCGCGGGTCTGGCCCACCCGAGCGTCCGCGCGAGTGTGATCTGGATGCGGCAGGAGACGACGCGGACGCCTGACTACACGCGCGCGGGCGGAGTGCCCCATCCCAGCAACCTGCCGCTCGAGCACGGCGGAGTGACCGGCGCCGACGTGGTGCCGACGCCGAACCCCGACCAGTGATGACCGGCACCTCGCCGCCCTCGCGACGAAACCCGGTGAGATATGCGGGCTAGCCGTGTTCTGGTTGTCGCCGTGCTCCTCATCGTCGCGGTTGGCGTGGCGGTTGGTCTGTATTTTTGGCAGGGCCGCAACGAACCGCCCCCGCTTCCCGAACCCACGCAGGTGCATGTGCCCGACGCAATTCCTGTCGAGGAGGTCGCCGTCGAGTCCCCTGACCTCGATGTCGAGCTCCGCGCGATGCGCGGGACCGTGAATCCCGGCTTCACCGACTGGATGTGCCTCCTCGAGTGCCGACAGCGCGACGGTTGTCGCGCCGACGTGCAGGTGAAGGTCGAGTACCGGTCGTTGGGCGAGCCGCGTCAGCTCATCATTGGTGGGCGCCTCGACGGCGCGGGGGGCGAGATCATGCGCCTCGGGCGGGTCCAGCGGCCGCCGGTCGAGGTGGACCACATCGATCGGGTGACGATCAATGTCCTTCGGGTCTACGCCGCGGACGAACCCTACGAACAGACCATCGACGACTGACGCCCGCCCGAGGGCTCAACGGCTATACGGCTTGACGGCTATTCGGGCCGCCCACCCACCCACCCGATCCTCGATACTCGATACTCGATTCTCGATCCGCCCACCCACCACTTGACAAACCGTCGCAATAATCGATCTTTTGGTTGCATCGAGCATCGAGCATCGAGCATCGAGCATCGAGTATCGAGTATCGAGTATCCTCTACTCCCCCGCCCTTTACTCTCAACTCGTAATTCTTTACCCTTCACCTCCGAGGTGGAGGAGACGAGTTGGCGAATCCACTCGAAAAGGTGGAGATCGGGGGCGGCGCCCGAGTCCGCGCCCACTCCCCTGGGTGCTGTCGATCTATGAGGCTTTCTGGCGGTTCAACGACACCTCGAGTACCCCGATGCATGTACTATTGATTTGTCGCGTGAGAAGACGTCCTCCGGCAAAGGACGGGCTGAATAATCCTTCCCACAGGTTGGGGATCTGAAAAATGGAGGCACATGGGCGCGCATGAATCTCATCGTTTCCTGGTCCAGAAACGCGACCGTGGGGCCAGGGAAGATATCGGGCTCGAACGGTACGAGCTCAAGTACATCGTCCACCCCTCCCAGCTTGCCGACATACGTGATTTTATCCGGCCGTTCGTGGTTTCAGATCCCAACGCCAGCATCGATCCGCCCGAGTACGAGGTGATCACACTGCAGCTCGACTCGCCCGGGCTCGCGCTTTATAAGGCCAAGGAGCACGACGCCCTCAACCGATTCAAGCTGCGCATCCGCACCTACGTGACCAACGAAACCAGCCCCGTCTTCCTCGAGATCAAACGGAAGATCAGGGGCATCATCGTCAAGAGCCGCGCTCGCATACCGTTGGACGCATGGAGTCGCGCCGTCGAGACGCGGCCGAGGGATCCGCTGGGCCTTCGGCTCACCGATGAGGGGACCAACTACCTCCAGTTCCTCCGCCTGACGCAAGAGATCGGCGCCCGCCCCGTGATGCGAATTCGCTATCTGCGCGAGTCCTACCTGGGCCGCAACGATCAGTACGCGCGATTGACGATCGATCGCAGGCTGCAGTACCAGCCCACTCGGTCCTGGGACATGGAGGATTTTGACGGCAGATGGTGGTCGATGGATACTGCCTTCGCCCAGAGGAGGCCATGGTCGGGTGTCATCCTCGAGCTGAAGACATTTCAGGACGCACCGCTATGGATGGTCGATCTGACTGAACGTTTCGATCTCGAACGAGTCGGCTTCTGCAAGTACTTCACCGCCATGCGGTTGGAGTCGCTGTACGGCGGCGCCATGTACTCGGATGCCTCGGAGAACTGTATTTATGGATGAGCTGTTACAGGGATTCGGTTCGGCGAGGGCGTTGGGTGTCGAACAGATGGTGCTGGCGTTCCTGCTCGCGTTCATCCTCGCCAACGCCATCGCCGCGGTCTATCGGTGGACGTACCGGGGTCTGTCGTATTCGCGGTCCTTCATCCAGACGCTGGTGCTCGCCGCCATCGTTGCGTCGATCATGATCATGGCCATCGGCAACAACATTGCCCGGGGATTGGGGATCCTGGGAACCCTGGCCATCATTCGATTCCGAACGCCGATTCGCGATCCGCGTGACATCATCTTTCTCTTCGCGGCGATTGCGATCGGCATCGCGAGTGGGGCCTCAGTATTCCTCGTGGCAATCGTCGGAACGATCTGTTTCTGTCTCGCCGCGCTCTACCTCTACTGGTCGCCGTTCGGCTCTCGACGGCAGTACGAAGGTCTGCTGCGGTTCATGCTCCCGCCGAGTTCGCCGGCCGAGAAATCCGTGCAGGAGGTGTTCAACGAGTACTGCTCGACGTCCGCCCTGGTGGCCATGCGGGAGTCGGCGCAGGGTGATCTCATTGAGTACTCGTACCAGGTCCGGCTGATCGATCCGACCTTCCAGTCGGATCTCCTGGATGCCTTACGCGGGCTCGAGGGCACCGCCGAGGTGAGCCTCCTCATGCAACGCTCGACGGTGGAGATCTGAAGAATGGCGTCCTTCGAGCGGAACGGCATCCCCAGGCACCCGGCCGTGTGGTGGAGCAGGATCAAAGTCAGGTGGCCTTTCTTCGTGTGGCTGGCGGCCATCGCGGCCGCCGCGGCGCTCTTTCTCCATGGCGGCACGGCGGGCTCGTTATCCGGCGTCGTGGAGGTCTTCCACGAAGACATCTCGCTTCTCGAGACGGCGCGCCTCAAAACCCTTCATGTGCGGGAGGGACAACAGGTCCGGAAGGAGCATGTTCTCGTAGAGTTCGACGCCTCCATCCTCGAGGTGGAGATGGAGATCTGCCGCCTCCAGGCTGATCTTCAGGATGTCGTAAGTCGCGAGCAACTGCGCCTCCTCCAGATGCGGCGCGACGGCTACTTTCTTCGGGCTCAGAGAGACGGGACAATTTCGCGTGTTTTCAAGCAACCGGGTGAAGTCGTGGCAGCCGGTGAGGTTGTCCTGCGACTGGTGGCCGGCGGAAACGGGAGGATCGTCAGTTTCCTACCGGAGGGGCAAGCGCGTAACGTGTCGGTAGGGGATCAAGGATACGTGGAAAGTGTCAGGAGCGCCTCGCGTCGTATCCGCGCCACAGTGACCGTGGTAGGTCCGGACATCGTGACCCATCCGGGGCGCGTCAGCCTGATCCGAGGACAGCCGGTCCGTGGAAGGCGCCTGATCTTGACGCCCGAGGAAGACCACGGCCTCATCCCGGGCGAGACGGTCTCGATCCGGCTTCAACGCTCATGGTTCGACTCCTTTCGTGGTCGCTGAGCGCGGCGTGAGACATGCGGGCTAGAGCTGGGATCGTACGCTGACCGGACGCTGGCGCACGAATTCGTGCACCTCCCCGAAGGCCTCATCACAACGATCGTTTGTGTGCCCTTTTCGCGAGTCGAGGTAGAGCTCGCCGCGAATCTGGTCGTAGGCTTGCTCTGCCACCTTTGCGATCTCGAGCGCTTCGAAACGATCGGCCTCCTCGGCGATTACCTGTCTGTACACAGCGGTGCAACTGGGACCCGACAAGCACCGTTTCAAAAGGGGGCTTTTCGGAGCGAATAGGTCGATATTGGCGACACCGAAGTCTGCATTCATCGACATGTCCATGCCCCAGGGAATCAGCGTGAATCTTCCGATCGATGGATCGTGGTACAGGCGATAGTTGCTGGGTCCATATGACGAATAGGCATAGCCATCCCACTGGTTCACGATGCCCTCGAGAGCACAGTAGCGTAAATAGGCCTCTGTATCGAGGATGTGCGCGACGTCCTCGAGAAACGTCGCGTCGTCTGCATCTCTGACCGCCGCGAACAGGTCGGTAAGGTCACGGCGATCGTTGATGGTTTTGTTCGTCTCCAGCTCGAAATCCTCTTCGTTGCCCGGGAGCCAGTGTTGGCCCAACTCTTCGTAGAGATTGCCTTCGTTTGAGTCGAACCACCGCGCGAGGAAGACCTCGTCCTCGGTTTCGACGTTGACGTACACGCCGTAGAATTCACCGTTGACGTAGACCGTGGCGTTGTTGGCCCGTGGTGCAGGCAGCTCCGCATTTCGAAAAACGAGATAGCTGAGACGCTCTGCGATGTGCGACGGGTCTTCCATTGAATTGTTGAAGGTCATCCGCCGCAGTCCGCGAAACCGTTGTCCGGGTACAAACTCATCGAACTTGAATTTGAATGCCGCCTTCCCGGTGATCGGTTGAAAGCTGTACTCCCCTTTCAGACGCACGCCAACCCGGTGCACGACCTCGTTACGATAACGAAAGGTCGCCGGGACATATGCTCGAGGTTTCTTTTCGAGCGCCGCGAGCTCATCCGGCCCGATTTCGAGATCGAACCTTGGAAACTCCGCCGCATCGTAAAGCAGAGCACTCGGGTCGATGACTGCGCCTCCAGCCGACACACCATCCGGGAGTGAACGATCGACAGGCCCGTCGTCGACGCGAAGCCCGGTCGCGCCGTCACCATTCCCGCAGGCCAGAGGGGTCAACAGGAGTCCACAAAAAATCAACGGAACGATCGCCCTTCCAGCGCTGATGATCGATGGCTGGCGATGGGACCTCGGCCGGGCCGGCGATGGGTGCCGTGTGGGATGCGAGGGTGCGCGAAGGTAATCCAATAACGCTCCGCAGAAAGGCCGGCGCAAGCTGGACGCCAACATCGAGTATAGATGACTGATTCCCACACGCCCACCCATGCAGAGATTTCGGATTTCGAATTTCGGATTTCCCCACAGCCAGCCTTTGACATCGCCGCAGGAGGTCTTACGCTTTCGGTGCATCCTGCATCCTGCATCCTGCATCCTGCATCCTGCATCCTGTATCCTGCATCCAGCTCCCCCGCCCTTTACTCTCGACGCTTGACTCTTTACTCTTCTCTTCCCGGTTGGAGGAAGAATCTTGGCGAGTCCGTTCAAAAAGGTGGAAAGCGAGGGCGGCATCACCGAGTGGCGCCGCACGGGAAACGGCCTGACCGTACTCACCGCGCCGACGCCGGTGGCGCCGGTGGTTGCCTTCGGGATCGTCTATCGCGTCGGCTCGCGCCACGAGCTGCCCGGCCACACCGGGGCGACCCATATCCTCGAGCATCTGATGTTCAAGGGAACCGAGAGGTTCAACCGCGACAATGGCACCGAGGCTGCGCGCGAGCTGCACCGGGTGGGAGCGTCGTTCAATGCCAGCACCTGGCTCGACCGCACCAACTACTTCGAGATCCTGCCGGTTGACCAGCTGGCGCTGGCGGTGGACATCGAGTCCGATCGGATGCGCGGCGCGCTGGTGCGCGACACCGATCTCGAGAGCGAACGTAGGGTGGTGCTCAACGAGCTCGACGCGGGCGAGAACGACAGCTTCGATCTGCTGATGAAGTCGTCTTTCGCGCTCGCTTACCTCGAGCACCCCTACCGCCATCCGACCATCGGCTGGCGCAATGATGTCGAGCGGATGAGCGGCGACGTATTGCGTGGCTTCTACGACACCTACTACCACCCCGACAACGCCACGGTGATTGTGGTCGGCGATATCGATCAGGCGGCCGCGCTCGACCACGTGGAGCGCGGCTTCGGCGGCATCGAGCAAACGCCGGGGCCGGTGCCCGAGGTGACGATTCGGGAACCGGAGCAACGCGGCGAGAGGCGCTTCGACATCCACCGGGCGGGCGAGCTCGGAAATATCGCTCTCAGCTGGCACATCCCTGAGGGCCTGCACGCAGATCTGCCGGCGCTGTCGGCGCTGACTCAGATT
>Ga0255053_10001840_pt1 | contig 11470 bp, 12 predicted proteins | sample JV7_2_22_MG_FD_188635 | JGI IMG/M metagenome (GOLD analysis project Ga0255053, IMG submission 188635) | Seawater microbial communities from Jervis Inlet, British Columbia, Canada - JV7_2_22 | ecosystem: Environmental > Aquatic > Marine > Inlet | place: Canada: British Columbia | collected...
GGCCCCATCGCCGCCTACACCCTGCCGGCCCTGCTGCTGGCCGCCGGCGTCTGGCTCGCAACCGGGTCCGCATTGCTGCGCAGCGCGGCCGTGGCGTGCGTCCTGTGCACCGGACTGTTCCTCTTCTACGGGCTTCGCATGCCCGGGCCGATGATCTGGAACTTCTTCGGCTGGCGCGGCTCGGCGGTGATGATCTGCATGGCGAGCGTGATCGCGTGCGCCCTGGCGTCGCCGTGGCTGGCCGCCGCCTGGCTGCGCCGCGGCTGGGCCGTGCGGGCAGCGGTCTACGTGCCGCTCGCGCTGCTGGCCGTGCTGATGGCCACCAACGCGACGGGAACGAACCCGACGCTGCGTTTCAACATCTCGCCCTGGCCCGTGGTCACCGTCTTCGGCTTCGATCTGCTGGCGCCGCTGATCGTGGGCGTCCTGGCGTGTGTTGCACTGGGCCTGGCGGCCTGGCGGGTCCGAACCCGCGGTGTCGCGCTGTCCGTCCTCGGACTCGTCGCGGCCGTCACGCTGCCGATGGCGTGGGTCGCACTGCGCCTGCCGGGAGGCCTCTGGATCCTGGGAGCCGCGATCACCGCATCCGTGCTGGCCCTGGCCCTGTCCGCTCGAGCGGCCGGCAACCTCACCATGGGCGCGCGCAGCCTGGCCGGCTACGCCGCCACGGGTGCCATCCTGGTGGCGATCCCGCTCTTCGCCGGGCGCGCCTGGGCCAACCTCGACTACCGCGCGACGCGCCTCGGAAGCGCGCAGCGGGTCATCGACGCCCTGGCCGCGTACTACGAGCGGGAAGGCCTCTATCCGGAGGAGCTGGACGAGCTGATCGAGGTCGGCGACCTGCAGTCGATTCCGCAGCCGCGGATCGGCTTGCCCGGCCTCGGTGAGGCGGATTTCAGCTACCAGAACCTGGGCAGCGACTACCTGCTGGAGTTCGCCGCTCCCGGCTGGACCCAGTGCCACTACAGCCCGCCCTGGGACGAAGACCTGGAGGACGAGTACTCGTTCGACGAGGACGAGTGGGAGGTCGTCGCGCCGGCCGGCCCGATTTCCGACGAGCCTCAGCTGGGCGCCGCGATCGCCGGGCTTCCCGCAGCGGAAGAGGACGTGGAGATTCCGCTCCCGGGCGAGATGCCCCTGGGCGCAGCCATCGCGGGCCTGCCCGAGGCGGACGAGGACGTGACGCTCGATGGCCTGGGGGCCCGGGTCGCCGGCCTGGGCGAGGCGGAGGAGAGCTTCGAGATCCGCGACGCGCGCGTCGGCTTCGAGGCGGCGGGCCTCGGCGAGGCGGACGAAGTGGTGGAGCTCGACGACGACGACGGCCCCTTGCCCGGCGTCTGGTCGTGCCCCGCCAAGCCGCCCGAGCTCTGGTAATCGGTTAGCGTTTCCGGAGCATGTCCCCCCGCCGCCTTGGTCCCGGTGAGCGCCTCTACCGCGCGCGACGCATCGGAACGACCTTTGGACGCATCTACCTCAGCATCAAGGGCCACCAGTTCATTGCCCGGCGCCTGCGCCCGCCGGACATGCCCGAACGCTGGTCCGATCTCAACCGCCGCAGTGCCGAATCGATCTACGACGCCGCCGTCGAGCTGGGGGGGATGATTCTCAAGGGCTGCCAGTTCCTCGGAGCGCGCCCGGACGTCCTGCCCCCGGAGTACGTGCAGGTGCTGGCCCGGCTGCAGGACCGCGTCCCGCCCAAGCCGTTCCAAATCGTACGCCGCACCGTCGAGAAGGAGTACGGCCGGCCCTTGGAGGACGTGTTCGCCGAATTCGCAACGCGGCCCCTGGCCTCGGCTTCCCTGGCGCAGGTGCACGAGGCGCGCCTGCACGATGGACGGCGCGTCGCCGTCAAGGTCCAGTACCCGGAGATCGAGAGCCTGATAAGGAGCGATCTCTCCAACCTGCGCTCGCTGTTTCGGGCCGTGGGCTGGCTGGAGCGAGAGCTGGATCTGATGCCGCTGATCGACGAGCTGGCGACCCACGTACCCCAGGAGCTCGACTTCCAGCACGAAGCCCGCAACGCCGAGCGCATGGCCGACCTGCTCTCCCACCGCGACGACGTGGTGGTGCCCGAGATCGTCTGGGAGCACACCACACGCCGCGTGCTGTGCATGGAGTTCCTGGAAGGGATCAAGATCACCGACGTCGATGCGCTGCGCGCCGCGGGTGTGGACCCGGACCAGGTGGTCCGCATCCTGGTGGAAACCTGGTGCGAACAGATCCTGGTGCACGGACTCTTCCACGCGGACCCGCACCCCGGGAACCTGCTGGTGCAGCCGTCCGGCCCGCGCTTGTGCCTGCTGGACTGGGGGCTCTCCAAGGAGCTTCCGCCGAACTTCCGCCTGGGCATCCTGGCGTTCTCGGCCGCGTTGATCGGCGGGGACGCCGATGCGATGGTGGAGGCGTTCCTCGACCTGGGCTTCGAGACGCGCGACGGCAGCAGCGAGTCCCTGGTCGAAGTCGCCCGCTTCGCGTTGGAATTCGCCCAGCGTGTGCGCGAACGCTCCTGGGCGGAGTCGCGCGCCTTCTCGCGCTGGAACGACGAGCTGGGCGCCGAGATCCGCCGCAACTCCATCGTGGTCATCCCCAGCCACGTCGTGCTGTTGGGTCGGGTGCTGGGCTTGCTCTCCGGCGTGTCGCGCAGCTTGGGCTCCAAGGTGGATCTGCTGCCGGTGGTGCTGCCCTACGTGTTCGGAGCCGGAGCGTCGGCGCCAGCGGCCCCGCCCGCATGACGCCCGGGCGCGGCCTCCTGGTGGGCATTGCCCTGGGCGGACCCCGCGGACCCGGCGATGCCGTCCGCGCGCTGACCCAGGTGGAGCGGGCCGAAGGGCTGGGCCTGCATTCGGTGTGGCTGCCGGAGGGACACTTCACACCGGGCGCCATGCCTTCGCCGCTGGTGGCGCTGGCGGCGTTCGCGGCGCGCACCCGCCGGCTGGTGCTGGGCACGACCTCCCTGCTGCTGCCCGTGCGGCGTGCCGAGCAGGTGGCCGACGAGGTAGCGACCCTGGACCGGCTCTCGGGCGGACGCGTGTGGCTGGGATTGGGGCGGGGATTCCGGGCGCCGCTGTTCGCGGCGTTCGGGGTCTCGCGGGCCGAGAAACGCGACCGCTTCGACGCCGTGCTCGACGCGGTGCTGGAACGCTGGGCGTCCGCCACCCACGCGCCCGGGCCGCTCCAAGAGCCCCACCCGCCCCTGCTGGTGGCGGCCTTCGGACGCAAGGGGCTGCTCCAGGCCGCCCGACGCGGCCTGCCCTACCTGGCGTCGCCGCTCGAAACCCTGGCGACCCTGGAGGACAACTACGCCTACCACCGGGAGCACCTGCCCGAGACGGCCGACCCGGACGCCCTGCCCGTCGCGGTGATGCGCACCGTGCACGTGGCGCGCGACGACGCCGAAGCGGAGCGCGCGCTGGAAGCCCTGCGCATCGAGACGGGTCGCATGGCGGGCGCGCTGCCGCCCGCCCTGGCCCGCGCGGCGGGGGGCGATGCGGAGGAACGCGCCATCGTCGGCACGGCCAACCGGGTGGTCGATCTGCTGGCGAGCTACCGCGAGCGCATCGGGCTGGATCTCCTGATCGTCCGCTCCGGCGTGCCCGGCGTGTCGAGGGACGAGTCGGAGTCGGCGCTGGAGCGGCTGACGGGAGACGTCATGCCCCGGCTGGCCACGTGAGCCCGCGACACATCGCACGGGTGCTGGGGCTCGCCGTTGCGTGGGCTGCGAGCGCAGCGGCCGCCGGGCCCCACGTGGTCACGGTCCACGCCCTGGACGACCGTTTCGACGCGCCCGAACGGATTCCCTCGGGCCCCACGGCCTTCGCCTTCCTCAACAAGGGATGGCAGAGCCATCGCATGCGCGTGCTCGCGCTGCCGCCGGGCCTGGATCCCCAGACGCTGGCCGAGGCGCTGGCGCAGGGCGGCGCCCTTCCGCTGGGCGTGAGCGCCCTGGGCGGCACCCTCGCAGAGCGAGCCGAGGGCGAAGCCAGCGTCATCCTGGCGCTGGAGCCCGGCCCTCACGCCCTGGTCTGCGACCTGACCGGCCAGGGCGCCCACGCAGGCCGGGCCCTGGTGCATCCCCTGGAGGTGCTGCGCTACGACGCCGCCACGCTGCCCCCGAACGACCTGGAGATCCGCCTGGGCGACGCCGAGATCGCGGCCCCGCTCGTGGTGGCACCCGGTCCCCACGCACTGCGCGTCGAGAACGACGGCACCCGGCCCCACGCGCTGGCGATCGCGCGGCTCCGCCACGGTCGCGGCCTGGGCCAGGCCCGGGAATGGCTGCGCGGAGAGCCGGGACCCGCACCGATGATCCGCGTGGCCGGGACCGCGCCACTGTCCCCGGGCCGGGCGATCCTGCTGGCCTTCACGCTGCCGGTGGGCGACTACGTCGTGTACGCGCCGACGGAAAAGTCGGAGTCGACCCGCGCCGAGGAGGCGCTGGTCCGCGCGCTGGCCGTCCGGGCCGAGAAGCTAGACTAGGCCGATGCGTTTCTTCGTTCCGCTGTGCGTCGCGCTGCTCGTTCCCTGGGTCCTGGCGGCGAAGCCCCCGACCTCGATCCATGACTTCAGCCTCGCGCGGATCGACGGCGCGGAGCAGCCGCTGGCCGACTACCGCGGGAAGGTGCTGCTGGTCGTGAACGTGGCGAGCCAGTGCGGGCTCACTCCGCAGTACGAGGGGCTCGAGGCGCTGCACGAGAAGTACCGCGAGCGGGGCTTCGCCGTGCTCGGCTTCCCGGCCAACGACTTCGCGGGCCAGGAGCCGGGCAGCAACGCGGAGATCGCCGACTTCTGCCGCGCCACCTACAGCATCCAGTTCCCGATGTTCTCCAAGATCCACGTCCAGGGGGACGACATCCACCCGCTCTACGCGTGGCTGACCTCGCGACCGGCGCCGGTGGGCGGCCCCGTGGAGTGGAACTTCCAGAAGTACCTGGTGGCACCCGACGGTGGGGTGGTGGCGCGCTTCACCCCGCGCACGGTGCCGGACGATCCCGCGCTCGTGGCCCGCCTGGAGGCGCTGCTGGACGCAGCCAAGCCCCGGCCCTGAAGCCATGGGCAGCAAAGGGCCGCTCGCCGCCTTCTGGTTCCTGTACCTGGGCGGGCTGGGGATCTTCTTCCCCTTCTTCTCCCTCTACCTGCGCGAGAACGCGGGGCTCAGCGGCACCCAGGTGGGGCTCGTCATCGCGATGATCCCGGCGGTGGGCATCGTGGCCCAGCCGCTCTGGGGCCACCTGGCCGACCGCCGCGGAGCCCGCGCGCGGGTACTGGTCCTGCTGGCCCTGGGCGCGGCGGCGGGCCACGGCGTCCTCTACCGGGCCCAGGGCTTCCCGGCCCTGCTGCTCTGCACCGTGTTCCTGGCCAGCTTCGCTACGGCGGTGATTCCCCAGACCGTGGCGGTGAGCCTGGCCGCCCTGCGCGACCCCAGCGCCCGCGCCTTCGGGCGCGTGCGCGTCTGGGGCACCGTGGGCTTCCTGATCCTGGTGGTGGGCTTTCCGCGGCTCCTGGACTGGCTGCAGACCACACGGGGCTGGTCCGCCGCGCCCGGTGTGAGCGAGCCCGGCCTCGGTTTGCTCTTCCCGCTGACGGCACTGCTCTGCCTGGCCGCCGCGGCCGTGGGGCTGACGATCCCCCGCGGCGGCGAGGAAGCGCTGCGCTCCCAGCGGGGCGACTGGCGCTCGCTGCTCCGCCACCGGCCGGTCGTCGTCCTGCTGGGCCTCACCGTGCTGGCCTACCTGGCGCTGCAGGGGCCCATGGGGCTCTTCCCACTGCTGATCCGCTCGCAGGGCGGCAGCATGGAGACGGTCGGAAACCTGTGGGTCCTGATGCTCGCGCTGGAGATCCCCCTGGTGCTCTACACCAGCGCCTCCTTGAAGCGTCTGGGGCCACGCGGGCTGCTCTTCATCGGCATCGCGGCCGGCGGCGTGCGCTGGACGGTGTGCGGCTTCGCCGAGAGCAGCGCCGCCATCTACGCGGTGCAGCCCCTCCACGGCGTCACCGTAGCGGGCCTGATCATCGGTGCTCCCCTCTACCTGGAAGCGGCCGTTCCCGAACGCCTGCGCTCCACAGCCCAGGGCCTGCTGGCCATGGTCGGCGTGGGCCTGGGCGGGATCGCCAGCAACGTGACGGCGGGCTGGCTGCTGGAACACGTGGGTCCCCGGGCGCCCTACATCGCCGGGGGTCTGACGGGATTCGCGTGCGCAGCGCTCCTGCCGCTGGTCCTGCCGCGAGCCGAACGACCGGCGGCCGCTGTCTGATCAGGCCACCACGGGCGCGCGCCGCAGCCGACCCAGCCCCAGCGCCTGGAGCAGCGCGAAGTCGGCCACGCACAGCGCGATCGCGATGACGGCCACCCGGCCGGCCAGGGTCAGGCCGAGCGGGTCGACGGCAACCAGCGCCACGCTGCCCACCACCCAGGCGATATCGGCGCCTACGGCGAGCCGAGCCTCGGGCTCGTGGATGGGAGTGCGCGCGGCGTTCCGGAACAGCAGCCACGCGAAGGGCAGCAGCCCCAGGCCCACGACGGCCAGGCCCAGCGGCGGAATCCCGAGCCAGGGTCCCAGGAGCGGAGCGGCGACCGCGAGCACCAGGCCCGAGACGGTCGAGAAGGCGGCGTTGGCCCGCAGGGCGAGGCGCAACAGGCGCGAGGGATCGTGGGGTTGCATGGGTCCTCCGGTATTGCGATTTTGTAATCATATACTATATAAAACTTAAGTCATCAATCGGACCGGGAGCTCAGCAGTGGGCCGTCGCAGCTATCGCCAGACCTGCTATGCCGCCCAGGCCCTGGACCGGGTGGGAGAGCGCTGGACCCTGCTGGTGGTGCGCGAGCTGCTGACCGGCCCGCGCCGCTTCAAGGACCTGCAGGACGCCCTGCCGGGCATGGGGCCCAACCTGCTGTCCGCGCGCCTGCAGCAGCTCGAGAGCGATGGGTTGGTGGAGCGGACCCAGCTCCCGCCGCCGGCGGGCGCCGCGGCCTGGGCCCTGACCGAGTTCGGCCATGAGCTGGAGCCGGTGCTGCTGGGACTGGTGCGGTTCGGGCGAAGCCTGGGCCTGCGTCGCCGCCGCAGCCACCACAGCCGGGCGGGCTGGGACGTACTGGCGGCACGAGCGCTGTTCGAGCCCGACGCCGCCCGCGGCGCGGATTGCCTCTATGAGCTACGCGTCGGCGACGAGGTCTTCTGCTTTCAGGTCGAGCAGGGCGGGCTCACCACCTGGACGGGACCGGGCCGCCAGCCGGACGCGGTGCTGACCACCGATCCGGAGACCTGGCAGCAGCTCACCCACGGAGAGCGAAGCTTCGACTCCGCCCTGGATGACGAGCTCCTGCACCTGGCCGGCGACCGCCGCGCCGCCCGCCGCCTCGGAACCCTGTTCCGCCAAGGGAACTGACGGGACAGTCCCCTCAGTTCCTCAGGGGTCTGGAAACTTCCGGGACTGTCCCGTTGGTTGACTAAGAGAGGGTCAGGGCGAGGACGGCTCGGCGGGAACGGCGGCCGCTGAGGCCTGAGAGGAAGTCGGTCAGGCGCATCTGCCAGCCGTACTTGTCGCGCAGCGCGCCGTAGGCGGCCTCGATCTCGGCGGGATCATCGACGATGCGCCCCGCTCCTTCGAGCCAAGCGCCCGTCACGCGGCCGCGCACGGTGCACGGCGCCACACGGATGCGCGAGCCGTTGCGCAGGCGCTTCACCTTGCCCGCGTCCCCCGCGCTGAACACCCAGAGGCAGCCGTCGCGCAGGGCGAACCAGACCGGGGTCTGCACGGCAAGGCCACTGCGACGGAACGTCGCCAGGCTGATGTACGCCTCGAGATCGAGCGTCTGCAGCGCGACTGCGTCCATCCGCACGGCCTACTCGTGCCGCTTGTCGGGTGCGATGCCGGGCCCCTTGGAAAGACGCACCGCCATGCACAGCACGCCGATCGCGCTGGAGCCCTCCTCGAAGATCGGCGTGCAGACGTCCGACACGTAGGCCTGGGTGCTGTGGTCGAAGTGGATGGGCCCGATGTAGAGCTCGCCGGACTGGAAGGGCGAGCGAAACTTGTCCTCATCGCCCTGGTAGTAGTCCGAGGGAGCGGGATAGGCGGCGACCAGCGCGCCGCGCTTGTCCATGAGCAGGCCCTCGGTGTAGGTCTTGTTTCCCCGCTCGACGAAGCCGCGCAGGATGCGGCCGGCCTCGTTGGTCTGGAGCTGCTTCTTGAACGGCGTGACCTCGATGCTGGCCTGCCACTCCCCGTCGCGCTTCTGGATCTCGGCGTCCGACAGCTTGAATCCGTTCTGCGCCGCCACGGCCTCGATGATCTGGGACTTGGTCCCGACGTTCTCGATGCCGGGAGAGCGCAGTCGGATCAGCGCCAGCAGCAGGTCCGTCGCCTCCTGGGCCTGCTGGGCGCGGGCGGGGCCGGCCGGAGACAGCGTGGCGAGCAGCGTGGCGACGGCGACGCATCGCGCGAGTTGCGAGCAGCGCATCCTTTACGAACCCTCCTCCCGGACAAAGGTCACGAAGGCCATCGAGGGGCGCTTCGAGGAATCCCGCATGGCGAACTGGATGCCGTCGAGCTTCCAGCCCTGAGAGGTCCACTTGTTGAGCGTGTTCTCGATCTCCTCGTCGGTGACCGTGCCGAGCTCGACCACCTTGTACACAGTGCGCACGGTTGCCCCCTCCGCTCGCGCCCGCTACAGCGTCGGCGCGATCTCCTTGGCCGCGTAGGTCAGGATCCAATCTGCGCCGGCCCGCTTGATGGCGAGCAGTGCCTCGGCCATGGCGCGTTCTCCGTCGAGCCAGCCGCGCTCGGCGGCGGCCTTGAGCATCGCGTACTCGCCGGAGACGTGATACGCGGCCAACGGCACGTCGAACTCGCGCCGCGCGGCGGCCAGGACATCCAAGTAGGGGAGCGCCGGCTTCACCATCAGCACGTCGGCGCCCTCGGCCAGGTCCAGGCGCATCTCGCGCAGAGCCTCGCGCGCGTTGGGGGGGTCCATCTGGTATGAGCGGCGATCACCGAACGCAGGAGTGCTCTCGGCGGCGTCGCGGAAGGGCCCGTAGAAGGCGCTGGCGAACTTCGCCGCGTAGGAGAGGATCGCAACGTCCCGGTGCCCGTTGGCGTCCAGGGCCGCGCGGATCGCCGCGACGCGGCCGTCCATCATGTCCGACGGCGCCACCACGTCGGCCCCGGCGCGGGCGTGGGACACCGCCGTGGCGGCCAGCCGCTCGACGCTGAGATCGTTCTCCACCTGCTCGCCGTCCAGAACCCCGCAATGGCCGTGGTCCGTATACTCGCACAGGCACACATCGGTGATGACGCACAGACCGGGCTGCGCGCGCTTGGCCGCCTCGACGGCGCGCTGGACGATCCCGTCGGCGGCGTCGGCCCCGGAGCCCCGGGCATCCTTGTCGGTCGGGATGCCGAAGAGGATCACGCCCGGGATGCCCAGGTCGTGCACCTCCTTGAGCTCGTTCACGAGCGTGTCCACGGAGTGGCGATGAACACCCGGCATGGACGCCACGGGCTCGCGGACGCCGCTTCCCTCCACCACGAAGAGCGGCAGGATCAGGTCGTCCCGGCGCAGGACCGTCTCGCGGCACATGCGGCGCAGCGCCTCGGTGCGGCGCAAGCGCCGCATGCGAACGTCGGGAAAGCTCATGCGGGTTCTCCCTGTTCCTCTTCTGCGGCGCCAGGCCGCGATGCCTCGTGAGCGACCAGGGCCTCCACCAGCTCCTCGACCCCGGCCTCCTCGGGAACCACGTCCGGCTCCAGTCCCGCCTCCCGCAGCGCCGCTGCCGTGGTGGGACCCACGGCGACCAGTACGCAGCGCGAGAGGGCCTGCTGCGACTCTGCGTCGAGGAGCCCCAGGCAGTTTCGCACGGCGCTGGGGCTGGTGAAAGTCACTGCGTCGAGCCCGCGCGCCAGGCGCCTGCGCAGGGCCTCGGCCTGCGGCGCGTCCGGCGCCGGCGGAAGCGTGCGGTAGGCCACCGGCGCATCCACCTGCGCCCCCGCACCGCGCAGGCCGTCGGGAAGCAGCGCCCGGCCGATCTGCGACTGGGGCACGAGGAAGCGCTTGCCCGCCGGATCGATCCAACGGCTGAGCTCGTCCAGCAGGCCCTGTGCGTCGCGCCGGCCCTCCGGCGTGCGATCCACGCGCAGGCCCGCGGCGCGTGCAGCCGCCGCCGACGCCGGGCCGATGCACAGCACCATCCCGCGCAAGGCATCGAGGGAAACCCGGCGCACACGGGCGCGCTCGGCCAGGAAGCGGGCGGCATTGGCGCTGGCGAGCACCAGGGCGTCGTAGTCGCCTAGCCGCTCGAGGCAGGCGTCCAACTCAGCGGGGTCCTCGGCCGGCTCGAAACGCAGCATGGGCAGGTGGACCGCCTCGGCGCCGGCGCGCTCCAGCGCGGCGACCAGCACTGCGCCCTGCTCGTCGCCGCGCGTGACCAGCACCTTCCGCGAGGCCAGGGGCAGCTCCGCGGGCGCTGCGAGCTGATGACGCAGCCGGACCACGTCGCCCACCACCAGCGTGGCGGGCGTGCCCACGCCGGCCTCGCGCACCCGCTGTGCCAGCTGGCCCAGCGGCGCCTCCACCGTGCGCTGGCCGGGCGTGCCGGCCCACATGATGGCCGCAGCGGGCGTATCGGGCGGCCGCACACGTCCGATCTCGTCCAGGATCGTCTCCAGATTGCGCATGCCCATCAACACGACCAGGGTATCCACCGCCTCGGCCAGCGCATCCCAACGCAGCTCGCGGGACGCGCGCGTCGGGTCCTTGTGCCCCGTCACCACCGCAAAGGACGCCGCGTAACGCCGGTCCGTGACGGGAATCCCGGCGAGGGCGGGCGCGGCCAGCGCAGCAGACACCCCGGGCACCACCTCGCAGGGAATCCCCGCGTCGGCACAGGCGCCCGCCTCCTCCGCCCCACGTCCGAACACGAACGGGTCGCCGCCCTTCAGGCGCACCACGGTCTTGCCCTCGCACGCCAGCTTCACCAGCAGTGCGTTGATGTTCTCCTGGTCGAGGGTCGGAGGGTCGTGGCCGCGCTTGCCCACGTCGATGCGCAGCGCAGCGGGCGGAGCCAGATCCAGGAGCTCGTGGGCCGCCAGCTCGTCGTAGAGCACCGCGTCCGCACCGCGCAGGGCCTCGGCGCCGCGCAGGGTCAAGAGATCCGCCGCGCCGGGACCGGCGCCCACCAGGATGACGCGGCCGCTCACCCCGCGGCCTCGCGCAGGCGGCGCAGGATCTCCTCACCGCCCGCCGCCAGCGCCTGCCGGGCCGCGGCGTCCCCTGCGGCGGCGGCGTCGGCACCCCGCGCCGAACCGCGCGCCAGCACGCTTCCGTCCAGCGCAGCCACCAGGCCACGGATGCGCACGCCCTCGCCGGGGTCCACCTCAGCCAGGGCCGCCACCGGCACCTTGCAGTCGCCTTCCACGGCGGCCAGGAAGGACCGCTCGGCCTCTGCGGCGACACGCGCAGCAGCGTCGTCCA
>Ga0255053_10001841_pt1 | contig 11470 bp, 10 predicted proteins | sample JV7_2_22_MG_FD_188635 | JGI IMG/M metagenome (GOLD analysis project Ga0255053, IMG submission 188635) | Seawater microbial communities from Jervis Inlet, British Columbia, Canada - JV7_2_22 | ecosystem: Environmental > Aquatic > Marine > Inlet | place: Canada: British Columbia | collected...
TATCAACACGATGGAGGAACGCGGCGTATTCGATGTACTGCGCGTCTGGCTCGTCTCGCAGGGGTTTTCATTGAAGAAGATCTTCTGGCTCACCGGCGTATTCGCGTTTTTCCTCTCACCGATTGCCGACAACCTGACCACGGCTTTGCTCATGTCGACGGTCGCGATGGCCGTCGGTGGCACGAATACCAAGTTCGTCGTCCTTGCCTGCATCAACATTGTCGTCGCGGCCAACGCCGGCGGCGCGTTCAGCCCGTTCGGCGACATCACGACGCTGATGGTGTGGCAAAAAGGCATCGTGCAGTTCAGTGAGTTCTTCGTTCTGTTCTTGCCGTCTGTCGTGAACTGGCTGGTTCCGGCTGTAATCATCAGCTTCGCCATCCCCGACGCCCAGCCGGACGAGGTAACCGAACAGGCGGAGCTGCAGCACGGCGCCTTTGTGGTTTGCGGGCTTTTCATTGTCACGATCGCAATGGCCGTCTCCGCGCATAACATTCTGCACTTGCCACCGGTTCTGGGCATGATGACCGGGCTGGGCCTGCTCAAGCTCTATGGCTACTATCTCAAACGGCGCGATGATTTTTTCCCTGCTCCCGCCGACGAGAATTTCAGCGACACGGCGCTCGAGGTCGAGATGGGGGCCGAACAAACCTCATCGGGACGCAAGCAGTTCGACATCTTCCAGAGTCTGGAACGAGCCGAGTGGGACACGCTCATGTTCTTCTACGGCATCATTCTGTGCGTGGGTGGCCTGGGCACGCTCGGTTACCTGGCATTGGGCTCGGAGATGATGTACGGAGACATGGGGCCGACGACGGCCAACGTTCTCGTCGGCATCATCTCAGCGATCGTCGATAACATTCCCGTGATGTTCGCCGTGCTGGCAATGTTGCCCGAGATGAGCCATGGCCAGTGGCTGCTCGTGACACTGACGGCCGGCGTCGGCGGATCCCTCCTGTCGATCGGATCTGCGGCCGGCGTTGCCGTTATGGGCCAGGCGCGTGGTGTCTACACCTTCTTCGCTCATCTGAAGTGGACCTGGGCGATCGCGCTGGGCTATGCCGCCAGCATCTACGTCCATTTTCTGGTTAACTCGAGCGCGTTCAACAGCTGACGGCGGATCGTCTTTCAGACCCAGGCTCAGCGTCGGGTAGGGTCGCTCCTGATCCAGACGAGCGGCGGAGCGCGGAATACCCATCGCGCTGTCCATGGCGGATCAGCTGCAGGTGAGCTTTATGCCATTCGCTATCGCTTTGATGACCGGCACGGTCGGCGCCACGATCATTCCAGCGAGCTACCAGACGAACCTGATGGTCTACGGTCCAGGCGAATACACCGTTGCCGACTTCGTAAAGATCGGGCTGCCGTTGACACTCGTTGTCGGCGTCGTCACCGTTGTACTGGCGCCGATAGTCTTCCCATTCTGACGGGTTTGTGCCTACTTCAGTCGACGTCGTTTCCGAGCCGGCGGCTTTTCTTTAGATCGCGTATATATAGGCCAGCGAAATCCTTCCGCCGTCCCATTGAGGTAAGGCGGCATAACTAATTGTGAGAATCATGAAAATGAAAAGAACCAGTAACGCAACCATCCACGTTGCCACCATTGCCCTTGCATTCGCGTTTGCGCTCACCGCACATCAGGATCTGCAAGCTGCCGACGACGATATCCCGGATGTCACGCACGATGGCCTGCAGCGGGTGATCGATTCAAAGGCTGCGATTGCCTACGTCAAACCAGACGTGGATTTCAGCCGTTACGATCGATTCATGATCCTGGATTGCTATGTCGCGTTCAAAAAAGACTGGCAGAAGGATTACAACCGGGATCAAGTTTCACTGTCCGGTCGCGTCACTGACAAGGACATGGAACGCATGAGAAACGACATGGCGGAGGCGTTCCGTGAGGTATTCGTCGAGGAACTGACCGAAAACGACGGCTATGAACTCGTTGACGAACCGGCAGGCGACGCCCTTCTCATCCGTCCCGCGATCATCGATCTCGAGGCTTCCGCGCCGGACACTCGAAGCATCGGGAGGTCGTACACATTCGTCGACTCGGCCGGTGCAGCAACGCTGTATATCGAACTCTACGATTCCGTCACCGGCGAGATCCTCGCACGGGCCATCGATCGCAAAGCAGATCGCGGTCACGGCACGATGCAATGGGCTAACCAGGTCAGTAATCGGTCGGATGCAAAACGGATACTGCGTACGTGGGCCGGTTGGCTGCGCGAGCGCATGGACGAGGTTCACGGAAGGGGTCAATAGCCAAGAAGTACGGCATGGCTAGAATGAAGAATGGACCCCATAAAGGGCGCCATTCTTCATTTGGAAGCGGGGGCGTGTTTGCTCGAGAACGTGCATTTATATGCAGAACCGTTCCCGTTGGTCGCACAACGCCCGCTTTCACCTAAAGCGGTCAATCAAATACGCCCGATCCTGGATATCCGAAGCGGTCGCGACATAAGACAGAATTAAGGTTCGCCCCCAGGGTATAGCCCGCGACGATTTCGTTCCTCCCAAGCTTCAGCACATTCCGGAAGATCATCAAACTGTCTCGGGATAAACACACCGGTTTTCGTTCGTCCGCCGTCGCCATAATCTGCCCAAAAAGCCTCACACCATGCCTGATCGCCAGTCCCTGTCTGAATGCATTTTGCGATCTCGGCTGCTTTTAATGGCGCGATCTTTTCTTCCCTTGCGTCCTCGCATCGACGATCCAAGTCCGCAAGACTCATTTCCGAAATATCTATTTCCTTGACTTGCGGACGTATCTGGACCTCCGGCTGTGCTGATTGATTTTCAACATCCGTCTCAGAAGCCGAAGGCGATTTGACGGTCGTCTGAGCGGGGGGCACATAAGGTGGGGCCGGATCCGTCGTAAAAACCTCTACTTCGTCTTGAGGCGATTCGTCAGGTGGCTCCTCACTAAAGTGAACGACCCCTTCTTCATCCACCCACTTATAAACCGTCTGTTGCGCGTAAACGCTTGCACAGACAACCGCCAGGATAATGCCAAGCGAAAAAAACGCACCGCCGTTCTTGGTCAACATATCGTTCCGTCCACCAATGGATGGAGCCTGGATCTATATCGATGACTAACCGATACGCGCCAGATAGCCACTGGCGTCGAATACCACGACGTACTTCACACCGCCAGGCTTTTCGTAGATCCAGGTATCGCCAGATCGAACTGTGGGCTCTCCACATTTTTTCAGCACCTCATATTTACCCGGGCCGTGTAACCCGCCAGTAGTGATAAGGTGTGTCCCGCAGCGCATTGAACCGGCAAGAGCGAGTTTCATCAACAGCATCGAGAGCAGAATAACTGTTACGACGATCCATTTTGACTTGCAAATCATTGGTTGTACCTCCGGTAGTCGAGTGGTGACTTCCCAGAATGTTTCTGTTTACGGGATGGAATATTCAAGATCTTTGATGACGGCCAAGCCGGATGCAATGCGGAGATCCGCACCAGCCGCCATATCGGTGATGAGCGCGCGCATCGGTGACCGTACCTGCAGCGTGCCTGTGCCCGAAATGCCCGCAAACTTTCCTTCGCCGTCGATCAGCGTAAACGTACCATTGCAGCTGCCGACTTCTCCGCTGCAAGTCAATTCCGCATATGCGACGTTTTCAGGGGATGCCGAAATCTCGCAGTGGCCAACCGCCTCGCTGTTACCCATTTCCTGGTTGAGCTTCTGAATGATCGGACACATGACGAAGGCCTCGTGCATTTCACCGCGCGATGACTCTATATACATGACCCCTGTGAACGCACCGAGGAACATTATCGTGCTGGTGTCCACCTGGAATACACGACCCGCGGCCTCCCACGGAATGATCGCCTGCACGGTATCCTGCTCAGCCGCGTAAATCGGTGAGAGGTTCGGCAGCAACAATGCCACTGCCGCCATCAAATAACTTCGCTTCACGGTCATTACCTCGTCTCCTGTTCTGTCAACGACTGAAACCAGCGCATCAGCCAACGAATGGATCATCTGCCAAGCAACCCAATGAGGCCATATGCGCACGAGTTCACTGTTGGGAAACCAGTCACTAGAAACAATTCGTAAGAGTACCTACACACGCCGATCGATCCCGGCAGCCAGAATTACTGTCCAGATGGCCTTCTAACCCTTGAAGATGATGTCAGCAATAGAGCATGTCCGCGTTGGGTCATAAGCAGTCGTTCAAAAGGCTGAGATTTGGAGAGTCGGACCATCCGCAATCGGCCAAGATAGGAAATACAAATTCGAGTGTGCGAGTTAGTCCCCGCTTGAGCGGTTGGAGTAAGTAATTACCGCGATGTCCGACAACCGCCATTCGGCGCAAGCTGGCGCCGATCAGCTGTTAGATACTGGGGATATTTTTCACAGGAGAAGAAGATGAGAACAAACCGTTTCCTCTCACTCTCGCAAGGACTCGCGGTCGCGATGCTGTTCATTGCATCGGTTGTGCCTGCCATTTCGCAAGCGCAGTCGGACAGTGCCAAGCCGAACATCCTGGTCATATGGGGTGACGACATCGGCACCTGGAACATCAGCCACAACAACCGCGGCATGATGGGGTACCGAACCGCTAACATCGACCGCATTGCTGCCGAAGGCGTGGCCTTCACTGACTACTACGCGCAACAGAGCTGCACGGCGGGCCGCGCGGCTTTCATTAGTGGTTCCGTGCCAGTGCGTAGCGGCATGACCAAAGTTGGCCTGCCAGGCGCAAAAGAAGGTTGGCAAGAGACTGACGTTACAATGGCAACGGTGCTCAAGGCCCAGGGTTATGCCACTGGTCAGTTTGGCAAGAACCACCAGGGCGATCGCGATGAGCATCTGCCCACAATGCATGGCTTCGACGAGTTCCTCGGTACCCTCTATCACCTGAATGCGGAGGAAGAGCCGGAGAACGAGGATTACCCCGGAGACATGGTTCTGAGGAATGGCAAGACCTTCGCAGAGCAGTTTGCTCCCCGCGGCATTTTGCACACCTGGGCCGACGGGAAGGGCGGGCAGCGCATCGAGAGCGTCGGTCCGCTGACCAAGAAACGCATGGAGACCATCGACGACGAAACCTCGGACCGGGCGATTGCCTTCATAAAGGAACAACAAGCAGCGGGCACGCCGTGGTTCGTTTGGTGGAACGGCACGCGGATGCACTTTCGAACTCACGTGAAAGAGGAGCTTCGCGGCCAGTCAGGTCAGGATGAGTATTCCGATGGAATGGTTGAGCACGATATGCATATCGGCAAGTTCCTGGCGTTGCTGGATGAGTTGGGCATCGTCGATGACACGCTGGTGATGTACTCGACGGACAACGGCCCTCACTACAACACTTGGCCCGATGCTGGCACCACACCTTTCCGCAGTGAGAAGAATTCCAATTGGGAAGGCGCTTATCGAGTACCTACTTTCGTTAGGTGGCCCGGCCATTGGCAGGAAGGTGTAACGTTGAATGGCCTTGTTGCCCACGAGGACTGGCTGCCTACGTTCGCAGCTGTTGCAGGCGACACGGACGTCAAGGAGCGATTGCTCAAGGGAACCAAGATCAATGGCCGCAAGTACAAAAATCACCTCGACGGCTACAACCTGCTCGACTACCTGAGTGGCAAGACCGATCAGTCACCACGCCACGAATTTTGGTACGTGAGCGACGAGGGTCAGGTTGTCGCAGCCCGCTATGACGATTGGAAGATCACGTTCCACGAGAACCGCGGTCAAGGGTTTGGTGTATGGCGCGAACCTTATGTCGAACTGCGTGCGCCACTGATCACGCACATGCGCCGCGATCCGTTCGAGAAAGCCCAACACAACTCGAACACCTATGATGACTGGTGGCTCGACCGTCCATTCATCCTCGTGCCCATTCAGGGTCTGGCAACAGAGTTCCTGCTGACGATGAAGGAATATCCGCCGAGTCAGACCGCCGGCGCTTTCAACCTGAGCAAGATCGAGGAGCAATTGAGGTCCGCCAGCGGAAGCCACTAGGTTGATGGTTGCGGGCTGGCAACGGTCCGAGATCATGAGGTAAGAGTTTGATAGTCACGGGCCGCACATGTCACTCCGATGTGTGCGGTCCTTTTTGTTTGGAGATATTCCATGAGACATCTGTTCTTGAAAACATGCAGTCTGTCTGTGTTGATCACCACCATGGCCTTCGCCGCACAGTCTCAGGCCAAAGACCCGTTACCGTCATGGAACGACGCTGCCGCGAAAAAGACGATTGTCAGCTTTGTTGAGAAAACCACTGCCAAAGACTCAGCTGATTTCGTGCCCACTGCCGAGCGCATCGCCGTGTTTGATAACGACGGCACGCTGTGGTCCGAGCAACCGATGTACTTTCAAGCGATCTTCATTTTCGATCGCATTAAGGAGCTCGCCCCGCAGCATCCGGAGTGGCTAAGCAAAGAACCGTTCGCGTCGGTACTAAAGGGCGATGTGAAATCCGCATTGGCAGGCGGTGAGCACGCACTCCTCGAAATGGCCATGGCGACACATGCGGGAATGACGGCCGAGGAGTTCGAGAAGAGCGTCACCCATTGGGTCAGTACCGCAAAGCACCCCACGACGGGCAGACTGTACACCGAGATGGTTTTCCAGCCGATGCTGGAAGTACTGGTTTACCTGCGAGCAAATGGCTATAAGACATTCATCGTGTCTGGTGGTGGCATCGACTTCATGCGTCCGTGGGCAGAGCAGGTTTATGGGATTCCACCCGAGCAGGTTGTCGGCAGCAGCATCAAGACGAAATATGAAGTTCGCGACGGCGTGCCCGTTCTGATCAAGGTCCCGGAGTTGAATTTTATCGATGACAAGGCAGGTAAACCCGTCGGCATCCACCAACACATTGGCCGCCGCCCGATCATCGCCTTCGGCAATTCCGATGGCGACTTCCAGATGCTGGAATGGATTACCGCCGGCAGCGGGCCGAGGCTCGGTTTACTTGTGCATCATGACGATGCGGAGCGGGAGTGGGCATATGACCGTGAATCGCATATCGGTAAGCTCGAACGTGGCCTCGACAAAGGACCGGAGCGCGGCTGGGTGATTATCAGCATGAAGGATGACTGGCGACGGGTTTTAGGTGAGTAGCTGACTGACGGCACACATACACATAGTTCATACTGAAGCCCTCAAAGTCACCGCCCGACCACAGGTAAACAGCATGAGACGAATAACCGTGGCCCTCATCGCGGCACTTACTGCCATTTCGCTCCCCGCTATAGCGGTAGGTCAAACGGACATCGTGATCTTCGTCAATGGCGACCGCCTTACGGGCGAGTTCAAGTCACTTGAGCGCGGCAGGCTTCGATTCAAAACTGCCGCAACGGATACGATATCGATCGAGTGGGATAATGTTGCTCGCTTAAGCAGCAATCAGAACATCCAGGTGGAGACGGAGAACGGTGCTCGCTACCTTGGCCACCTGTCCGCCACGGCTGACGAAAATCGATTGGTGGTAGAGATGAGCTCCGGCCCCGTTGTTCTGGAAACAGTACATGTCATATTGATGGTGCCGATAGAAGAGCGGGGCCTGGATCGAATCGATGGCGATATATCGGCTGGTTACACGTTCGCAAAAGCCAAAGGAGTGAAAACGACCAATCTTTCGGCTGATCTGAACTACCGAACTGAATCCCGGATCTTCATGTTGGACTACGACACATTAGTGACCGACAGTAATGAAGATGATCGTGAGGATGATGATGAGGGAGCGAGCGAGGACCTTAGTCTGGCCCTGGAATACAGACGCCTGTTGGCAAACCGATGGTTGGCTGGCGTCATCGTTCGTTTTGAACGCAATAATGAGCTCGGCCTTGATCTGCGAACATCGATAGGTGCTGGCGGTGGTCGGATACTGCACCAGTCAAATAACAGCTCTTTGTCGCTTACTGGTGGTCTGTTTGCGAGCCGGGAAGATACGGTGGTCCAGGATATCTCTCTGCAAGGTGAAGTTGATAAAGTCGAGGACTATCTTGAGGCATCCTTAAACCTGACATGGGACTGGTTTCGATACGACACGCCGGAACTGGACCTGATGACTACACTGCAGATCTTTCCGAATCTCACTAAGTCGGGAGAATACCGTGGCGAATTCGAGATCGAACTGAAGTGGGAAATCATTGAGGATTTTTTCTGGTCGTTATCGTTTACGGACAGCTACGATAGTAAGGTGGATGAACTCGAAGGCGAGAAAAACGATTACAGTATCATCACATCAGTCGGCTGGGATTTCTGAGCCTGAAATGCGGCGCAAAGTAGATTCGCTATCGGCTGGAAAAGGATATGGAGAAAATGTTATCAAAACCTAGCGTAGTTATCGGGCTATTGTTGCTGGTCCCGGCTTGGGCTTGTGCGCAGTCCGAACTTGATGATCGTTTCAGCATCAGCCTCGGTGCATTTTTTACTGATCGGGATACCGACACTCGACTGGACTCGGATGTGCTGGGAGGAGGCACGGAGATCGACTTCGAAGATGATTTGGGGCTGGACTCCTCGGATTCCGTATTCAGGCTTGATGGCCACTATCGATTCAACCAGAAACACCGGGTGAATTTCAGTGTTTTCGACTTATCACGCCACAGTTCGACAGCGATCCAGCGAGACATACAGTACGGCGACGAGATCTTCTCGATAGACACGGTCGTCAAGGCGAATTTCGATCTCAGGATCTACAGGCTCGCATACACGTATTCTATTATGCAGCGAGATAATGGTTATCTGGGTGTCACGCTTGGCGCCCATATCGCCGATTCAAAAATCGGCCTCGCTGAGCAAAATCTGGGGCAATCCGAGATTAGTGAGATAACGGCCCCCCTGCCGGTGATTGGCCTCAAGGGCGAGTACGAATTTTCAGACCGCCTGACTTTAAGCGCGACCGGCGAATTTTTCGCGGTCGAGTTTGATAACGTCGATGGCTCACTGATTGATCTTTATCTTGGAATCGATTACCAGGTCATCGAGCACGTTGCGGTCGGCCTGGGCTTTAACAGCGTTCACATAGATGTAGACGCGACCAAGAACGACTTTGATGGCAGTCTCGATTGGCGATATAAGGGGGCGCTACTGTTCTTCAAATTCGATTTCTGAGGCAGCACTGAAGCTGATGCAAATCGCCCTGATATCAGTCAACATGGCGGCGCTATTTCTGAAATGTCCGCTATTGCCACAGATAAGCATAGTTCAGACTAAAGCTCTCAAAGTCGCCGCCGGACTCGGTGGCGATTCCTGTGCTGATGGCGACCCGGATCGCGTGCCTTTCGTTAAAGGGGAACACCACGGTGGCGCCAATTCTCGAGTTCCGCTGCAAGTCGGATTGCTCGACCTGATCGACAGTAGTGCGACCTCCGACGTAGTAGTTCAGATCCAGAGACGCCCAGAAACCGGGCCGGAACCGTTTCACCAGGTGAAATTCACTGGACAGAATCGGGTCCTGCTTTCGTGTTCGCTGTTGGAAATTGTCGTTATCACTGTAAAACCACGCACCAAGCTCGAATTCAAGTAGCCAGGTCGGTCGCACTGGCCAGATCACCCCGAGGGCGGGTTTCACGGCCCAACGGTTAGTACCTGCGTTGATAAGTTTGTCCGGCTCGTAGCCGCCTGTCGGTGCCTGCACCAGCAGACTTGTGCCGACGATCGTTCGCGGCTTCGCACGTAGCGCCCGGAACCCGTCCGCATCCATGGTAGGCGCGCCGCGGAGATTGACGGAGAGACGAACCCGTGCATCTGCCATCGCGGAGATGTGACGGCTGCGGAATTCGCCCTCCACGAGCCCTTCGGTCGATCCCCAGGTATATGGCAGATTGAACTGCAAATTCGTCGTTCGGCCGAACAGACTCAGGGTGCGCTGATAAGAGACCTGGGCGAAATTGATACCAGTCTCCTCGCCAACTATCGGCAACGAGGGATCAGCTACGATATCCCCTCGGGAATACTGGTAGCCAACTACGAGCACGTTGGTTCCTTCCGGAGTTGGCCAGTAGGCTCGTGGCGCAAGTTCCTGTGCAAAGGTAGCAGTACTCCAGAAGCCGAATGCCGGGAGTGCGACACCAAGACAAAGCAAGAGGGGACGTGTCATCAATTTTCCTTCAAACCAGACCGCCGACGACGACTGCACCAATGTCCTGGATGCTGCTGTCGCCGGGATTCCGGCGCGCCGGCACTAGAAATCGAATCGATAACCCGCCGACAGCACGGAATCGGGAGTGCTGCCATTGACGTCGCTGCCACCTGAGAGGAGGGCTTCGACGTAGGCAAAGCTCTCGTCGGTTGTGAACCACGACACGCCGAGCAACAGTTGCTCGAGCCCGAAGTCCGAATCTACGCGCGGATCATCGATGTCGGGGTCCGTGTAGTTGAATCCTCCGTAAAAGCGCAAGCGATCGGAGTATGCGTAATCGACGTACAACTCCGCTCCGACACCATCGTAGATCAGCGTATCGTCTGCGAAGAATATCGATTCGTGGTTGTTCCACGTGGCAATGCTGAAGGCCGTGTTCCACGGTCCGCTGTGATAGTTCACGCCAACCGTCGCAACGCCCGAATTGTCGTCTCCGGTTATTTCCTCGAAGACACCCTCAATGCGATTGGCGGCGAAAGCAGCGCCGATTTCCCATCGGTCATTCGGCGCAAAGATCAGTGAGCCGCCGAGGCCCTCGAAGTCATCACCATCAGCTGCGGTCTTGAGTTGCGTCTGCAGGCCGTAGCTGAACTTGCCGCGCGCATTACGCCAGATGATGGCGTCTTCGGCACGGCCGCTGCCGAGGGAGCCACCATCCGTTCCTGCCGCATACACGGACAGGGCGGAACCACCGTAGATATTGAACACATCGGTCCAACCCGCGACGTCATAGTAGACGCTCCACTGCTTGCCGACAGTCAGTTCGCCGATCTTCTCGAAACGCATGCCGAGGTAACCGAGGCGTGTGGTTAAAGCGTCATCGGATTTCTCGCCCTGCAGCGCGAAACCGTCCTCTGTGCTGTCACTGACCACGAACTGGGAGTCGTTGTCGACGAGATTGGTTTTCCACTCGACGCGTCCGAACACTGTACGCCCATTACTCAATTCGCGGGCAGCGCGGAAGCCGAGGCGCGACGAACCGTCATTGAGCGAGGGATCGTCCGTGCCCATCTCGGCGAATAGCCGCATCGATCCGTAGATGTCCATCGTGTCGCTGAGCGCAACCGCGTCTTCGACAATCACAGCTTCCTTACCGGTACGAAGTGATTGCTTGTATTGCTGGGCAATCTCGCCTGTGTCGAGCGATTCAGTGCGCTCACTGATTGCTGCCGACTGCTGCGGCGGAAGCGGTTCGTTCTCGATCGCGACGAGGCTCGTGGCATCGGCATCGCTCACCGCTGAGTGACCTTCGAGTTCGGTCACCCGGCCTGTCAGTTGGCGTAGCTGTGCCGATTGCTCGGCGATCAGGCGATTCTGGCTTTCCACAAGTTGCCGAAGCGTGGCCATTTCCTGT
>Ga0255053_10001842_pt1 | contig 11467 bp, 9 predicted proteins | sample JV7_2_22_MG_FD_188635 | JGI IMG/M metagenome (GOLD analysis project Ga0255053, IMG submission 188635) | Seawater microbial communities from Jervis Inlet, British Columbia, Canada - JV7_2_22 | ecosystem: Environmental > Aquatic > Marine > Inlet | place: Canada: British Columbia | collected...
CGGGTGCGGTAGATCGCCCCAGTAACAATCCCCCGGCAAAGCCGGGGGCTTTCGATTGTGAGCCGCTCAAAGCGGCTTGGACGGGGCCGCTTCGCGGTCCCTTGAGCCCCCTGAAGGGGGCTGGCCTACAACTGCAGTCCCAGCTGGTCTTGTCGCTGGTCCTCTTGCTCGTGCTCCCGGATGTACTCCCGGATCACCGCCTCGTCTCGCCCCACGGTCGACACGAAGTACCCGCGAGCCCAGAAGTGCTGCCCTACGAAGTTCCTCTTGCGGCCTGCGAACTCCCGGGCAATCTGGATGGCGCTCTTCCCCTTGATCTACCCAATCACCTGCGCGACGGAGTACTTCGGCGGAATCGAGATCATCATATGGACATGATCCGCCCTCAGGTGGCCTTCCTCGATCCGACTCTCTCGCTGCTCCGCCAGCCTCCGCAGAACATTCCCCAGGTAACGTCGAATCTCCCCGGCACAGCCGGGGGGACTCCCGACTTTGTCTAGCTTGGCACCAAGCGGCCCGCCTAGCCGGAGCGCGTCGGGCCGACCCAGCGTTCCAGCGTCCGGCGCTGTTCATCCGCCAGGGCCGGCCCCGTCGCCATGTTGTCCCGGATCACCGCCGCGATGTCCGGCATGTAGAAGCCGAAGGGATCGCGCTTGCAGAACTTCATGTGCAGGAAGCAGGGCTCGTCCGGCTCCAGACGCGCCCGGCGCCGCTGCGTGCCGAAGAAGAAGGGGCTGACGTGGGCCTCCAGGTACCCCCAGCTCCCGTCGAAGCCCGCCTCCCAGTGTGGGAAGAGGCGAGGCTCCACGGAGTCGTAGGTGAGACGCGTCGCCCACTCGGGGAGATCCTCGCCGCCGAGCCGCGTCTCGAGCTCCGCTCGGTCGCTGCAGCGCGCGGCCAGCAGATGCTCGCGATCCGGATGCACGTTGGCCCCGTGGAAGGCCATCACCACCTGCTCCGACTCGCGCCAGCGCTGGAGCCATGCGTAGAAGGCGGGGAGCGCCACCATGTCCGCGTCCCATTTCAACACGAAGGGGTGTCGACAGCGCTCGAGCACCCAGTTGCAGTGCTCGTGAATCGAGCGCAGCTCACCGCGCCCGTCCGAGGCGTCCCTCTGCTGCGACCCCACCCGGGCGACGCGGTGCGGGTACTCGAGAAGCCGCACTTTCTCAGGGTGCTCCTCTGCGAGCTTGGCGGCGATCTCCGGGGTGCGGTCGTCGCTCTGGTTGTCGACCAGCACGACCTCGTCCACCGCCGCGACGATGGACTCGACCGCCGGCCGGAGGAACTCCTCCTCGTTGCGCGCCCGCACCATGGCCGAGATGCGGCGTTCGCCCGAGGCCAGCTCCAGCCTGCGCGCCTCCAGCTCGTCGGCGCGCCGGCGCAGTGCCCCGAAGCCCGCCTCGCCTGCGTCGTCCAGGGCCGCCAGGAAGCGCTCGGCCTGGGCGCGGCTTCCCGCCGCCTCCGGCAGCCCTCCTCTGTCGGGAGTGCCCACGCGCCTGACCAGGCCCGTGGGCGCCACGCACTCCCCGCTGCGCAGCGCCGGGTCGCACACCGCCTCCACCAGTGACTCGGCGCCCAGAGCCGCCACACACTGCACCCTGCGCGAGAGCGACGCGTCCTTGAGCCGCTCGTGAAGCCCGCGCGCAAGCCGGAGGTTCCCGACCCAGGAGCGACCGAAGCGGGCGAGGCGCCCGGCGATCACGATCCGGCTGCCGGGACCGTAGGAAGGGCTGCCCGCGGCCACCAGCAGCGCCAAGAGCTCCGCGGCCATGGCATGGTGCGCCGCGGTGTCGGGACCCGCCAGCACCAGGCGGTGGAGCCTGTCGTGCCGGCCCCGGAAGTCGACGGCGAAGCGCCGCCCGGCCTCGGGGTTGCCGACCTCGGCCAGCTCGCAGTCGGCACCGCGCGCACGAAGCGCCTCAACAACGACCCGCACCGCGTCGTCCCCTGCGCGGCTGACGACCAGCGCCGTCATGCCGGCGAGTTTACGCGCGACGACCATGGGTGCTGAATCTAGCAGAACGCCCTCGGGGCCCGGGTGGGAGAATGAGTAGCCGCGCTGGATTCAGGTTCTGGTGAGGGCAACCTCGTGCGGCTCGGCTCCAGTCCCGAGCACCACGTAGCGCGCGCGTGAAGCGGCCCGCTCTCGCACGCGAGCTTTCAGTGGAGCCAGGAAGCGCTCCGGCTCCAGCGCGCTCGTGCTCAGGCTCGAACGGCCGGCGCATCAGGCTTGCCCGACCCTGCCGAGGCCGTAGGCCTGGGCGGTTGTCCTACTCGCTCGCAAGCCGCCTGAACGCCCGGCTCGCGGTGATCCAGGGCTCGACGTTCGCGAACGACCTCGGCCCCTTCGTTCGGGGCGTCGTGGACGCCCCTCGAACCACGGTCCGAACGGACGGATTCCAGGGATACCGGCGTCTCGCCAACGTCGGTGTCCGACAGGATCGTCGCGTCCAGGGGGCCGACCCTGCTCGCTCGCTGGAGATCTTGCCCAGGGTCCACCGGATCTTCGGCAACCTCGAGACCTGGCTCCGCGGAACCGTCCACGGCGAACCGCTTCCCTAGCACCGACTGCTGGCTGAGGCAGTCCGATAGACACAGTTCATGTTATTATTCGATTCGATCATGTCGCCTGGAAAAATAAACGTTGGGTACTTTGAATACAGCATTGTTGCGCACTGCAATTTGAAATGCGTCCACTGCAGCCAGGTTGCGCCGCACAACCCCGTTTTCCACCAGGACTTCGCGACCTACCGACGCGACATCGAGACACTCAGCAAGGTGTATCACACCAAGAGGTTGCGCATCCTGGGCGGGGAGCCGTTGCTGCACAAAGAGCTCGAGAGCTTCATCAAGTTGTCGAGGGATTCGGGTTTTGCTGATGAGGTTGGCGTATGCACGAACGGCAAGGTCTTGCGCCGAATGCCCGACAGTTTTTTCCAGGCAATCGACTTTCTCAATATCTCTTGGTACGAGGCTTCTGGCCCCGATGAGATTCTTCAATTCGCGCGAGAGAAGTGCGCCCAGTTCGACAAGCCGTTGCGTATCGATCCGGTGAGCTCTCGCACCGCGAGGTGGGGAATCGGGCACATCGACAAGCGAATCGACGACGATGGCCTTGTGGAGAAGATCTATCTTGGGTGCCGAAACGCACACATCAACCACAATCACACCATCCACGACGGGAAATACTGGAAGTGCGCCCACGTAATCTTCATGAAGAACTACCTGGAAAAACTGGGGACGAACGTCGGCGATCTGTTCGAGGGCGACGGCGTGCCCCTCCACAACAACCCCAACCTCAAGCAGGAATTGAAGGACTATCGCAAGTCCGACACCCCGCTCGAGGCTTGCCGGTATTGCCTTGGGACAGCTGGCGTACGGGTGAAGTGGCATCAGTTGGGAAAGGATGAAATCGAGCGGCCGGTCGAGCAGGCTGGTGGTGATGTACGCAACCTGATCGATTTCAAGTCGTTGGAAAAGGACGTGATCCTGTGCAACCGCTATCGACACTGGCCCGGGTTCGCCCGGGCGTGGCCGCTCTATCTTGAGGTCAGAGGGAAGATCAAGCGGCTTCGAAAACGGATGCGTTCGTCGGCACCGACCGTGTCCACTACGCAGTAGCGCAGGTAGCAGCCCGGCTGTGACCCTTGGTTCGCACGTTGCCCGCGCCACCACCCCATGACCCGCAACCCTCCGATCTGAACGCTCAGCTCGCAAGGTCGCGTCGCGCCCGCAGCCCAGAGCTTCGCTAACGTCGGCGACCGTGGTATTGCGTTCCTCGCTCCGCGCAGCAGCCGCCGTTGGGCTTCTGCTCATTCTGAGCGTCGCGTGCGGCGAATCGGAGCCCGCCGGCCCGCCGCCGGAGATCGTCGTCTTCCTGGGCGACAGCCTCGTCTTCGAGGGCGACTGGCAGGAGGCCTTCCCCGACGCGGCCGTGGTCAACCTGGGCTTGCGCGGCGATACGGTGACGGACCTGGCCGCTCGCCTGGACCCGCTGGCCGACCCGCGCGTGCGCGTGGCGAAGCTCTTCCTGCTGATCGGGACCAACGACGCGCGCCTCCGGCTTCCCGGCCATGCGCTGGCCGGCCGCTACGCACTCCTGGTCAACCGGCTGCGGCAGATGTTGCCGGATACGGGCATCCACCTGATGAGCCTGCCCCCGCTTACCGCCGACCGCAGCGAGATCGTACTGGCCCTCAACGATGCCATCCGCGAAACTGCGGCCCTCCACCAGCTCGAACATATCGACCTCTACCCGCGATTCGCGGCCGAGGACGGGTCGCTGCGCGGAGAGTACACAGTCGACGGCATCCACCTGAACGATGCCGGCTACGGTGTGTGGATGGAGCTGGTCGCGCCGTACGTAAACGGAGACGCACAAGAGCCAGCCGCCCCAGGAAGCGAATCGCCGAGCGGTTGAAGCGCCTGCACGGACCTGGCTGGTCCGCCTTCGCCGCCCTGTGGCTCGCATCGGGTCGCTCGACGCGTTCGCGGAGACCCAGCGCCCGACGTGCTGGACATGCTGATCGAGGGGGGTCGGGTCCTGATCGGGCGCGAGCTCAGGTCGCTGAAGGCCGGCGTACGCGTCCGCCGACGGACCGCGTACCCTGGAAGTTCCCACCGACCCCTATTGAGCCGCGAAGTCGGCTCCATCCGGACGCCGCAGCCAGTCGAGGAGGATGCGGTTGACCTCTTCCGGCTTCTCCTGGTGCAGGAAGTGGCCGGCCCCCTCCAGGCGGGACACCTGCAGGCCGGCGGGGAAGTCCTCGGGCTTCATGGCCAGGTCGTGAAGGCGGGTGTCCATGCAGCCGTCCAGAGCCCCGGTGAGCGCCAGGGTGGGCACGCGGATCTCCGAGGCGAGCAGGCGTGCGGTTTCCTTTGCGGCCGCCGAGCGGAAATCGAACATCGACCGGTAGTAGGAGAGCGCCGCCTTCTTCACACCTGGCTGCCCCAGGGTCTCCTTCACCGTGGCCAGCTCCTCGGCCGGAAGCTCCCAGCCCGGCGACCAGTCCCGCCAGAGCTTCTCGATGAAGGCCCAGTCCCGGGCCTCCACCACCCGGTCGGCGACGCCCCGCAGCTGGAAGAAGAGCATGTACCAGGACTTCCGGATCTGGCTCGGAAGCTTCCGGATCCCCTCCTGCTGAAGCCGGCCCGGGTGGGGAATGGCGAGGGTCGTGAGCGAGCGCAAGCGCCCCGGGGCCAGGGCGGCGGCCGCGTAGCCGATCACGGCGCCCCAGTCGTGGCCCACCAGATGCACGCGCTCCTGGTCGAGATCGTCGATCCAGCCCACCACGTCCTCCGCCATGCGAACGATGTGGTAGTCGCCGTCTTCGGGCTGAGAGGAGGGTTCGTAGCCGCGCAGGGTCGGAGCCACCGCACGGAACCCGGCGGCGGCCAGGGCCGGGAGCTGCAGGCGGAACGACCGCCGGTTGTCCGGAAAGCCGTGCAGGCACAGGACCAGCGGCCCGTCACCTTGGGTCAGAGCGGAGAAGGCCAGCCCGCTCGCATGAAGCGTCGTCTCGGGTCCATTCACCATCCCCGGAGTCTCGGCCAGCGGAAGTGCTGCTGTCCACGGTGCGCAGGCCCGAAACGGCCGGTATCGTGGAGGCGCCCGCCGGAGGTTCGGGGATATGGCCGACATCACGGTCCGGAAGATCCGCTTCTCGTTCGACGAGCCCTTCGACTTCGACGTACCGGATGAGCACCTCGCGGCCATGCTGCCGCCGCTCGGGCTCTCCATGACCATGCCCTACCTCGAGCCCTACCTGATCCGCACCATGAAGGTGGCCCTCCGGCAGATCACGGAAGCGGAGCTGGCCGAGGATGCGCGGCGCTTCTCCCAACAGGAGGGCCACCACTACCGCAACCATGCGCTCCTGAACGACCAGCTCCGCGGGAAGTTCGACGACGCCACCGCCGCTGCGCTGCGCGCCATCGAGTCGAACCTCGAGGCGGACTACCAGCGCTTCACGCGAACCAAGTCGCTGCGCTTCAACCTAGCCTATGCCGAGGGTTTCGAGGCGATGACCTGTGCCCTCGCCCTGGCCGCCGCCGAGCACGGCGCCTTCGACGACGAGAGGCTCCCGGGTGGCGAGGTCTGGGCCTGGCACATGGCCGAGGAGATCGAGCACCGCACGGTCGCCTTCAACGTCTACGGGCACCTGGTGGGGAGCTATCCGTACCGCATCCTCGTCGGGACCTGGGCGCAGTGGCACTACGTTTCGTACATCGGCCGCTTCGCTCGATGCATGGCGACCGGCCTGGGCCGCAAGCCGGTCGGGCTGCGGCCGCCGGTGCAGCGTGCGGCCTTGCGCAACTACCTCCGCACCTGGAGCCCTCGCTACGACCCGGCGAAGATCGAGGTACCGGCGGGAGTGCAGGCTCTGCTCGACCGCTACTCAGCCTTGGCGACCTGAAGGGCAACGATGCACGGGCGAACCGGTGTAGACTCCAGCGCCGCGGCCGGCACTGGAAGAGCGCACCGAAGCCCCGAAAAAGGAGTTCCCCATGGCCAACTTCAGCGAGATCCCCTGGATTGCGGAGCACATCGAGCTCTACCGGACCGACCCCGAGAAGGCCCACATGTGGGATTCGACGCCGCTGGGCGGCCCCGGCCTGCTGCCGAGCCTGCTGCTCACGACGACGGGAAGGAAGTCGGGCGAGCCGCGCTCGCTCCCCCTGATCTACGGCGAGGCCGGAGACAGCTACGTCATCATCGCCTCGAAGGGCGGCCTGCCCACACATCCGGTCTGGTACCTGAACCTCGAGGCGAAGCCCGAGTGCGAGCTCATGGTCGGCCCCAAGCACGTCTCCGCCCGAGCCCGGATCGCCGAGGGTGAGGAGCGCGAGCGCCTCTGGAAGCAGATGGCGAAGCTCTACCCGCCCTACGACAAGTACCAGGAGACCGCTGGAACGCGCACCATCCCGGTCGTGGTCCTCGATCCGGTGAGCTGAGATGCGCGGCGCGCTGCGGCGCGTCAGCGCGCGGCGGCGCGCGCCTGCTCGAAGCGGGCTCGCTGGAAGGTGATGCAGGTGGAGTCCGCCGGGATCTCGTCGAGGGGCGTCGCCACCAGGGCCGGGGTGATGCCCGCCCTCTCGGCTTGCGGACGCAGAGCGTCGAGGTCGAAGCCGTAGAGGGCGGCGGCGTTCTCGCCGAGCATCATGCGCACCTCCGGCTGATCTACGTCCGAGAGCGCAAAGCGCATGTTCTCCCTCGAATACGGATAGCAGCCCTCGTAGTGCGGGTAGTCGTTGCCCCACAAGATCCTGTCCACGCCCACGACGTCGCGCCCCCGGATGTCGCGCGGTCCGGGGAAGCTGGCCCCGTACCAGCAGTTGCGCTTCGCGTAGAAGCTGGGCGGCTCCTTCAGGGCGGGATCCTTCGAGGTGTCGATCTCGCCGATGGCGCCGGCCTTCCAGGCCATCCACATGGCGTCGAGCTGGCGCATCAAGCCGGGCGCCCACGCGCAGCCCGACTCGGTCAAGATGAAGCGCAGCTTGGGGAATCGCTCGAAGACGCCGCCCAGGATGAGGTGGGTGAACCCGCGCTGCACGAAGAAGGCCATCTCCAGGGCCCACAGCGCCTTCGCGCCCTGCCCTTCGCCATAGCTCGGCGAGCCCTGGCCGGAGTGCTGGTTCATCACCAGGTCGTGGTCCTGGATCGCCGCCCAGAGCCGGTCGTAATCCGGATGGTTGAGAGGCATCAGGTGGACGTCGGAGGGCGAAGGCAGCGGCAGCAGCACCCCGCCGCGGAGCCCGTGCTTCGCGATCCACGCCACGTCCTCGATGGCGTGGTCGATGTCGTTCAGGTGGATCAGCCCGATGCCGGCTCGGCGTTCGGGGGCGTCGGCGCAGAACTCGGCCAGCCAGCGGTTGTGAGCCCGCGTGCCGGCCCGGTAACGCGGGTACTGCTCAGACGTGGGCGGGGCCGAGACGTGAAACGCGGTGTCGTAGAACGGGGGAACCGTGTTGGGGAAGATGACCTCGCCCACCACGCCATCGCTCTCCAGGTCGGCCAGGCGCTCGGCGGAGTCCCAGTTCTTGGTCTTCTTGCTGCCGACGTGCTTCTTGGCCGGGTTCTTGTAGCGGCCCCGCCAGGCGTCGAAGTCGGCGCGATGCGAGGGATCCAGGTACTCCCGGTAGGTGTCGATCGACGCGCCGGCGTGGGTATCGGCGGTGATGACCGTGTACGGGCGGCCGAGATCGGGCATGGATCGTATTCTACATCAGCCGTCGGCTGGGAACGCCGACGGAGCTATCGTACCCGCCCGTGGCAAGAGACCCCCTTCACACTCCCCTCTGCGACATGCTCGGCGTCGAGCACCCGGTCGTCGCCTTCACCCACTGCCGCGAGGTCGCCGTGGCGGCGATTCGGGCGGGCGGCTTCGCGGTCCTGGGCGAGGCCATGAAGACGCTGGATGAGCTCGAGGACGACCTGCGCTGGATGCGCGACAACCTCGGGGACCGTCCCTTTGGTATCGACCTGGTCCTCCCCAACTCCGCGCCGTCGACGCGAAGCGCCGAGGAACTCATCGCCGAGATCCCCTCGGCCCACTCCGACTTCGCGAAGCACATCAAGGAGAAGTACGACGTCCCCGCGCCCAAGGGCGCCGTCGCGCTGCACCAGTGGGGCGGCCTCACCCAGGAGATGGGGCGCGCCCAGATCGACCTGCTCCTCGACGAGCACGTGCCGGTCATCGCCACCGGCCTGGGCAGCCCGGACTTCTTGATCGACGCCGCCCACGAACGCGGGCTCATGGTCTGGGGCCTGATCGGTCAGCCGCGCCAGGCCGCGCTGCAGCTCGAGCGCGGCGTCGACGCCGTCGTGGCCCAGGGATACGACGCGGCCGGCCACACCGGCGCCATGGGGACCTTCTCCATCGTTCCTGCCGTGGTCGACATCGCCGGCGATACGCCGGTGATCGCGGCGGGCGGCGTGACGACGGGTCGCCACCTGGCTGCGGCCCTCTGCCTGGGTGCCTCGGGGGTCTGGCCGGGAACGCTCTGGCTGGCATCGCAGGAGTCCGACGTGGACCCCCTGGTCAAAGAGCGGATCCTCACCGCAACCGGAGACGACACCACGCGCACCGCCTGCATCTCGGGCAAGACCATGCGCGTCCTCCGCTGCCCTTGGACCGAGGAGTGGGACGGACCCGACGCACCGTCCCTGCTCGAGACGCCCTACCAGATGCTCCTCAGCGCCGACTACCTGCAGGCCGCCAACGACCACCGGCGCGCCGACCTGATGACGGAGGCCGCGGGCCAGGGCGTGGGCTTCGTCCGCGAGGCCCGGGGAACCGGCGAGATCCTGCAGGCCATGATCGAGGAGGCACGAAGCATCTTCGTATCGCTCACCGGCGCTGCCGGCCGGGCCTGAGTGCCAGGGAGATTCCCCGTCCCCGTGCAAAGCGAACGCCCCCCTTCCCTTCCCGACTGGGCCCGCCGGGGTCGCTCCGGCTGGCGCTACAACGGCAGCCAGCGCCCGGAGTTCGCCGTGGAGCCGGCTCCTGGACAGGAATCCGTCTGGGACTACCCGCGCCCGCCGAAGCTGGCAGCCGACTCGCGCACCGTGACCGTGTGGGCCGGCGAGGTGTTGCTCGCCGAAACCCACGAGGCCTTCCGCATCTGCGAAACAGCCGCCCCGCCCACCTTCTACCTGCCTCCGGGCGACGTGCGCATGGCCTACCTGGAACCCGTGTCCGGCTCCTCCCTCTGCGAGTGGAAGGGCGAGGCGGGGTACTGGCACGTCGTCACGCCCAAGCGGCGACTCGAGCGGGCCGCCTGGTCCTATCCGGACCCCTTCCCGGAGTTCGAGCCGATCCGCGGCTACCTCTGCTTCTACCCCGCCCGTCTCGAATGCTTCGTGGACGGCCAGCGCGTTCTTGCCCAGCCCGGCCGCTTCTACGGCGGCTGGGTCACGCCGGAGTTGGTGGGCCCGTTCAAGGGCGAGCCGGGATCGGAGGGCTGGTAGGCCCCGCTTCCGTGGCCCCTCCGCGCCTCACGCATTCATGGCGTAGGCGCCGTCGAGCACCTTCACATGCGCGTTCCAGACCCGCTCGTAGCGCTCCGGGTCGTGCACCGGCTTGCGCATCATCTCGCGGCACCTGGCCATCTGCACGTCGCTGCTGCTCGGCTGGCTCAGCAGTTGCAGCGCGAAGCCCGAGACGTCGCGCACCATGAACTCGAAGATCTGGTCCAGCAGATCGTCGTCGATCGCGTAGAGGCGGGCGTTCTCGAGGATCAGCTGCGCGTACACCACCAGCGCGAAGATCTCGCCGCCGGCCAGCAGGAAATCCACGTCCTTCATCTGCTCGGGCCCGGGGGGCGCGGCCGCCAGCATCTCGCGGAACGCCTCGGTCTGCTCGAAGAAGGCCCGCACGTTCGGCAGGTCGACGCCCTCGAAGGCGCGCCGATAGTCGTGGAAGCGGATCTGGCCCAACCCCCGGGCACTGCCCTGATGGAACAGGAAGTCGTCGTTGCGATCGTGGTCCTGGCGCTCGATCTCGGGGTACTCACCGGGGTTGAAGAAGAAGTTGGGCATGAACTTCGCGATCAGCGCGACGTTCACGTGCACCGTGCCCTCCAGCTTGGGGAGCGCCCGGATGTCGACGGCGGCCTGGCTGAAGTACATGTCCTTCTCGAAGCCCTTGGCCGCGATCGCGTCCCAGAGCAGGTCGATCACGGCCTCGCCCTGGGTGGTGACCTTCATCTTGACCATCGGGTTGTAGAGCAGGTAGCGGCGATCCTCGGAAGAGGCGCTGCGCATGTAGTCGGCGGCGCGGAGGGCAAAGAGCTTCATCGCAACCAGCCGCGCGGTTCCCTCGACGAACATGCGGCGCACGTGCGACATGTCCGTCACGCGCATGCCGTAGAGCGTGCGGTTGTGCGCGTGGGCGATCGCCTCGTAGAGCGCGTGGGTGCAGATGCCGATCGAGGCCCAGCCCAGGTTGTACTTGCCGACGTTCACCGTGTTGAGCGCCGCGTTCCAGGCCTCGCGACCGCGGTGCAGGATGTCGGCCTCCTGCACCGGGTAGTCGCGCAGCTCGAACTCGGAGACGTAGTTCTGACTCGCCACCACGTTCTGCACCAGGTGGTAGTTCGGATGGCGGGGATCGGCGGCGAAGAAGACGTACTCGTCGCTGTCCTCGAAGCGGCCGAAGGTGGAGACGATGGCCGCCTCGTTGCCGTTTCCGATGTAGTACTTGCGGCCGTTGGCGCGCCAGCCGTCTCCGTCGCGCGTCAGCACCATGTCCGTGGAGTAGATGTCGGCGCCGTGGGTCTTCTCGGAGAGGCCGAACGCGAAGATGCCGCCCTCCTCCAGGGCCCGGGCGGCGCGCCCGCGGAGCGCCTCGTTGCCGCTCATCCAGATGGGCCCGAGGCCGAGAACCGAGACCTGCCACGTGTACCAGTACTGGAGCCCGTAGAAGCCCAGGATCTCGGCGAACTCACAGTTGCGCCAGGTGTC
>Ga0255053_10001843_pt1 | contig 11465 bp, 6 predicted proteins | sample JV7_2_22_MG_FD_188635 | JGI IMG/M metagenome (GOLD analysis project Ga0255053, IMG submission 188635) | Seawater microbial communities from Jervis Inlet, British Columbia, Canada - JV7_2_22 | ecosystem: Environmental > Aquatic > Marine > Inlet | place: Canada: British Columbia | collected...
AAAGCGGCCACGGTGTTGGCGGCGCCCTGGACCTCGCCGATTACGATGATTTCGGGGTCCGCTGCCGTTTGCCCGTGGGTGGTGATCGGCAATGCAGCGATAGCGAACGCGACCGTCAAGACAAAAAACGGAGAATTTCTTCGAATTTTCATTGGATCGCCTCCTCTTTTGAGGTGAGTCATGAAGCTCTGCTGCTTGCGTTCGTACTGAAGACATACGGATTTAGCTGGTTTTCGTTGCACGAGACCTTGATTCCATATGAGCTGTATTGCCGGTAAGATGGTTGGAGCATTGCGGGTATCGGAGGTTTTTGTGTCGGCAAACTGGCGACTCCTTGTCACATTGGCGGTTGTCCTGTTGATAACCGTCGGGCCGGCTGCTGCTGGTCCGAACGAGACGGACGCTGCTCAGCAACTGAGTCATAGCCCTTCCCTCGACGCGCTCAAGAGGGGTTTTGTCGCCAGCGACAGCGGTGAGCATGAAGAGGCGTACACCCACTATCAAAGCGCCCTCGAGCACGCTTCAACCAGCGAGTTGCGTTTTCAGGCCTATGTCGGCCTCGGATCGGCGGCCGCGGCCCTGGGGCGGCTCGACGAGGCTCGGGAGAACTTCGAGCAGGCGCTGGCCCTGCGGCCGAGTAACGCCGAGACTCTTTTCTCACTCGGACTCGTGGCCAAGGAACAAGACCGGTTTCCGGAAGCCGCATCCCTTTTCGCCAACGCTGCCGTCCGAAACCCGTCGCTCAGTGAGGCGATGGTGGAACTGGGTGTTGTCTACGAGATTCTCGGCCGTCACGAGGAGGCCGCCGATGCATGTTGGCGGGCGGTGACGATCAATCCTGAAGATCAGGGCGCCCTCCTGTGCCTCGGGGTGGCGCGCTATCACCTCGGCCTCTACCAGGGTGCGTCGCAGGCCTTCGAGGCGGTCATCGAACTGAACCCCGACAGTCCGCGCGCCCGGTACGGACTCGGGCTGGCCAAGATCTACCTGGATGACAACGACGGCGCGATGGCTGAGTATCTGGCCCTCAAGCCGCTTGATCCCGACCTGGCGAGAGACCTCTATCTGAGGATCCCTGTGCCGAACTAGATCCAGGTTGCCCACAGATTACCCAGATCACCCAGATCCACCCGCTTGTCCCGGCGAAGCCGGACCCACCAAACGAAACGCAAAGGCTCAAAGAGCGCAGGCTGCCCGGCCGGACGACCGGGACGGAAGCTCGCTTGTGGAACGGTTGACCGGCCCGGCAGTCGCTGGCCGCCATCGGGCGGCCAGGACCTCGCCACACACAGAAAGTCGGTGTCGCCTTCTCTGCGCCTCTGTGTTTCTGTGGTTTTCCGGGGATTGGCGTGTCGTTTGGCGGACCTACGACGACTGTTCGGCGACCAGGGCCTCGATCTTCGCGAGGGTCTTGTCGAGGCGCTCCTTGACGTGAAACTTCGATCGTCGCCGGCCGTGGAGGTCAACAGACTCCCACAGATCCCGCTCTTCCTCGAGGACTTCTGTCCGGAGGCGGAGCCCGTGGCGCTCGAGGATGGGCTCGATGCGGTGTCGATTGCGCAACAGCTTGCGGCGGGTGCTCTGATAGGCATGCTCGACCACTTTTTTGCGATTGGTGAAAGAAAAAACATTGGTGAAGAACATGGTGTAGTCGTCGCGCCTCGGCTCGAAGACGAGCACATCCCGGTCGGCATACCGGGTTTCGTAGGCTGCCAGGCCGGTCCCCATTCGAGAGTGGACGAGGGTGCGGAAGGTCTGAGCGAGCACCGTCGGCAGTCCGCGATCGATGAGCTGACCGCGGCGCATGACACCGAGTTCGACCGAACGGAAGGTGTCGACGGGCACGATCGGGTTGACGCACAGCACGAGGTCGACCCCTTCCTCGAGCGCCACTGAGGCGTGAACCGTTTTCAGGAGGACCCCGTCGACGTAGTAGCGACCATCGATGAGCGCCGGTGGGTAGAGACCGGGGAGAGCGGTCGAAGCCTGGACCGCCTTCGAGATCGGCACGTGATCGAGTCCTGGCTCGCCAAAGCGGACCGGCTGTCCGGAGTCGAGGTCGGCGGCCACCAGCACCAGCTTTCGCTTGAGCTCACGGAAGTTGTCGGTGCGGCCGTGCATGCTGAAGATCTTCGCGAGGTAAGCACGGATCGGATCGTTCTTGAAGATCCCTACGGGTAGCGCCCTGGCAAGCCGGGTCATGGGCTCGAAGAGGCTCGACTCGGCAGGGTGGGCGAGCATTTTCCAGAAGGCCTCCGCGAGCAAACGCGGGACCTTGAGGCCGCTGCGAACGAGTTCACCGACGGCAGGGGTTAGAAAATTCCTGGGAACGAACGGATGTTCGCCGGGCTCTGGTTTGACAATGGCTCGGCACATCTGGGCCGTTGACAGGTTATTGGCAAGACAGGACGAGATGAAAGCTCCTGCGCTGACCCCGACGTAGATATGGAGGTCATTCAGGTCGAGTCCCTCAATCGACTCGTCGAGGGCGCGGATGGCACCGATCTCGTAAATCGCCCCCTCGGGTCCGCCCCCTGCGAGGGCAAGCCCAATCTTCGCCGTTGAAGTTTGGGAGGCGATCATTCGCGGCCGTTCAGGACGAGTCTTTTGAGCCCGATGAAGAGTCTACCGAGTCCTGGCCGTCGGTATCGATGGCCGCGAGAGAGCTCTCGAGGTCTTCGAGACGTTCGCGGAGCCGACCCATTTCCTCGCGTGCGCGGCGCACCGGGCCTATGCGATCGATAGAGGCCTGGACGAGTCGATCCATCCTGGTCTGCAGCTGTTCGACGCCGGTGGAGACCGCCTGTTCGCCGATCCGGATGAGCTCGTGGAGAAGCTCGTTGGGGAGCAGGGCGGTGCCTTTGCGGCCCTCTTCGGAGATGATCTGCGTCAAGGTCTGCGATGTGACGTCGTCGGCAGTCTTGTTGTCAATGACCCGAATCTGCTGACCTGTTCGGATCCACCCCGCCAGCTCGTCGAGCGACACGTATCGGCTTTCTTCGGTGTCGTAGAGCTTGCGGCTTCCGTATCTTTTTATGAGTCTGATCATGGCGTTTCTCCAGCACCGCGGGCAATTCCGGGAGCGGAATGCCGCTATGCGGCGTCCACTTTTGTATACCGCAGTGCGGCAACGGTGTCAAGTTTTTGGGACGATGGACTGCCCTGTGCCGAGGATCCAAGGTATTCACAGTATTGGAGATCTGCGTTTTATGGGAGAACTGGAATTCCCTTACGCGTTGCGGACGGTCATCGGGGGGCCGAAGTACGAGAAATGCCGCAATGCGTCAAGACCGTGATGAGGGCCACGTCTGCGATTGAGCAACCGTTGGTGAAGGGTTACTCCACAAACGGTTCCGGCCGGCCGACCTCCCAGCCCTGGGCATAGTCGACGCCGATCTCGATCAGGGTCTGTTTGATCTCCGAGTTTTCGACCCACTCGCCGATGGTCTGGATCCCCATCGATTCCCCGATCCGGTGGATCGCAGCCACCATCTCCCGCTGGATCGGGTCGGTGGCTATCTCGCGAACGAGCTCGCCGTCGATCTTGAGGAACTCGATGTCGAGGCTCTTGAGGTACCGGAAAGAAGACAGGCCGCTCCCAAAGTCATCGAGAATGAACCGGCATCCCCGTTCACGGAGAGCTGTCATGAACTCGAGGGCCTGTGAAAGGTTGGAGATCGCCGCAGTCTCAGTGATTTCGAACATCACCCTTCGGGGCGGGATCTGGAGCTGATCGAGCTGCTCGAGGATGAGCGCTCTGAGCTCGGCGTTTCCGAAGCTCTGTCCCGAGAGGTTGATTGTGAATGCCGCCGTAATGTCGTCGGCCGAGTTGGCGATGGCGCCAATTGAATTCAATGCCTCGCCGACGACCCAAAGGTCGATGACCGGCATCATCCGATAACGCTCCGCGGCGGTGATAAACCGGCTCGGTGCAACGATATTGCCTTCACCATCCACAAGCCGCAACAACAGCTCTTGGTACTCGGGCGCGTCCTTTTTCTGGAGAGGGCGTATGGGCTGTTTGAAGAGTCGGAAGCGGTTCTCGTGGAGGGCCCGATTAATTCTCTCCACCCACAACATTTCGGTGTGGCGGACTCGAACCGCAGAGTCGTCGATCCGGGTGACGTGGATCTGGTTGCGGCCCCTGTCCTTGGCCACATAGCAGGCAGAATCGGCGGCGCTGAGGAGCTCGGCGAGATTGCCGTTGCCGCCGACCACTGTAACGATGCCGATGCTGGCCGCAATCTCGAAGATCTGTCCTTCCCACTGAAAACGGTATTGGCGAACCGCATCTAGAAGGGACTGAGCGTGTGCTGTGGCTTCGTCGGGGTCGCAGTTCATGAACAGAATACCGAACTCATCGCCACCAAGCCGGGCAAGAGTGTTGCCCGCAGGAATCACCGCACTAAGGACCGAAGTGAGCTGGCGCAATAGCTCGTCTCCAGCACCGTGGCCGCAGGTGTCGTTGACCAGCTTGAATTCGTCGAGATCCAGATAGCACAGGATGTGCTGACGAAGGCTGTTGGCCGCATCGCTGATCGCATCCGCCAGCCGCAGCTCGAACTCGCGACGGTTGACCAGGCCGGTCAGCGGATCGTGGCTCGCGAGGTGCTCCATTCGCTGCTGCAAGGATCGAAGCTGCGAGACATCGGTGAAGACCAGGACGGCCCCGGCAAGATCATCGCTCTCGGTGATGATGGGAGCGGCGCTTTCGCGGACCGCGAGCTCTGAACCGTCTTCGAGGATGAGAAGTGAGGCTTCTTCGGGCTCCATCACGTGTCTCGACGCAAGACAGTCTTCGACGACGTTGGGTCTTGGAGTCCGGGTGACAGCCGTGATGCTCCGGTAGAACCTTGACAGCATCTGTCCCTGGACCTGCTGCAGTCTGATTCCCAGAAGCCGTTCGGCCGAAGGGTTGAGGAAGTCGATACGGCCGCCCGCGTCGGTGCGGACGACGCCGTCGCTGATCGACGAAAGAGTGACCTGGGCGTGCTCCTTGGCACGCTGCAGCGCCTGCTCGGCGTGCTTACGTTTGGTGATGTCCGCGGACACGCCGACCACCTTCTCGACCCGTCCGTCGGAGCCCTTCTGGACCTGGCCGCGAACCATCGCCCACACGATGCCTCGTCCCGGGACGTCGAATCGGTGCTCGACCTCATACGGTTCGCCGGTCGAAAAGACCCTGGAGAAATTGCGCGAGATAGTCTTGTGATCCGCGGCGGGAATGAACTCCAGCAGCTCTTTTCCGGTCCGAGGCAGCAGGTGGGCCGGAATGCCAAAGACCTCTGTGATGCCCGAGAAAGTCAGCGAGTCATCGTCCGGGTGCCACTCCCAGGCCGTGCTGTGGCCGGCCTGGTGGGCGAGCTCGAGCCGTTCGCGGCTGGCAGCGAGCTCGAGCTCGGTGCGCAGGCGATAGATCGCCGAGCCGAGAATCTCGGTGGCGCCATGGAAGAACCCGAGATGGGCGGGTCGCCAGTTCTGCTTGTGTTCTTGCGCTGCGAAACAGGTGATGGCCTGCAGTTCGCCATCCGAAAATAACGGGACGCACACCACCGACTGCAGCAATTGCGCATCGAAAAATTCGCGCTCGGGGCCCGCAGAGACGGGGAGTTCCTCCAACGAGGAAATGTGAATGATCTCGTGTCGCATGAGACGGTCGGCAAGCCAGCCCATTTGCTGAATCGATTGACCCTTGAGGCCGTCGGGCGTCCACGAGACGTCGTCGTCTGAGTAGGTATGGGCGGAGGCGATCTTCTCCGTTCCGTTTTTTGATATCTCGAGCAGGGCTGCGCGGTCGGCGCCGGTGGCTTCGCAGATGCTCCGAAGGGCCCCAACGATGCCGACCTCGAGGTTCATTGCCTCGAGACGCAGAAAGTGATGTGAGATGCTCGTCAACAGACGCTCAAACTGGGGAGACCTCTCCTGGGCCAGCTCGACGGTTGACGATTCGAAGCTGCTCATGGCTGCAGATACCGCCACTTATCCTGCAGGGTGATTCCTCCATCGACGTATTGCACTTGTGGACAACACGGCGCGCGCCCTCAGTCTTTTTATTGTACCTCTTAAACGTCTGAAACTGTAGATTTGCACGAAATGATATGTTCCTCGAGTGAACGAAATCCGTTTTCCTGACCTGAGGGCGTTCATCGGCCAGCTTCAACGTGACCTCGACATCGCGATTGTCGACGCTCCCGTAGACGCCCGGCTCGAGGTGGCGGAGATCCACCGGCGGGTCATCGCGGCCGGCGGACCGGCGCTTTTGTTCACCCGGGTCGAGGACAGCACTTTCCCGCTAGCGACCAATCTCTTTGGCACCGCCCGCCGGGCAGAGATGGCCTTCGGCCGTCGCCCGGCACAGCTCGTGCGTCGAGCCGTCGAGTTTGTCCAGCGGTCGTTTCCGCCTGATCTGGGTTCATTGTGGTCGGCGAGGGACCTGGTGGCGGCGGGTCTGCGGCTTGGAACGAAGTCGGCTCGATCTGGGCCGGTGCGGGAGGTAGAGACCCGTGACGTCGATCTCGGTCGGCTACCGGTCATTACCTCGTGGCCCGAGGACGGCGGCCCTTTCGTAACCCTGCCCCTCGTCTACACCGAGGACCCCGACGGCGGCGGCCACAACCTCGGGATCTACCGGATGCAGGTCCACGACGCGCGGACCACGGGTATGCACTGGCAGATCGGCAAAGGCGGCGGCTTCCACCACGCGCGCGCGGCGGCGCGGGGCGAGGAGCTTCCGGTCACGGTGTTTGTCGGCGGACCGCCGGCGTTGATCCTGGCCGCGGTGGCGCCTCTGCCCGAAAATGTCCCCGAGCTCGTCCTGGCGTCGCTGCTCGCCGGTCGCCGCATCCGGCGATGTGCCGGGCCCGGCCCTCATCCGCTGCTGGCCGATGCCGAGTTCGCTCTCAGCGGTGTTGTTCCTGCAGCCGAGCGGCTCCCGGAGGGGCCGTTCGGAGACCACTACGGTTACTACTCGTTGCGTCACGACTACCCGGTCTTCCGGGTCGGGCACCTGGCCCACCGCCGTGACGCGATCTACCCTGCGACCGTCGTCGGAAAACCGCGCCAGGAGGACTTCTTCATCGGTGATCTCCTGCAGGAACTGCTATCGCCGCTCTTCCCGCTGGTGATGCCCGCCGTCGAATCCTTGTGGTCCTACGGCGAGACGGGCTACCACTCGCTGGCCGCGGCGGTGGTCCGCCAACGATACCGCCGCGAAGCGATGGCATCGGCCTTTCGGATCCTCGGCGAGGGGCAGCTCAGTCTGACCAAGTTCCTCCTCGTCACCGACCGCGCAGTGGACCTCAGGGACTTTCCACGCACTCTCGAACATGTCCTGGAACGGACGCAGCCGGAGACTGATCTCTACGTGTTTTCGAACGTCTCGATGGACACTCTCGATTACACGGGCCCCGAGGTGAACCTGGGTTCGAAGGGTGTCCTGCTCGGTCTCGGCGAACCGGTCAGGACTCTGCCAAGGGAGTTCTCGGCGTCCGAGCTGCCGGCAGGAGTGGGGGAGGTTCGGCCCTTCTGTGGTGGGTGCCTTGTGGTGGGCGGTCCGAGATTCAGTGACGAGCCCGAAGCCCCGTCGCGCCTTGCCGCCCATCCGGCCTTTGCCGAGTGGCCGCTGGTGGTGCTCACGGACGAGCCGGCGTGTGCCGCCGCGAGCCCGATCAACTTCCTCTGGACCACCTTCACCCGCTTTGAACCGGCCGCGGATATCTACGCGGCCCGCACCGATGTCAAACGTCACCACCTCTCGTACACACTTCCGATCGTCATCGACGCGCGCATGAAACCGTCCTACCCGGACGAGCTCTTCTGCGATCCCGACACCGCCCAGCTCGTCACCCGCCGCTGGTCCGAGTACTTCCCAGACGGCGGCGTCGAAATGGGCGACTCCGATCGCGCCCATCTCGATTAGACCCGTCTCCGTGCCCGTCTCCGTGCCCGAAATCCCGCCCACCGTGGTTCAGAGGGCGTGAGGGGATGAGGGGATGAGGGGGTGAGGGCCGCCCACCCTTCCGGGCGGTATATCCCGCCCCCTTTCAAGGGTTGTGGTGTCCGGCGTGGGAATCATCTGCCGCCGCTCCGCGGCTCGTGACCGAATGACGACGGTCTTGCGATGGTCAGGGGAGGGAGGCCCGCCCGCCGAGCCCGCGTTCGATGAAACACCTACCGCGGCCACGGCCCCAGAGCTCCTCGCCTAAAGCCTATAGCCTATAGCCTATAGCCCTTAGCCCAACGCCGCATGCTACCCTCTGTGGAACTTTGGGAGACAAACCGATGACCGACCGCACGGTGCTGGACATCTACCGCCACGAGGTCGAGGCGCCGCGCGCCGAGCACTACGCCCACTGGACTCCCGCGGGTCGGCGGGTGCTCTCAACCGAGGACTTCTTCGCCAAAACCTGCGCGCTGGCGGATGCGCTCGTCGAGCTCGGTGTGACGACGGGCGACCGCGTTCTGTTGCTCTCAGACAATCGTCCCGAGTGGCACGTGGTGGATCTCGCGGTGCTGGATCTGGGGGCGATCGACGTTCCCGTGTACCTGACGCTCACCGCAGCCCAGCTCGCCTATCAGGTCAACGATTCGGGTGCCGGCGTGGCGGTGGCAGAAAACCCGACCCTGATGGCGAAGTTGCTCGAGATACGGGCTGAGTGCCCGAGCCTTCACCACCTCATCCAGATCGAAGGGGATCAAGCGGACGGTATCCTCGAGTTCGAGGCGCTTGCGGCCGGCGAAGACGGCGGCGCCGAAGGGCGCTTTTGGGATCGGGCTGCAACGGTTGATGATCAGAAGCTGGCAACGATCATTTACACCTCGGGCACCACCGGCGAACCGAAAGGTGTCATGCTGAGCCACCACAACCTGGTTCAGAACGCCACCTTCACCAATCGCCGGCTGTCCGGTGACCGCACTGATCTCGCCCTCGAGTTTCTGCCGCTGTGCCACACGGCGGAGCGGTTAGCCGGCTACTGCTATATGCAGCACTCCATGTCGAAGGCGTACTGCACGGTGGAACATGTCGGCGGCCTCTTTGCGCGCATCGCCCCGACCATCTTCTTTGCCGCGCCTCGCGTGTACGAAAAGGTCTATCAAAAGGTCGTCGAACGAGTCGAAGCATCGTCGCCGGTCAAGCGAAGCCTTTTCCATTGGGCGCTCGGGGTCGGCGGCGAAGCGAACGACTGTCGGATCGCAGGGGATGCGCCCGGCTTCATTCTGGCGCTCAAGCACGGTTTCGCGGACCGGCTGGTGCTGGCGAAGATCCGCGGCAGCCTCGGCGGTCGCGTGCGGGCGTGCATCACCGGCGCTGCCGAACTGCCAAAGTACGTGGCAGACTTCTTCCATGCCCTCGGCGTTCCGATGGTGGACGCCTATGGCCTCACCGAGACAGCGCCGGTCGCGGTCATTGGCAGTATCGAGCCCGGGAAGATACGGCGTGGGTGGGTGGGACGAGCGCTCGACAACCTCGAGGTCAAGCTTGCCGAGGACGGTGAGGTGCTCGTCAAAGGCCCGAGCGTGATGATGGGTTACTGGAACAAACCCGAGCAGACCGCCGACGCGTTCGACCCGGAGGGATTCCTGCTTACCGGAGACATCGGCGAGATGGACGAAGACGGGTACCTCCGGATCATCGATCGGAAGAAGGACATCATTGTCACTTCGGGTGGCAAGAACGTGGCGCCGCAGCCCATCGAGAGCCGCCTCAAACAGTCGCAGCTGGTGGATGTCGCGATCCTGATCGGAGAGCGCCGAAACTTCATCTCCGCCCTGATTTCTCCAGACTTCGTTGAGCTGAAGCGCTGGGCTCTGGAGCAGGATGTGCCCTTCGATACCATCACTGATCTTCTGCAACGCCCTGAAGTATCAACGTTGTTTCAGGAGGTGGTGGATACCGTCAACGCCGAGCTCGCGCGTTACGAACAGATCCGGGAGTTTCGCCTCCTACCGGAAACCCTCACCGTCGACGGCGGCTTTCTTACCCCGACCCTCAAGGTGAAGCGCCCAGTAGTAAACGAACGCTTCGCGGATGTCATTGAAGGCATCTATTCGGGCTGATTTTTTCAGCTCGGCGACATCTCCAACCGGCCCATCGCTATCGCAATCGCTATCGGAATCGGGATCGACCGCGGCTGCGAGGAAGACGGTCTCCGCGAACCGGAGGGCTGGAAGCTGGTGATATCATTGGCTGAGGACGTAATGGCTCAGGTGCGGGCTCCCAATTCCTCTGCTGCCGGTGCGATGCGCCGCTCCTTTTGACGATTGCCTCACGTGAGCTCCAGGCACGGAGGGTCACACCCTGCTCAACCGACCATGTTGACCGCAGTTAACTCTCGGGCCGTACGACGGCACGAGGTCGTCCTGCTTCTTCTGCTCGTGATTTCTGGAGCCTACTTCCACGGCGGTGGGGCCTCGAACCAGAACGTTCGCTTCGACGCCATGGTCGCGGTGGTGGAAGGCGACGGATTCCGCATCGATCGATTCATGCGTGGACCCGACGGGATTCTGAGCGAGCCACCACCGACTGGCGGAAACACTGTGGACTGGTCTTTTTCGCCTCCCGACGGTGTGATTCAACCCCAGCCGGGGAGCGACCTCGTGGCGGGCCACTATTACGCCAACAAGGCCCCCGGGACGATGCTCATCGGCAGTGCTGTCTACGCTGTCGTACGGGGGATCTGGAGCGTCTTCGGGACCGTTGCGCCGGGTCCGGCTGCCACCGAGATCCAGCTCTATTTGGTCAACCTGTTCTTGTCGGTGGTGCCGGTGGCCCTGGCAGGGTTGGCACTCAGAAGGGTGGGGCTGATTCTTGGGGCATCGCAGTTGCGCGCCAGCACCCTCGCCCTGCTGCTGGTGCTGGCCACTCCCTTTCTTCCGTACCAGACCCAGCTTTGGGGACATCCGACAGCTGCCTCCTTTGCAACTCTCGGCCTGGCGGCTGCCCTCCGTCTCGATCGCCGAGCGGCCTTCCTTTGCGGTTTCAGCGTCGGCATGGCCCTCCTGTGTGATTACCTGGCCGTCCTGTGGGTGTTGTTGTTGGGGGTCTGGTGGGCGTGGAAGCGACCTCGATTGTTGGCCGTCTGGTTCCTCGGTGGAACCCTGCCGGCACTGGCCTTCTTCGCGTACCATCAGGCCTGCTTCGGCTCGCCCCTGGCACTGGCTACAGACACCACGAACGAAGTTTTTGTTGACGACGATCACGCTCTCGGCGTCCTCGGTGTGCCGCAGCCTGAACGGGTGGCCGCCTTGCTGCTGAGCCGCTATCGCGGTCTACCGGTGCAGGTGCCGCTGTTGCTGCTGACCCCCGTGGGTCTCGGATTTTGGTGGTGGAGGCGTCATCCCCAGCGTGAACTTGTGTGGTTGATCCTCGCGGGAATCGGGATCTACCTGCTGGCCAATGCCGCATTCAACGGTTGGCACGCCGGCTCGTCGGCGGTAGCGAGGTACCAGATCCTTGCCTTGCTCTT
>Ga0255053_10001850_pt1 | contig 11431 bp, 18 predicted proteins | sample JV7_2_22_MG_FD_188635 | JGI IMG/M metagenome (GOLD analysis project Ga0255053, IMG submission 188635) | Seawater microbial communities from Jervis Inlet, British Columbia, Canada - JV7_2_22 | ecosystem: Environmental > Aquatic > Marine > Inlet | place: Canada: British Columbia | collected...
GACAGGGCTGAAAGGCCGCAAACGGCCACGTTCCGGAGAACCGGAGGCGGCACAATGCCGTACTACAGATAAACGCGGAGAAGGAGTGCACGGTGCTTCCAGAAAAACAGGACAGGGCCTTTGGTGAGTTTTACACGTCCGCCCGCTACAACAAGATCCTCGATCAAAAAACCACGCTGTTGATCCATCTCGCAACTGCGATGGCGGCAGCCTGTTATCCGTGAATGGAATCCTATCTTGGCGTCGCCAGGAAAAAGGGAATTTCGGACGAGGAGATTGGGGCCGTGCAGTCGATCGTGATGGCGGTCGAAGCCGGCAGGGTCCGCGCGCAGTTCCGGGAGATCAGGGAACGCGGAAACAACGGTGAATAGAGGTAGGGGCCGATCTCTGCGATAATCTTTTCCAGAAGGAAATGGGTTCTGAATGATCTGTCCGAGCTGTTCCAGTGAAATGAGCGAGGAAAAACGTGGCGGGGTCCGGCTGGATCTCTGCGGGGTGTGCTTCGGTGTCTGGTTCGACGGCGGGGAGCTCAAGGACTTCCAGACCGGCGAGGGCTCCTCGCGGCTCGGTGACGTCCCCGGGCCCGACACCCACTACGAACCGACCGGCGGCTCGGCACACGTCAAATGCCCGCGCTGCGAGCACGACATACTCCGTACCGGAAAGATCTCGAAGCACGAGGTGATGCGGTGCACTTCCTGCCGGGGGCTCTTCCTCCCAAACGCCAACTCCCACTTCAAGACCACCGAGAACGGCATCCTCGACTCGGCCATCGGCGTGCTCGAAGAGATTGTCGGCGCGCTGTTCTGATCTGGCGTTGCGGCGGGCCTCGAGCACATCGCTCTGCTCTCCCTCGACATCGTTTCGGTAGGCCTCAGACGAGCTGTCGTTTCGTCGCATGCGGTCTCCACCTTCCGTCGTGATTCCTGTTCTCACATCCAATCGACTGGCGGGCGTATTCGCTGGGTGCAGGGAGGTCTCGGCTGTGGTTGAATAGGGCTCAGGTAATTGGGGGGCACAATGGAACCAGCTGTTCTCGACGAGATCCAGCGCATCTTTCGCGCCGCCCGTTTCATCTCCGATCTCGGCATCGAGCTCGAGTCGGTGGGCGAAGGCGAGTGCGTGACCACCCTCGAGCTCAAGGACCGGCACCTGCAACAGGACGGCTACGTTCACGCCGGGGTCCACGCCACAATCGCCGATCACACCGCCGGGGTCGCTGCGGCGACCCTCCTCCGCGAACACCAGATGGTGCTGCCGGTGGAGTTCAAGATCAACCTCCTCCGCCCCGCCGGGGGCGAGCGGCTGATCTGTCGGGCGGAGGTGTTGAAACCAGGCCGCCGGTTCTCGGTGGTCGAGTCCGAGGTTTCCTGTGTGGACGACGGAGAGGAACGCCTGGTTTCCAAGATGATCGCCACCATTGCCTACGTCGACGCTTGAGATGATCGATCTGGGTACAGCACAGTGATCGGAACACCCGCACGCCCGGTCGCGCCGCGCTTCAAGGTGTGCTGCATCGCCACTATCGAAGAGGCAGAGCTTGCCATCAACCACGGGGCAAGCGCCGTTGGTCTGGTCTCGGAAATGCCAAGCGGTCCGGGCGTGATCGAAGACGATCGGATCGAGGAGATCGCCGCCCTCATCCCGCCCGAAGTATCCACCTTCCTCCTCACCAGCAGCCGCGATGTGGATGCCATCGTTGATCAGCAGCGGAGGTTCGGGGTGAACACCATCCAGCTCTGCGACGGTTTGCCTCCAAAGGCAATCCTCGAGCTGCGCTCGATCATGCCCGGGATCTCGATCGTCCAGGTCATCCACGTCATCGACGACGACGCCCTCGACCAGGCTGGAACGGCGGCCCGAGCAGCCCACGCCCTGCTCCTGGACTCCGGCGACCCGTCGAAGTCAATAAAGGAGCTGGGAGGGACCGGACGTACCCACGACTGGGCCCTCAGCCGAAAGATTCGTGACCAGGTGGAGGTCCCTGTATGGCTTGCCGGAGGGCTGACACCCGAAAACGTCGACGAGGCCATTCGTCAGGTGCGGCCGTTCGGTGTCGACATCTGCTCGGGTCTGCGGACCGAGGGCCGCCTGGACGAGGAGAAGTTGATTCGATTTGTCCGGAAACTCGATGCCGAAACGAGGTCTCCCTCGCCTTGAGGGAAGTGGAGGTCGAGAAATGACAACACCTGAAGATCCCCTGCCGCGCTTCAAGTGGCCTGTCACGGTCAGCCGAACGATTGCAGCGCCCACATCCAAGATCTGGGAAGTGATTTCAAGCCCCGGGACGCTCCCTCTCTACCACCCGTTCTGTGAGAAGAACCCGGTCTTCGAGTGGCCCGGGCCCGACTCACACGACGAGGTCCACTACTTCAACGGCGTGGTCCTCGCTCGGCATTTCAGCAGCTGGTACGACGACGTCGGCTACGATCTGGAAATCGGCAGGGCCGGTGGCCGAACGTCTGTCGTCTCGTGGCGGATCGGATCGATCAAAGAACGCCGGAGCTCCATCAGGATCACGGTCTTCCCGCATGCACTCCAGCACATCCCGACTGCTGTCCGCTGGCTGCCCCACGTCGTCCGGCTCCGTCCCCAGCTCAAGAGCTACCTGCAGTCGGTGGTCAGAGGTCTCGATTGGTTCATCACCCAGGGCCAGCCGGTGCGGAGAAACCAGTTCGGGGCGCACCGGTGGTTCTCGCTCGCAGTGCCGAACAGCTGATTGGGCGTCTTTCTCTTTTTCGTCGGTAACAACGAAAAAGTGGAAGATATCGTCCACGCCGCCGGTTGCGAATTGAAAGCAAATATCACGATCGGAGGTCAATGATGGCCTATGACGAAAAGCTCGACGCCCGCATCACCGAAGCGGTCGCCGAATGGGGCACGACGAAGAAGAAGATGTTCGGCGGAACCTGCCACCTGCTCCACGGCAACATGCTGTGCGGTGTGAACAACGATCGCTTGATCGTAAGACTCGGTGAAAAGGCCGGCCCCGTCGCCCTCGAGGAACCGCACACCCGGCCGATGGACATCACGGGGCGTCCCATGAAGGGCTGGGTCATGGTGTCGCCAAAGGGGTATGCCGGCAACGCCCTGAATGACTGGCTGGACAGAGCGCGTGTGTTTGTTTCAACCCTTCCTCCCAAGTAAGCCGGCGGAGGGAGACGAAGTATTCGAGGAGGCACTATGAACGTGATGCTGCTGGTCGCCGGGCTGCTGTCAGCGCTGATCGGAATCGCTCACTCGGTTCTCGGAGAAAGGCTCCTGCTTGGTCCGCTCTTCGAGCGGGGTGATCTGCCGAAGCTGCTCGGAAGCGCTGCCTTCGCACGCCGCACATTGAGATTCACCTGGCACCTGACGACGGTGCTCCTGCTGGGCATCGGTGTGATGGTGATGATCCTCTCGCTGGCGCCGCTCGACCCGGAGTCAGCCTGGATACTCCAGGCGCTTGCGGTCACATTTGCGGCGTGCTCTCTTCTTTCGCTGATCGGCGCCCGGGCCAGGCATTTCTCATGGTGGGTCTTCCTCATCATCGCGGTGCTTTTGTGGTTCGGCGCCTGAACCGAATGGATACATGATGAAGCCCGCCCCAATCAAAACCGAAATATCGATTGACGATCTCGAGAAGCTAGACATCCGGGTCGGCACCATCCAGTCGGTGGCAGAGGTGCCGGAGTCGAAGAAGCTGATGAAGCTCACTGTCGACTTTGGCGACCACTCGCGGACCATCCTCGCCGGCATCAAACAGGAGCGGAAAAATCCGCAGGAGATCGCCGGCGTCCAGGCGCTCTTCGTCGTCAATCTGCCGCCGCGGGAAATGGCGGGCGAGCTTTCGGAGGGCATGCTCTTCGATATCGGATACGCGGACGGCGTGACCCCGGTGCTCGCCGTTCCCGAGCAGCCGGTGCCCAATGGATCGCGTGCGGGGTGAGACCGGGGTCCAAATGCGACGACTTGCTAAGGATTCTCATGGAGGAAAACGATGACATCTCGAGACCGCATCGTGTCGATCGTCATGTTGAGCCTTTCGCTGACGATACCCGTCATCGCGGAAGAGCCCGAGGCCGCCGATCCGTGGGCGCCGGTCCGCGTCCTTCTCGGCGAGTGGCAAGGGTCCGGATCGGGCTTCGGTGGAAAGTCCGAGGTGCGTCACACCTACGAGTTCGTCCTCCAGGACCAATTTATCCACAGCACCACGCAGGCGAAGTTCCAAACGAAGGAGGACGGTACCTCGGGCGAGATCCATGAGGACCAGGGATTTTTCAGCTTCGATTCGGACCGGGGGAAGATCGTTTTTCGGCAGTTTCTCTCTGAGGGCTTCGTCAACACCTACGTGCTCGAGGACCCGGAACCCGATGGCGGTGCGTTGGTCTTCACCAGCGAGACCACCGAGGGCGCCGGCGGGATGGCGGCTCGGTTGACGTTTTCGTTCGATGAGAAGGACTCCTATCGTCTCGTGCTCGAGCTCGCGTCACCTGGGAAAGACTTTTTCGAGTGCCAGACCCTGGAGATGGAGCGAGTGACCGGGGATTAGGCTGGTGAGCACCCTCGTGATTGCGAGATTCACCGCCGACGTCGTCGTCCTCCTCCACCTGGGGTTCATCCTCTTCGTTGCAGTGGGTGGGCTGTTCGTTCTTCACTGGCCCAAGCTCGCCTGGGCCCACCTACCGGCGGTCGTCTGGGGCGCACTCATCGAGCTCGCGGGCTGGATCTGCCCGTTGACGCCGCTCGAGAACAGGCTCCGCGCCGCCGCCGGTGACGTGGCCTACACCGGCGGCTTCATCGACCGGTACATCATGCCGATCGTCTACCCGGCTGGTCTGACGCGGGGCATGCAGCTGGCACTGGGGGTGGCGGTCATCGCCGTCAACCTCGTCGTCTACGGTGCGTTGGTTCTTCGGCGGAAAAGGCGGGGCTCACACGAAGACTGACGCTGGTACCATTGCCGCCATGCTGATGACCATTCTGAAAGTCGTTGCCGGGCTGGCCGTGCTCGGGATCATCTCGATCGTGCTGATTGCTGTCGTCTCGGGGCTCGCGAGCTCGGTCCGCGCACTCCGTAATCGGGAGGATCGCGATGACGTCTCTGACGTCGGTTGAAGAATTCCTGGCCGAGAAATCCGGAAGGGGGCGAGGATGGCCGAATTGACGCTGAGAGGATCATGCCTGTGCAGAGGAGTGGCCTACGAGATGAGCCCGCCCTTCATCTTTTTCCACCACTGCCACTGCAGCCGCTGCCAGAAGAGCTCGGGTTCGGCATTTGGCGCCAATATCCTGGTCAAGGCCGCCCAGTTCCAATGGACCAGGGGTGAGGCTCTGATCGGACATTGGGAGCTGCCCGAAGCGCAGTTCTACTGCACCGGTTGGTGTACGGTCTGCGGCTCGAAGCTGCCGTGGGAGTCGCGAAACAAAAAGGGCTTCCTCGTCCCGGTCGGCACCCTCGACGATGACCCGGGAAGTCAGCCGGAAAAGAACATCTTCTGGGCATCGCGCGCCCCCTGGTATGCCAACCCCGCCGACCTGCCGACCTTTGACGAGGGTCGGTGACGGAATAGGCTTCTCGACCAGGCGTAGGTTCAGACAAGGAGACGAACCATGAGCCAGGATTCGGAACACCTCAAGCTGCTGTCGATCTTCCACTACGTGGTGGCCGGTTTGACGGCGCTCTTCGCCTGCATCCCGTTCATCCACTTCTTCATGGGTCTCGCGCTCGCCACAGGGGCCTTTCCGGACACCGATCCCGAGGCGCAACCGGTCGGTATCTTCATCATGGTCTTCGCCGGCCTCTTCATCCTCGCAGGTTGGACGCTGGCGGTTTTGATCGCCTATGCCGGCCGCAGCTTGCAGACAAGGCGTCGTTATACCTACTGTCTGGTGATGGCCGGCGTCGAGTGCATCTTCATGCCTTTCGGCACAGTGCTCGGAGTCTTCACCATCATCGTCCTGATGCGCGACTCGGTGAAGCCGCTCTTCGGACGACCAGCCGCACTTCAGCCGGCCCCAACACCTGATTCCGAATAGCTTCGACTGATATCAGGGCTTTTGGTTTCAGCCCGCTCGTCACCATCAGCCGGGAGTGAAGCCGACATGAGCATCCTCAATCGACTTCTCAGCCAGTGCAAACGGCCGAGCGGATCATTCGGACGCTTGCTCGCACGAGGCATGAATTCATCCCACTCACCCTTGACCATGTGGGCACTGGGCCACATCGAGGTGACTGCGGATGCGGCCGCACTCGACGTCGGTTGCGGCGGTGGCAGGACCGTCGATCGACTGGCGAAGATGGCGGTGGACGGATGGGTCGTCGGGCTCGACTACTCGGAGGACTCTGTGGCCGTGTCCAGGCGAAAGAACACGAACCACATCCGCAACGGCCGGGTGGAGATCTGCCACGCGTCGGTGTCGTCGATTCCGTACCCAGACAGCACCTTCGATCTGGTCACCGCGGTTGAAACGTTCTACTTCTGGCCCGCACCAGATACCGACCTCCTCGAGGTGAAGCGCGTTACGAAGCCCGGCGGCCGGATTCTCATCGCCTGCACGATGTACAAGGGAAGCAAGAACGACAAGCGAAATCAAAAGTTTGTTGACGAGATCAACATGACCTACCTGAGTCCTGACGAGTTTCGCGACCTCCTGGAAGGCTCTGGTTTCGACGAAGCCCATGTCTTCGTCGAGTACGACAAGGGATGGATTTGCGCGGTTGCTCGCAAGACGCTGTGACCGCCGCAATTACACGGGCCCGTCATCCGTGACATTCATCAAAGGTCTGGATATATCCCGCCCTTTTGTGGTGCGGCCGTTCCGGCTCCGCCCATCGGGCTCCGCCGCGACAGGCTCGGCCGCACTTCTTCGATGACAGTGGAAACAACGGGCGGGACGCCCGCACCACAAAGGTGTCGCCTCAGTTGCTCTTGGTGTCATCCAGCAGCGTGCGCAGTACCGCCAGGAGGCTCTCGCGATCAACCGGTTTGCCGAGCACGCCGTCGGGTCCGCGCACACCTTCGTGGGCGCCGAGGTAGGACTGGCAGTCATCTTCGAGGAGGTTGTCGTTGCCGGTCACGACGACCATCGGCAGGTCGCTCCACTGGGGGTCCCGGCGCAGCGAGACAAGCAGCTCGAGGCCGGACTTACCCGGCAGCAGGGCATCGATGAGGATCACCTCCGGACGGAAATCATCCATCATCTCGCGTGCCGTCGAACAGCGACTGGCGGCCTCCACCTTGTATCCCTCGTCCTCGAGGAAGAACGAGAGGTAGTCGACGATGTCGGGATCGTCCTCGACGATCAGGACACGTCGCTCGCTCATGAGACCTCGGCCTCCGGCTGAATGCTTGGTTTGGCGTCGAGCGGCAGACGCACGATAAAGCGGGTGCCGCGTCCCGGCTCGGAGTCGACCTCGATGGTGCCGCCGTGCTTGTCGACGATCTTGTTGGAGATGAAAAGCCCGAGCCCGGTGCCCTTGATCCCCTTGGAGGAAAAGAAGAGCGAGAATATTTTCTCTCGGGTCTCCTGATCCATCCCGAGCCCGTTGTCCTCGACCTCGATCAGAATCCACGGAGCCTCGCGCCGAACGTCGAGGCGGATCCAGTGGTCGCCCTTGTCCTTGTCCATGCGACAGGCGTCGAGGGAGTTCTCGAGCAGATTGAGAAGCATCGCCCGGATCGCCTGTGGGTCTCCGGCGAAAACGTCGACGTCGTCGGCAAGACTGATCCGGACTTCGGTATCGGCGTCGCTCGCCTTCTTTTCGAGACCTTCCCGGAACTCGGCCACGACGGCCTCGAGATCGACGTCCTCGACGATGAGCTCGCGGTCCTTGGCGTAGTAGAGGATGTCGAGCACCATGGAGCGGATCCGCTCCACGTTGCGCTGCACCATCTCCCAGCCCTTCTCGACCCGTTCCGGTTTGTCCTTGGTGAAGCCGGAGTTGACCATGTAGATGCCGCCGTCGAGGCCGGTGAGAAGGCCCTTGATCCCGTGCGAAATCGAACCCACCAACAGACCAATCGAGGCCAGCTGAGACTGCAGCTCGCGGATCTGGGTGATGTCGAAGCCCATCTCGATCACCGCCTCCACCTCGCCGTCGCCGTTTCGGAGAGGAGCAGTCGTACACAAGGCGTTGAGCTTTTCGCCGTCCTTGGTGAAGAGGACCTCCTCGTGCTCACGCGTTTCCCCGGTGTCGAAGGTCTGCTGCATCGGGCACACCAGGCACTGCTCGTCGCGGTGCTTGTACATCTTGAAGCAGTTCTCACCCACCGGATCGCCGAAGGTCTCACGGAACCGGCGGTTGGCGTGCTGGATGACCCGGTCGGGGCCCTGGACCGTGATGAAGCACGGCACCTCCTCGAAGAGCTGGGCGAGGCGCTCCTGAGAACGGTGGAGCAGGGCCTGCAGGCGTTTCACCTCGCCGATATCGGTGTGCATCTCCATCACCGCCACGACTTCGCCCGAGTCGTCCGTGATGGGAGTCGTGTGGACCATCACCGGCACCTCGCGCCCATCCGTGGTGGTGAGAAGCTGCTCCGAGGGGTGATTCTGACCGTCGGCAAAGGTCGCCTCGACAGGGCAGTTCGGGCAGATCTCGTCCCGCCCCTTGTAGACCTTGTAACAGTATTGCCCGATTCTCTCGCCGAAGGCTTCCCGGAAGCGTCGGTTACCGTCAATGATCCGAAAGTCGCGGTCGTGCACCGACAGGTAGCAGGGCATCTCCTCCCAGTACCGGTGGTACTGCGATGAGAACTCTCCCGTCGGTTTGACGACGGTCAGCTGGACCTTCTCCACGCAGTCACTCCTTTGCTCAGTCGAGTCAATCGGGCCTGCCTACGTCAGTTCGCTTTCTCTTCCCGGTGCTCGATGATGTGGTGAGCATAGGCCACCAGCTTGTCCTCGTCCACCGGCTTGCCGAGGTAGCCCTCCGGCGGTGCCACCGGCCGATCGTAAATTACTTGCCGGAACTCGGGGTGACCGGTGACCACGCAGACCGGGATTTCCTCGGTTTCCGGCGTCTTCCGCAGCTCGACAAAGGCTTCGACGCCGTCCTTGCCGGGCATCGACAGATCGAGGCTGATGAGGTCGGGCTGGTGCTCGCGGGCCATCGAGACGGCCTCGTTTCCGTCCATCGCGGTGATGACCTCCGCGCCAGCATCCTCGAAGACCGTAGTGAGGAATAGACGAACGTCCTCCTCATCATCGACGACCAGGATCTTGCGGCCGGCCAGCGGCTCCTCGCCCGCCACCTTCGTGACCGCGATGTCGCCCGGCTGAGCTTCCTCGGCCGGCTTCTTGGCCTCATCGAGGACCAACGCGTTGGCGACCAGGTTGACCAGCTGCTTGACCTCGCAGTCGAGCCCGTAGTGCTTGATCAGGTCGTTGAGACCATCGACGCAGTTGTGGCAGCTCGTGACCACCACCTCGGCGCCGGTGGCGCGGATCTGATCGACCTTGATCTTGCCCGACTCCAGGCGCCGCGGCGTGTACTCTGACATCGACATGGCGCCGCCGCCACCGGTGCAGCAGAAACCCTCGGCCCGGTTCGGGTACATCTCCTGAAGATCCATCGACACGAGCTTCAAGAGCTCGCGCGGCTCCTCGTAGAAGCCACAGCTGCGGGCGTTGTTGCACGAATCGTGGAAGGTCATCTTTTCCGGGTTCTTGGTCGGATCGACCTTGATCCTACCCTCCTTGACGTAGTTGAGCATGGTCATGACCGAGCTCTCCATAGGCATCGGCTCGCCCTCACCCGCCCAGTTGACGCCTTCACAGCGGGTCGAGCGGAAGCCGTGACCGCACTCCGAGATCACGATCTTGTCAACGCCGAGCTCGCGCGCCTTGTCGTACAGCTTCTTGGCCGAGACGCCGCCGAGACCGTCGTCGCCCGAGAACAGCCCAAAGTTGGTGTTGTCCCAGCCTTCCGTCGGCATGGTCCAATCTTCGCCGGCTGCCCAGAAGATCAGCGCCGCCTCTTTGATGGTCCGTGGGTCGTACTTCACCTCGCGGGGGTTGACGCAGTACATGACCTTGGCGCCCTTCTTCTCGACCAGGATGGCGGCCTTGTCGTGGCCGAGGTCTTCTTCGAGCTCTTCCGACATCCACCCGAGGGTGTCCAGGTAGTCCTCCTTGAGGACGCCCATCTGGTTGCCGAGCTCCCACTGGTCCTTGGAGACGACGCGCACGCCTTCCGGCATCACGCCGACGTGCGACAGCAGACCGCGCATGATGCGGTTCAGGGTCGCGGTGTCGACGCCCATCGGGCAGCTCAGGGTGCAGCGACGGCAGTTGGTGCAGGTGCCGAACGCGATGTCCTTGAGCGTCTCGAGGTCGTCGTCGCTCAGGGGCACCTTGTCGGCGCCGACCCACCACGGGAAGACGCTGCCGGTCCAGTCGTGGTTGGCCTTGAAGAGCTTGCGCACCTGGTCGGCCTTATATGACGGGGTCATCTTGTGGTCGTCGGGGAATGCGAGCACGTAGTGACACGACTCGTCGCACATCCCGCAGTGGACGCAGCCGACGAGCGAGCCCACCACTTGGCGGTTGAGCTTCTTCGCCAGTTGCTCTTCCATCATCTTGATCTTGTGGGTCTTCTGATTTGCCACTGTTGACTCCTAACCCCGCGAAACCGGGTAGCTGCCGCGATGGCCGAGCGCGCGGCCGATGTAGGTGCGGGTGAATGGATAGTAGAGGTAGTGAGAGATCTTCGAGAACGGCACATACAGCAGGAAGAAGCTCGTCAGGTAGAGATAGGCAATCTGTACGACATCACTGGTCACCCCCCAGATCCCCATCAGGTGGGCCTGGGTGGCCGCCCCGATCGCGAACCAGACGGTCAGCATGATCAGCGAGAAGTAGTCGTCCGGCGTGCTGATCAGGCGCATGAGCGGCCGCAGCGTTCTCCGCGCGATCCGGTACAACGACACCAGAAACGCGGCAACTATGAAGAACATCATCGTCCACCCCACCGCCGGAAAGCGCAGGAAGTCGGGTGCGATGGTGCTGACAAAGGCGAGGGTGATGCCCGCGACGACACCGAGGTGGAAGATCACGAAGCTGAGGTAGAAGACGAAGCCTTTGGGTTTGCGAGTGCTCTCCATCGACCACGGCATGGCGACGTTGAAGAGCGAATATCGCACACCTCTCTTCTTGTCCGACTGTGTAGGGTTGCCGGGCGCCGACTTGTCCTTGCCCAGGTTGAACGACAACAGCCAACGAATTCGCAGGGTGTATACGATTGCCATCACCACCAGGGCGATCCAGTGGACGACCTCGGCGGTGTGTAATGCTGGACTCACTTCGTGCATCTCAGGCTCCTTCCTCGATCTGCGCCTTGAAGGGATTGAACTCTCGGTTGTCGGGCGCGACGATCAGCACTTCGTCGAGGGTGCTGCCGTTGGCCAGGTGCTCGGAGATGGTATCGATCATCACACGCGTGCAGAGATCG
>Ga0255053_10001853_pt1 | contig 11422 bp, 10 predicted proteins | sample JV7_2_22_MG_FD_188635 | JGI IMG/M metagenome (GOLD analysis project Ga0255053, IMG submission 188635) | Seawater microbial communities from Jervis Inlet, British Columbia, Canada - JV7_2_22 | ecosystem: Environmental > Aquatic > Marine > Inlet | place: Canada: British Columbia | collected...
CTCGCACCGTCCCCCGGTCGCAATTAACGAATAAGCCGCCTGTTTGTCCCCATCGACGTCTTGGGTGGGAAACTAGCTGCGACGGCCGTAAATTACAAGTGTGGGGTCAGAGCCCGGGTCTGACCCCACACTAACTGATCGGATCGAGCGTATATACTGAGTCCTTTCCTAAGGGGGGTCTGACCCCGGGTCTGACCCCGGCTTCCCTCATGACCAGCGATTTTCCCGCATCACGAATCGTCGATACCGGCGACATCAGGCTGGCCGTGCACGAACTGGGCGACGGCCCGCCGCTTATCCTGGTCCACGGCTTTCCGGAGCTGGCGTATTCGTGGCGCCATCAATTGCCGGCGCTCGCCGAAGCCGGGTACCGCGCCATTGCGCCCGACATGCGAGGCTACGGCGGCAGTGATAAGCCTCCACTCGTGACTGATTATGCAATCCAGAAGCTGATCGGAGATATCGAGGGGTTAATGGCAGCGCTGTCGATCGATCGTGCGGTCATCATCGGCCACGACTGGGGTGCGATGCTCACCTGGCACATGGCCCTGCTTGCACCGGAGCACATGGCGGGCCTGATCTGCCTGAACATTCCACATATACCGCGGCCGCCGATCAATCCTATTACCTACATGCGATGGAAGCTGGGCAAGGACTTCTACATCGTCAATTTCCAGAAGTCCGACGAGGCGGACCGGCGATTTGCGGAGGATCCGCGACGATTCATCAACGTAATGATGCGGCGCAGGCAGTTCTCAAGAGAGGCGTCCAGGCCTCGCCCGCGTAAAAGGCGCACCTTGAGCTTGCTCAGGGCACTGGAGCAGGACGAGCCCGCCGGTGAGGCGCTCCTGAGCGATAAGGAGCTTGACGTTTACGCCGAGGCTTTCGGTGCCGGCGGCTTCACCGGGCCGATCAACTGGTATCGCAACTGGGCCCGGAACTGGAAAAGCATGAAAGGTGTCGATCAGACCGTGCGCGTTCCGGCACTTTTCGTTGGCGCCGCGAACGACATAATCATCTCGCGGAAACAAATAGAGGCGATGAACCCTTTTGTTCCGGACCTGGAGACTCAGATGATTGAAGACTGCGGTCACTGGACGCAGCAGGAGAAGCCGGACGAGCTGAATCGCATCGTCCTCGACTGGCTTGCCCGACGCTATCCGCTCTAAGCCTAATGCACGATCGGCGAGACCGGCAGATCACTTTCTTCGCCGAACATGGCACGATCGAAAATGGTGACGAGGTTTTCGGTGCTCTGCGCACCGACTGCGAACAGGCGTTTGTTCACCAGGAAATCCGGTACAGCCGTAACACCGCTTTGACGGACATGCGCTTCCTGGGAAAGTACGGCCCGGCGTGACAGATCATCATCGAGCGCCTTGTTGATCTCCGTCGGCGACAGACCACTGCCGCCGCCGATGTCGATCAGCACGTCCCGATCCGCAATATCGAGGCCGTTTTCGAAAAATCCGCGCAGGATGTTTTCCGCAAGATCCGAGGTGCTGATCTCCTCGGTCTCCGCCAGCTTCATCAGGCGATGCGCGTCCAGTGAATTGGGTACGCGCTCGAGCTTGTCGAAATTAAAGTTGACGCCTTCATCCTTGCCGAGCTGCGTAAGTTCGTCCATTACGGGCTGCAGCTTTTCAACACTGCCGAAACGCTTTTCCAGATATTCATCGAGTGGCATGCCCTCTGCCGACATGGCCGGATTGATCTGGAACGGATACCAGCTGATTTTGCTCGGACCGTGAACAGCTGACAACGCATCGTCGAGGCGGCGCTTCCCGAGGTAGCACCACGGGCAGATCAGATCGGCGATAACGTCCACCTGCAGGGTCGCTGGCGAAGCGGCGTTCTCGCTATCCAATAATGTTGTCAGTCCGGGGCTAATCATATTTGTCACGTAATTGGGTTTACCACCATGAAATCAAGCTTACCTGAGCGATCCTGAACACAGGCTTACTGTATTGGAGTCAAAATGGCCGACAAAGTTTTGTGTAAATAGAGTGATTTTTGCGGATTTTCGACACATTTAGCGTCACGATCAATGAGTTTGACCCTAGCACTTGCTGCCGGAATCCTTTCTCAAAGCCTGAATGCTGCGTTCATAGGCGAAGTAGGCTTGCCGGCGTGACTACAGATGCAACCCGCAACTTCATTCCCGGACAATCACCTTAGAACGAATAACCGATCGAGGTAATGACGCCATAGTCATCCTTCTCGGCACCCGCTGGCGGATTGCTAAGGTAGTTGTAGAAGAACGACAAATCGAAAAACAGATCGTCAATGAGCTCTTTTCGCAGACTGAGATTCGAATTCGAACGAAAATTGCTGAGATCCTCGAGGAGTGGATAGATATCAGTGGTAAAACTGATGTCGCTCGTGGGTTCGTTATTCCGGTGCAGGTACTTGATCCCGATATTTCCCTCGGCATTGATGGAAGTATCATCCGTACTGGTCGGTTCAGAATCCTCGATAGGAGTTTCGGGGCCAACGCTAGACTGGTTTTCCCGGGTTGCGACCAGGCCTCCCAGCAACGAGAACTGGTTGTTGTTGCTTTGAATCAGGTACCTGCCAATGCCGCCACCAAGTGATAACCGATTATCAATGCCCTGCGCATCGTTTTGCTCGACACTGGTGGACCAGTCAGTGAACCATCGGTTAGGACGGAAGCGCTGATAGTTCACTGCGATTCTCTGGTTCCCTGTGGTTTCAGCAGCCGACTGGTCGACAAACGATCCGATGATTTCGAGACCAAGGAGATAGGTGCGGGCGCGATAGCGCACATTCGCGTTCAGATTGGCGCTGGTAACTGCACTCGCTTTGTCCGAGTCGAAGCCGAACTTGACGGAGCCTTCCAGACGCTGCCAGATTTTCTCATCGGTTTCGATTGGCGTGATACGAACGACAGCCAATATTTCGAGCTCCTGGACATTTTCGCCACGGCCCACGGCAATCAATCCATCAGCGCTGGCCGGTAGCAAGTTTCCGAAATAGCGTGTGCCCGATGCTACCTCGACCTGCAGCGACTGATCGCTCGTCAGGGAAACAATCTCATCCCACTGTATGCTGACCGTTCCCATGGAGTCGGTGCTGTAGCGCAGTTCGCTGAATTCCAGCGACTTAACCTCGCCGGTAACGTCGTCCCCGTTGATCAGTGTGACGACGTCTGTCTTGGCCGCCTCTGCCAGAGGCGCCAGGCAAAGCAAGCCCGTTAATACAGATAGGCAGATCCACGTCTTTGCGGTTTTTTTCATCTCGGAAATCCAGGAAAAACAGTCATTTGTTGTGTAGAACAGCGGCAATAATACGAATAAAAATCGGCAATTACGATGGATCGGGCGCCCACCGCAATATTCGAAGCCTCGCCCGGGTCTGTTAAACTGAGTCCAAACTGCCGGAGAAACCATTGCTGATTCGAAGACCCGCAGATATTCGCCCCTCCGAAATCACGAGCAAAGAAATCTATCTCAGCCGCCGCAAGTTCATGCAGAGCGCAGTGTCCGCTGGGGGCACCGTGCTGGCCGGCACAGCGGCCGGCGCCATCATTCCGGAAGAGAGGCGCGCCGAACTGACAGGCATTGAGAAAAGTGAATTTAGTACCGACGAGACAGTGAACAGCTATACCGATATTACGACCTACAACAATTACTACGAATTCGGCATCGACAAGGGCGACCCTTTCCGCAATTCAGGGGATTTCGAGGCGCGGCCCTGGTCGATAACGGTGTCCGGTCATGCGGACAAAACGGGAACGTTCAATCTTGAAGATATCGTCAAGCCCCACGTCCTGGAAGAGCGCATCTACCGCCTGCGATGCGTGGAGGCGTGGTCAATGGTCGTTCCCTGGGTAGGCATCCCTTTGGCCGACGTTATCAGGCAATTCGCGCCACAGTCCGCCGCCAAGTACGTGGTCTTTCGCACCCTGAACGACCGCGAAAGAATGCCGGGACAACGATCGCGAGTATTGCGATGGCCGTACATAGAAGGACTGAGGATCGACGAGGCGGCAAACCCGCTGGCAATCCTCGCGGTCGGTCTCTATGGCGAAGTGTTGCCGAATCAGAACGGCGCCCCGATACGCCTGGTCGTGCCCTGGAAGTATGGATTCAAGAGCATCAAGGGCATTGTCAGCATCGATTTCGCTGAAACCAAGCCAAGAACGAGTTGGGAGCTGGCGGCGCCACACGAATACGGCTTCTATGCCAACGTTAATCCGGAGGTCGACCATCCGCGCTGGAGCCAGGCAAGGGAACGACGCATCGGTTCAACGCCGGCAGGCGGTCTACAGAGCATTTTCAGCGCGAAGAAGCAGGCGACAATCAAGTTCAACGGCTATGGCGAGCAGGTCGCCCACCTGTACGAGGGACTGGACCTCAGAAGAAACTTCTGATTCCTGATGAACGTCATTCGGCAAATCCGCTTCCTCTGGAAGCCGCTGCTCTTTGTTGCGAGCCTGATACCTGCGGCGCTCGTCGTCGGTGATACCTTTCAAATTACGGGCACACTCGGAGCAAATCCGATTGAAGAGATTCAGGATCGCTTCGGCAACTGGGGACTCCGGTTCATCCTGATTACGCTGTCTGTGACGCCACTGCGGCAAATGAGTGGCTGGAACTGGCTCATCCGTTTTCGCCGCATGCTTGGTCTGTTCGCCTTCTTCTATGTGCTGATGCATTTCCTTACCTGGCTTTTCCTGGATCAGGAACTGCTGCTGTCGGCGATCGGCGAAGACATCTTCGAGCGTCCATTCATTACGCTCGGGTTCACTGCCTTTTTGATTTTAATCGCGATGGCCGCCACGTCGACTAATGGCATGCGACGGCGCATGGGCAAGCGTTGGCAAAAACTGCACTACGGCATTTACGCCGCCGGAATCCTTGGTGTCTGGCACTACTGGTGGCAGGTCAAACTGGACGCGAGCGATCCGGCAATTTATGCAGCACTGCTGACGGCATTGCTCGGCTACCGGCTGTGGCGTCGAAAGCGTAAAGTAGCGGCACAGCAGGAGAGGAATCAGCATGGCCATCGCCGCCTGGAAGCGCCTTGAGAAAACGCCCGCCTACCAGAAGAAAAAGCGTTTCCTGAAGCGACTGATCGGCAAGGAGCTCAAGCTCAGGAACGATATCGATATTCCTGTAATCAAGGATGGCGGCTGGTGGTTTACGCCTGAGGGACTCACTGCCGATAGCATCGTTTATTCGCTCGGCGTCGGTGACGACATCGATTTCGATTTGTCCCTTATTGAGAATTTCGGTGTTCAGGTGCACGCGTTTGACCCGACCCCCTCGTCCATCGATATGCTCGACGGCAGGGATCTGCCGCAGCGTTTTTCATTTCATCCCTGGGCCGTCACCGCCACCGATGGCAGCCTGACGTTTTATCCCCGTCTCAGGAAGGGCGGCACCAGGTCTGAGGTCATGTATACGATGATTGCGGAGGAGCAGACCGTCGATGCTGCGATCGAAGTTCCCGCATACAGTCTCTCGACGATCACCGACAAACTTGGCCACGAGAACATCGACCTGATGAAGATGGACATCGAGGGCGCCGAGTACGAAGTGCTCGACGGTCTCCTGGCGTCAGCGATCAAGCCGACACAATTGCTGGTCGAATTCCATCATCGTTTTCCCGGGATCGGACTCGAAAAAACAACCGACGTGATAGAACGATTGCGCGAGGCCGGGTACAAAGTCTTCGCAATCTCGGAGATAGGACGCGAGGTGTCGTTCCTGCGCCTATAAATGAAATATGCATTTCCGCAACCGCAGCTTAATAAGAATTTCCGCGGCAGCGTTTGTTTCACTGTTGCTTTCTGCCTGCGCCAGCAGCCCTGGCGGACCACCACCACCGGATGAAATACGAAGCTGCCCAGCCAACCAGGTTCTCGTCTGCCAGGACCGTGCTGGCTCCAAGGCACGCGAAAAGGTCGAAGGTCTTGAACCGCAATTCTGTAGCTGCCGGCCAAGAGACCGGATCACCTTCTAGCTCGGCGAATCAGCGGACTACCAGCACCAGGCCGTCGATGATTTACCCCGGATCGGGCCTGACCACTACTGTGTCCGCAATTGGAATAATCTCCGATACCGGCAATTCTGCGGTCGCGGCGTGTTTTCGAATCGCGTCCTCGCTGCTTGCCTGATAGATGCAAACTGTTCCGAGCGACCCGCTGTCTTCACCCAGCACGTATGATCGAATCCAGCGTATGTCATCCGGCATATCGTCCCCGACTTTCGTTGAGCGGGCAGCCGCTTCTTCCAGTGTCGGGCCGTCAGCAAATCCGTCTCTGCGCAAGATCGCATACAAATTCATAAGTATCCCCTGATCAATGTTTTTTTATCGTTTGTTTTCTCTTCCAAGGCATTATAGTCACAATCTGATTAGTATTTGGCAGCCGGAACAAAAAAGGCTCCGCATTTCTGCGGAGCCTTTTCCTCATCTCGCCTGAGCGACTGACTTACATCATGCCGCCCATACCACCCATGCCGCTCATGTCCGGCATCGGGGGTGCATCCTCTTTCGGCGCGTCGGCAACCATTGCTTCCGTTGTCAGCAGCAAACCTGAAACAGAAGCAGCGTTTTGCAGCGCAAAACGCGTGACCTTGGTCGGGTCGAGAATACCCCGTGCGATCATGTCACCGTATTCACCGGTAGCCGCATCGTAGCCGTAATCGCCCTTGCCTTCGGCAACAGCGTTCAGCACGACGCTGGGATCGCCACCTGCGTTGGCGACGATCTGACGCAGCGGGTCTTCACACGCACGCCGCAGGATGTTGATGCCAACATGCTGATCGTCGTTATCGCCTTCGAGCTTGGCTATCGCGGCAACCGCGCGGAGGTATGCAACGCCGCCACCGGCGACCACACCCTCTTCCACTGCAGCACGGGTCGCGTGCAGCGCATCTTCAACGAGAGCTTTCTTGGACTTCATCTCAACTTCGGTCGGAGCACCAACCTTGATGACGGCAACACCGCCGGAGAGTTTCGCGACGCGCTCCTGCAGTTTTTCCTTGTCGTAGTCAGAGCTTGATTCTTCGATCTCTGCGTTGATCTGTTCAACGCGGCCCTTGATGTCCTCGGCACGTCCGGCGCCATCGATGACAGTCGTGTTTTCCTTGGTGATCTGGATCTTCTTGGCCTCGCCGAGATCTTCGAGCGACGTCTTCTCGAGCGACAGGCCAACCTCTTCCGAGACCACCTGGCCGCCGGTCAGAACTGCGATGTCCTGCAACATGGCTTTGCGGCGATCGCCGAAACCCGGCGCCTTGACAGCGGCAACCTTGACTATGCCACGAATGTTATTTACGACCAGCGTTGCAAGCGCTTCGCCTTCAACGTCTTCCGCGACGAGCAGCAGCGGACGACCGGCCTTGGCGACACCTTCCAGAATTGGCAGCAGGTCACGGATGTTCGAGATCTTCTTGTCGAACAACAGGATCAGTGGATCCTCGAGTACAACACTCTGGCTCTGCTGGTCATTAATGAAGTAAGGGGAGAGATATCCGCGATCGAACTGCATGCCCTCGACGATGTCGAGTTCATTGGCGAGTCCGGAGCCTTCCTCAACCGTTATTACGCCTTCCTTGCCGACTTTCTGCATGGCTTCTGAGATGACTTCGCCGATTTCCGGGTCTGCGTTGGCGCTTATGCTGCCAACCTGTGCGATTGCCTTGTCATCTTCACAGGGCTTCGACAATTTTTTCAGCTCATCGCCGATTCCTGCCCTTGCCTTGTCGATACCGCGCTTCAGGTCCATCGGGTTCATACCGGCAGCGACCGACTTCAGGCCTTCGCGAAGAACAGCCTGCGCCAGGACCGTAGCGGTCGTGGTGCCGTCACCGGCGACGTCAGATGTCTGGGAAGCAACTTCCTTGACCATCTGCGCGCCCATGTTTTCAAACTTGTCATCCAGCTCGATTTCCTTGGCAACGGACACGCCATCTTTGGTGACGGTCGGTGCGCCAAAGCTCTTGTCGAGCACTACGTTGCGACCTTTGGGACCGAGGGTCACCTTTACCGCGTTAGCCAGGATGTTTACGCCTGCAAACATCTTCTGGCGCGCGTCGTCGCTGAAACGAACTTCTTTAGCAGCCATTTAAATATCCTCTTTTAAAATCTGTAGAGCTTTCGAATGTAAATTCGACATCTAGCCTTCGATTACCGCCATGATGTCGTCTTCTTTCATCACCAGGAGCTCTTCGCCGTCAACCTTGACTTCCGTACCTGAATACTTGCCGAACAACACCTTGTCGCCGGCCTTTAAATCCAGTGCACGAATCTCGCCGTTCTCCAGGATCTTGCCGTTGCCTACAGCGACAATTTCACCCTTGATCGGTTTTTCGGTCGCAGCATCCGGAATGACGATGCCACCCGGTGAAGTGCGCTCCTCTTCCATACGCTTTACGATGACTCGGTCATGAAGCGGACGAATCTTCATCGTTTAGATCTCCTATAAACTGTTGATTATTAACCGACTTATGCGGTTTTCCTGGCCGTCGCTTGTTAGCACTCGACCTTGGGGAGTGCTAATAATAGGGATCGGGCGGCAAATTTCAAGCATTGAGTGCGGGCGCGCCGCAATCTGCGGGCTGGATCCATGACAGAGCCAGCCTGCATCGGTATCCTGCCATCCGATCCTGGCCGTTTTTGTTCACATAATCGGTAACATTAGCGACCCGGATACGGTCCAATGTTGGTACCCGGAATCAGACACCCGAAGAGATGCTGAAAGCCCTTAACTCGAGTCTTGCTGCCTTGCTCATGGCGCTGCTATTGCCTATGCCTGTCGCCTTGGCACAGGATGAGGACATACTTCGCCCAGAGGTGGCCTACCGCTACGCCGTGGCCGATACCGGGGAAACGATCGAGATCGACTGGGTGGTGGAAGACGGCTACTACCTCTATCGCAACAAGATGTCCTATGCCAGCAATTCCGACTCGATCGTCCTTGGCGAGGTGGTGCTACCCGAAGGATTGCATCACGAAGACGAATTCTTTGGCGTACAGCAGATTTACCGTGATCGATTCTACGTAAGCATTCCCTACACGGTGGTCGGAGAGGCGCCGGCATCGATGGATCTCATCATCAAGTCCCAGGGCTGTGCTGACATCGGTCTCTGTTATCCGCCGCAGACCTGGACCGAGCCCGTCGCGATGCTTGCCAAGAACTCCGATAGCGGGAAAATCCAGCTCGGTCAGCCCGCCACATTTGGCAAGTTCGTCGGCGCAAATGCCGATTTCCTGCCGGTCGACGAGGCGTTTGAGCCGATCCTGACCGTGCTGGATGGCAATACCGTCGAAGTCGCCTTCAGGGTCGCCGACGGATACTACCTGTACAAGGACAAGATCTCCGCAACGGTTGATTCGCAAAAGGTACAACTCGGCGAACTCGAACTGCCGCCGGGTGAGATGAAAACCGACCAGTTTTTCGGTGAACAGGAGGTCTATCACAACGACGTGTTCGCGCGGCTACCGCTGGTCCGTGCAACCTCGGAAGCTTACGCGCTCGATCTCGAGCTCAAATACCAGGGCTGTGCTGACGGTGGCATCTGTTATCCGCCGGTCAGCATAGTCAAAAGCGTTCGTTTGCTACAGGCTACCGCTTCTTCGGCGCTGGCATCCGTTGCAGCGGTAAGCGCTGCGCCGGTATCCGAACAGGCACGACTGGCGCAGATCATCACCGGTTCCAGCCTGGGACTGGTTATAGCGACCTTTTTCGGCCTTGGGCTGCTGCTTACGTTCACCCCCTGCGTTCTGCCGATGGTCCCGATCGTGTCGGGCATCATCGCTGGCGAAGGCGACAACGTAAGTCCTGCTCGTGGCTTTTCCCTCGCATTGAGCTACGTCATGGGAATGGCGCTGGTCTATACCGGCGCCGGGGTTGCGGCAGCAGCTGCCGGCGTACAGTTGCAGGCGATGTTCAACCAGCCCTGGGTGCTGGCCCTTTTCTCGAGTCTATTTGTCATCCTGGCGCTTGCCATGTTCGGCCTGTTTGACCTGCAGATGCCGTCCGCGCTGCAGTCCCGCGTCGCAGCGATCAGTGGCGGCCAGAGAAGCGGCACCACTGTTGGCGCATTTGTCATGGGTGCCTTGTCGTCGCTGATCGTCACGGCCTGCGTCGCCCCTGCCCTTGTTGCCACATTGACCGTGATGGCGCAGACCGGTGACATGCTGCGAGGCGGAACGGCGCTGTTTGCCATGAGCATGGGCATGGGAGCGCCGTTATTGCTCGTCGGTGCCGCGCACGGCAAGTTTTTGCCCAAGGCAGGCCCGTGGATGGTTGCCGTGAAAAATGCCTTTGGCTTTATGATGCTCGGCTTAGGCGTTTGGATGATGTCGCGCGTACTGCCGGGCGAGGTGACGCTGGCGCTGTGGGGCATCCTGATTTTCATGGCAGGTGTGTATCTCGGGGGTCTCACGACACTGACGCCGGATTCCCTTGGCGTACAGAAACTCGGCAAAGGCTTCGGCCTGCTGGCCATCATTTACGGCGCCGTCCTGCTGCTCGGCTCGCTGGTCGGTAGCAACAGCATGCTGCGGCCATTGGAAGGCATCAACCTTGCGGGACAAAGCTACGTCGCAGGACCGCAGCACCTCGAGTTTCGCCGTATAAAAACAGTGCAAGATCTCGACGCCGCCATTGCCGCGGCCGCGGCCGCGGGCAAATCGGCGATGCTGGACTTTTACGCAGACTGGTGTGTCTCCTGTATCGAAATGGAGGAGTACACGTTTACCGATGCCGGCGTTCAGGATGCACTGTCCAATACAGTATTGTTGCAGGCCGATGTCACGGCGAACGATGATGAAGACCAGGCGTTGTTGCAGCGCTTCGGTGTATTTGGTCCGCCGACGATTATCTTTTTCGGGGCGGACGGTGTGCAACGTCACGGCTATGAGGTGGTCGGATATATGAAGGCAAAGGATTTTGCCGAACACGTCAGAATGGCGACTGAAAATAACTCGACCATAAACGCACAAAACTAGAATTTATGAATAAGAATCTTGCAGTCATATTTTTGCTGGCCGGACTCCTGGTTGCAGGCATCGCGACTTACTTTTTTCAGAACCGCCAGCAGGATACTGAAGAGCCGGTGTTTGCCGAATCCGCGGCTCCGGCGGTGGTCGAGCGGCTGGATTTCTCGCTGCCGGACCTCGATGGCAATGTTCGTAAACTTTCGGACTGGGACGGCAAAGCACGCCTCGTGAATTTCTGGGCAACCTGGTGCGCACCATGCCGCCGCGAGATTCCCCTCCTGAAAAGCACGCAGGAAGCACACAGCGGGAACAATTTGCAGATTATCGGCATAGCGGTCGACTTCCTGGAGCCGGTACAGGTCTACGCGGAAGAAGCAAACTTCAACTACCCGATCCTGGTGGGACAGGAAGATGCCATGGCAGCCGCGGAGGCCTCGGGGCTCGAGTT
>Ga0255053_10001855_pt1 | contig 11417 bp, 9 predicted proteins | sample JV7_2_22_MG_FD_188635 | JGI IMG/M metagenome (GOLD analysis project Ga0255053, IMG submission 188635) | Seawater microbial communities from Jervis Inlet, British Columbia, Canada - JV7_2_22 | ecosystem: Environmental > Aquatic > Marine > Inlet | place: Canada: British Columbia | collected...
ATAGGGTTAACAACTTTTCTTGTAAGAATTCTGTGTCCCAGATAAACAGATGTGACACCGAATGTAATAAACACAATATAAAGAATCATGATTATCCACATATATGTTAATGAATCTTTCTGATATTCCACTATTTTGTTAAAATGAACCCTGTTTATCTCACCTACTTTTTCCTCAATTTCATATCCAAAGTCTTCCATTCCTATAAATTTATTTTTATCAAATGTGCCTTTTTTTGAAAACTCATCAAAAAAATAAAAAATACCTTTCTGATGCTGTATATCTTTCTTTAAAGAGATTAATATAGCCATATTTTTATTATATTTATCTCCGTACAGTTCAGCGGTTTCCTCTTTTATGTAATTGTCAAGTTCTTTCTCAATTTTATTGAGGTTGTCCCTCGCACTTTGAGCAAATATTTCATTGGGGTCAATAAGGAAATGATGTATATCGAGCAGAAATTGAAAGGAAGTGGCATGAATTCCATCAACTAAAATTATATGCTCGCTCATTTTTTGGATTTTGTATGAATTATGTAAAATTTTACTTGAGAAAACGATACTAACCCCGCCAACAAGTATGACAACAACAAAGATTATTACATTAATAATAGTTATATTTTTGCTGAGTTTTTTAAGCATAAATTTATTATACGCTTTTTAGAAAGAAATGGACAGACCAAGGGTAAGGATAAAGTGTAAAATTTTTAGTGAAATATGGATTAGATAAATATATAATATAGAAGCCTGGGAATCTGTAATTTGCTAAAATTTCCTGGAGGATTCAATGATAACCGGCAAACCATTCCTTACCGCTGAGCAGATACAAAAAAAAGTCAGGGAACTTGCAACGAAGATTTCTGAAGATTACAAGGGCAAGGAACTTCTTTCAGTCGGAATCTTAAAAGGCGCTTTTATGTTTTTCTCCGACATTGTTAAACTAATCCAGGTCCCCATGGATATAGATTTCCTCATTGCTTCGAGCTATACCAAAACCCAGAGCACAGGTAAAGTCACAATACATGCTGATTTGAGATTAGACATAAAAGACAGGCATGTTATGCTAATAGAAGACATTATAGATACGGGTATTACGCTAAAATATATAAAGGACATGTTACTTGCAAGAAATCCAGCCTCCTTAAAAACGTGCGTATTTCTTGATAAAATTGAACGGAGGAAGGCTGATATACATCTGGACTACGTAGGCTTTGAAATACCTAATGAATATGTTGTAGGATACGGTCTTGATTACGAGAACAAATTCAGGAACCTTCCCTACATATCCATATTCAAAAAAAGTACTTAGTATGGAATCTGAGGGGTAAAAATTAACCGGCTTATTTAAGCACGGACAGAGGAAGTGTTTAATCCGGGATTCTTATGATTCATATCACATACCACTACGTCAAATTATAGTAAATTAAAGGAACTGTCGAACGGGGCATTAACCCCGCTCGACAGATATATTTAAAAGGTTTCATCCCCACTGCAGAGCAGTGGGGTATTCACCAAAAAAATTTTCATAAAGGCAAACAGCAAGGAAGGGGGCGGAAGAAAGATAAATGAAGGCAAGGTCATATGTTCGTGAATTCGAACGCCTTGAAACAGGCGACAAATGCAAAGGTAAACTTATACTTGCTGATGATGTAGAGATTAAGGATATAAGTTATGGCGGAATACGTATAGAAACCACAAGACGCCTGAATATTAATAACAATTACAAAATTCAGATAGTATCCAGCAATAAAAAGGAATTAATAACGCCCGTGGGTTTACTTGTCAGGGCAAAATTAAAGGGGGTGACAAAGGAAAAAGACAACATATTGCCTCTTTATGAGGTCGCCCTGAAATTCACCGGACTGAAAGACAGTGAAAAACGCTTTTTAGACAAACTTATCGGAGAACTCAAATAACTTCTCAGCCGGTCATGTAATCACCTGGCTGAGGCCCTTAACCCTGAATGCAGGCTCCTGAAGAAAGCCTGCTCTAAATATCCCTTTGTTACGCAATCTACCCATCCTTTAAAGTCCTTGCCTGACCAAAGAGAAGCCCTGTATTCTGTTTCCACATGTACAGAGATTTTATCGTTCTCAAGGTTTTCTATATATACATAAAATTTTCCGATTATTTCATGATATGTCTTTAAACCGCTGAGGCTTCCGCAATCGCAATAGGATGACTTGTATAAAAAGCCTTCATAAGGCACCTTAAACTCTTCGCTAACGACTGTTCCTGATGATATTTCTGCCGTCTTAATGGTCATGGTTGTTTCATTAATGAAACTAACAGCCACATCAAAGACCTCATCATATGCTGCATCATAGGTTCCCTCACTCTGGTAATAATATTTCAATGGCGAGGTCGTTGCACATCCAGCTAAAATGAATATAATCAAAAATACAGGAAATTTTTTCATTTAATCCTTTTTTTGCCTTTATCCATATTCAGCCCGTGACAATCCCTCTGTACCATGTAATCAGAATCGTAACACAGGCATCAAAATTAAACCAGAAAAATCAATCCGCAACCACACTTTTATCAAAAAAATGACTTAATTGTCAATTGGAAACATTTATGCCAGATAAACCAAAGACATATTTAAAACAACAGTGCGGGGCACACAGACAGGCAGCGGGTTTACTCTTATAAGTTCAGCCGCTGTTTTCATTTAAGATATAAGCTTCCGGCTTTTAGTTTTTGACAGTTAATTGCATATTCTTATATACTTTTAAAGTACCCTGTTAACAGGGTACTTGATTTCACAAGATACATCTGTATAATCTTTTACCCAATCGTGCAATCAAGCATAATATTTTTATACCAGGAGGAAAACAATTATGGATTTCGGTATGAGGAACAGACTATCCCGTATTATTAAACCAAAAACAGGAAAAACCGTAATGCTCGCAGTTGACCATGGTTACTTCCAGGGGCCGACTACCGGGCTGAGAGACTTCAAAAAAAGTATCGCCCCACTTGTTCCACACGCAGACTGCCTTTTCATAACACGGGGAATGCTGAGAACCAGCATTACCCCTAAAATTGACACCTCAATATGCCTCAGGGTCTCGGGCGGCCCGAGCATACTGAGAGAGTTATCCAATGAGGACATCACGACTTCTATAGAAGAGGCTGTAAGGCTTAATGCGTCAGGGGTCGGAATGTCTATCTTTGTAGGTGCAGTCAATGAAGACAGGAGCATCTCTAACCTCGGCAGGCTGGTTAATGAAGCGGAAAGATACGGGATGCCTGTGCTTGCCATAACAGCAGTCGGCAGAGAAATGGCAAGGGACGCACGCTACCTGGGGCTTGCCTGCAGAATAGCCGCTGAAATAGGTGCACATATTGTTAAAACATACTATTGCGAGGAATTTTACAAGATAGTTGAAGGATGCCCTGTACCAATTGTTATGGCAGGGGGTAAAAAGATACCGGAAAAAGAAGCCCTGCAAATGACAGCAAATGCCATAAAGGAAGGGGCATCAGGTGTTGATATGGGCAGGAATATTTTCCAGAGTGATAACCCTGTCGGCATGATGAAAGCAATCAGGGCTATTGTGCATAAAGGCGCCCCTGTAGATGAAGCATATAAGATCTATTCAAAGAAATAAAGGATTCCAGGCAATAAAATTTATGAGCAACAGAACAGCAGAGCAGCAGATCAGTAGCTGCTGCACTATTGCTCTATTGCGCTAATGCTCGCTAAGTCTTTCACTCGAACCCTGAACCCTGACCCCTGTCTTTATTATGAAAGTAGCAGTTTATCACAGTAACGATGACATAAGGATCGAGGAGCGCCCAGTTCCCCGCATATCTGATGGTGAGATTCTCGTAAAAATGAAGGCTTCCGGCATCTGCGGAACCGATGTTATGCAGTGGTACAGGATAAAAAAGGCCCCCCGGATACTGGGCCACGAGATTGCAGGAGAAATTGAAGCTGTTGGCAAAGGTGTGGAGAGGTTAAAAGAGGGTGACAGGGTCTTTGTCTCGCATCATGTTCCCTGTTACAGTTGTCATCGCTGTAAACTTGAGAATTACACTGCCTGTGAAACACTTCACTCAGGGAATTACGATCCAGGAGGATTTTCAGAATTTATAAGGGTTCCCGTACAGAATGTCAGATATGGAACATTCCTCCTTCCAGCAGAAATGACTTTCGATGATGCCACAATGATTGAACCCCTGGGATGCGTGGTTGCAGGACAGAAGCAAATAGAACTAAGGCAGGGCCAGCCTGTTCTTGTAATAGGTTCCGGTGTTTCAGGTCTTTTGCATATTCAACTGGCAAAGTCAAAAGGGGCCAGGGTTACAGCTACGGATATAAACGATTACAGGCTGAATAAAGCGCTGGAGTTTGGCGCGGATAACGTAGTACATGCAAACCAATATTCCGCTGACAGGTTTAAAAGCATAAACAACGGTCATCTGGCAGATATTGTCATTATCTGTGCTTCTGCAAAGCAGGCAGTGGAAAATGCCGTATCATCTGTTGACAGGAAGGGAAAGCTTCTTTTTTTTGCGGTCCCAAACGCAGATCTGGTTTTTCCTTCCATGCGATTCTGGAGGAACGAGATAACCTCAATATTTTCATACGGCGCAGCGCCAGTCGATCTTCAGGAGGCACTTGAATTAATAAAAAGTGAACAGGTCAAGGTCAGAAGCATGATAACTCACAAGGTTTTATTTTCAGATATCAGGCAGGGATTTAAACTGGTATCAGAGGCAAAAGACTCATTAAAGGTAGTCGTGGTCCCGGAAATTTCGTAATGCCTGCCTGCCCCGGCAGGCGTGATGCGTATGTCGTCGTGCGTGATGAGTATTGCGTATTGAGTCATTAAGTTATTAAGTTCGTCTCTCATTCCTCATCCTTTATACTTTGTGCCTTCTGCCTTTGTGCCTTTTTCTTTCCTGACCCCTGTCTTTCTGTCCCTACCATTCCACTTTACTTAAAAACACTTCAACTGCTTTAGGGTCGAAGTGGGTGCCTGAAAGCGAACGGATATGCTCAAGCACCTTCTCTTTTGGCCATGCAGAACGAAACGGGCGGTCTGAACGTAACGCATCCCATACATCCGCTACAGCGAATATCCTCGCTGAAAGCGGTATCTCATCGCCTTTAAGTCTCTTGGGATACCCCGTACCGTCCCACCTTTCATGATGATAGTAAATTATATCAAGTGCAGGACGTAAAAACTTTATCGGATATAACAGCTCATAGCCATAAACAGAATGGCGTTTCATTATCTCCCGCTCATACTCTGTCAAAGGGCCGGGCTTCAGCAGTATGCTGTCAGGTATGCCTATCTTGCCTATATCATGCAGGAGGGCTCCTCTTTTTATATGCACAAGTTCTTCCTCGCTTACCACGAACTTGCGGGCAATGCGAACTGTCATCATAGCAACCCGCTGTGCGTGACCCTTTACCTGCTTGTCTTTCATGTCCATGGTGCGTGACCAGCCCTCAATGGTGCTATCATAAGCAAGTGTAAGCTCATGATTTGAATTCTTAAGCTCATCAAAGAGAGTGGCATTGTCTATTGCTATTGCTGCCTGGTCAGCAACAGTCTCAAGAAACTTAAGCCACTCAGGCTCAGGATCCATGGGGATGCGGTGAAAGAGTTCCAGGACACCCTTTACCTGCCCCTTGGCAACAAGAGGGACAGCAAAATATGTGACAAAGCCCTCATCGGCAAATAATTTGGAACGTATAAATCCGCCAGGTTCTTTTTTAAGGTCAGTAATAGTCATAATCTTTCGCTCCAGCGCAGAAAGCCCGGCGTTGCTCTCGCCCAACTTAAGTTGTGTATATTTCAGGGCAGTTGAGCGAAAACCCCTGCTGACAGCGTATTCCAGAACCTGTGTGCGCTGGTTCATAAGCAGTATGGTTGCAGCATCTGTCCCCAGCTGTGCAGTTACCTGGCCAAGCAGGATATCAAGGGTACTGCGCAGGTCAATGCTGGAGGCAATATCCCTGTCAATAGAGTGCAGTGCATTAAGGCGGTTTAGCTGAAGCTGAGCCTTTTCCTCTACCTGCCTGCGCTCTGTAATAGTCCTGGTTGTTCTGTGTGAATTTATGACGGCCAGGACCACAAGACCAAATGCCAGGGTAATCAGTAAAGCATAAGACCGCAGCCTCAGATAATCATACCTGTTTTTTTTAACCGTGATATCATAATAAATACCAAAAACCCCCAAAAACCTTTTACCCTTCATTATTGGTACATATGTTTCAACTATATCGGCCTTTACAGTCCGGCCGTCAGGGAATTCAGTGTTTTTCTTAACAATTTCTGCATAGGGATTTCCTTTGGCAACAGTTTTATTAAAATGTTTTTTCCTGTTTTTATGTTTTTTGTCTTTGGGGTCAGTCGAATATAGAATTTCTCCCGACGCCGAAAAAATCTGCAGTTTCTTTAACTCTGAATCCTTTATCATGGCTACAATTGTGTCCGGGTTAACTGACAGTGCAGCTCTGTCCAATTCTGTATCCCCGGGAACAAGTATGGACATCAAGCGGTCAGCTGTAAGTATTGCTTTATCTCTTGAGTCATCTTTTAAAGCTGAAATAAATGAGGGGCTGACAATAAAAATATTGTATAGTGGCAGTGCTATTGCAACCGCTAAAAAAGCGATAAGGACGATTCTTAATAATTTAATTTTAAGCATATTTTTCTTCTGCTATTTCCCATGCGTTGATTTTCTGGATTTTCCGGATATCCCCGCCAATTAAAATCAGACCCCTTGCCCTGAATAAGACTAAAACTCTCGCCGTACATGATTCAGAGATAAACAAGCCATAGTAGTGAGCATTACGAGAGACAACAAAAAACAGGGTTTAAGGTTAGATAATGTGATGTGGTTTCTCTTTATCATTACTAATTTGATTATAATATTTTATTGGTGCATTTACAACTTATTATACATCTAATCCTCAAATAGAGAAAATGCAGGAACACCTGAAAATATTCAAGGCTCACCGATTGTAAATATTCTGAATGTTCCATGCTTTTTTACCCCGTTCCTTGATTTCTCGCATAGTTTTGATATGCTTAAATGTGGCTCCGGACTTATAAGGAGGTACAGTCATTACGGGTTGTGGACATGGATTGGCAGTAATGTATCAGAGGGTAATACCCTGGCATATAACTTTACTCCCGACATGCTTACTCCATTATGGAATAGCAGTTTTTCAAACAGAATAGTTTTTTTAAAGACTGGTAAGTTTAAGCAATGGCTGGAAAGACTGGAAGAAAACAGGACAACCTACGTGTTGCTCTTAGTTAAACCAAGGACTATAGAATACTTTTGGTTTCAAAATTGAGGGAACTGCGGTCTGATCCGATGTGGACAGCAACGTACAATAGATTCCGCTTGGCATACAAGAACAGTAACTACGCAGTTTTCAGGTTTCATAAATGAATCAGGGATACATCGGTATTTACTTAACCGTAACAATAAATATTCTTGACAAACTGAAAATTAAATAGTATTAATATTCAATTAGGGTGTATTCTCTTTATTAGCCTGAAAATCAAACTTTAATCACAGAAAAAAACATATCTTCTTTATTAATTTAAAAAATTTTAATAAAAGTAAGAAGAGCAACACATGGCAAAGAAATTAATCTTGGTCATTATTTTTGGTTTTTTTTTACTGTTAGTAATAGCAGAGGCGGCGCAGTGGATTCCACTGAGAGAAGATAATGAATCTAATACATATGTAGATGTTGAAAGCATAGAGTATTATGGAAATTTTGCTAAAGTCTGGGTAAAAAGGATTCCTAAACCAAACGCGAAAACTCCTTTCACTGCAGAATGGTTTGATGAAAAAGAATCTAAAGGGTACGGAGATATTGAAAGTATAGAGTATTCCGGAGATTATGGCAAGACATGGACGAGAAAGAGCCCTAACCCTGCCACCTATGAATGGTTTGAAGAACTTGATTGTAAAGAAAAGAAGTCTAATCTCCTTCGTTATAAAACACAAGAATTACTTGTAACGTACAAACCAAAATGGACCCCTTTTGATCCCGAAGGCAACGTAGGATATCTTTTTAAATATATCTGTAAAGAAATCGTCACACAAAAGGAACCAGTATCCATTCCTGCTGATGTTAAAGAGGCAAAACAGATTGCCCCTTCCCTTCCCATAGATAAATCAGTAAAGGTAATCGCTCCTTCCGTAAGCACAGACAATGGGGAAGCTGTCCAAAAAGAATCAATACCCATCCCTGTGGATGATAAAGAAGTAACACAGGTTTCTCCTCCTGCCATTGATGAATTAAAAAAACCAACTACTCCTCCTTTAAAAATTGTAAAAAAACCTGCTCCTGTAAAAAAAGAAGTTTTAAAGAAAACAATATATGCAGTTCACGTTGGTGTTTTTTTTCATGAGGGCAAGGCTGTATCGTTTTCTGATAAATGGAAAAAGAAAGACTATGCCGCATATGTTCGAAAAGTTTTAAGGGCTGACAATAAGACCATCTACAGAGTCTTAATCGGTAAGTATAGTAAAAAAAATCATGCATTGAAGCAATCCAGTATTATCCGGGAGCAAGAAGGGATCAGGTCATTTGTATACTATTACGATAGAGACAGCTAAAATAAAAGGGGAATGAATCTCATTATACGTTAGGTATCAACTTAAAAATAAGGCGATTATAAACGTTTTGGTTTGGGAATGACTTTAGCAATATAACCATACGTATTATCATTAGTATCTATATACCAACTCACTACTGTTCCGTTATTATTAACGCTTTCTACAATAGTAATAACAGCGTCAGGATGGTTGAACGTGGTATAATCAGTACCGCCCCATATGTAAAGCCTTGAGAAAAGCCAATTGCGATATCATCAAAGTAAAATCCAACAACAGTATCGTCATTGTTTATTCGTTGTAGGAAACCTTTTAATGTCAGCTTTCTTTTTTTATTATCCTATCTAATATTAAACTTAAGGTTTCTATTTCATAAGGTTTGGGAAGAACACTGCTAAAACCATATAGTTTAAAGTTTGCCATTATAGGATCATTGAAATATCCGCTTGATACGATTGCTTTAACGTCAGGATCTATTTCACGGAGTTTTTTTATAGTTTCTTTTCCCCCCATTCCGACCCGTATGGTTAAATCCATTATCACAGCACTAAACGAGCGTGTAGATTCTTTTGCCTTCTTATAAAGATTAATAGCTTCTTCTCCGTTTTTTGCAACTTCTACTTCATAACCAAGATAGTTCAGCATTCTGCGGACACTTTTTCTGACATTTTCATCATCGTCCATAAAAAGGATATACTCTTTTCCTTGAAGGTTTGTATCTGTCTTTTTTTCATCAGTTAGTGCTTTTTCATCAGTTAGTGCTTTTTCATCAGTTAGTGCTTTTTCATCTGAAGCAGGCAAATAAATATGGAAATAAGTACCAGCACCCTCTTCGGACTGTACATTAATGTATCCACCATGGTTTTTAATGATTGAATAGGTAGTTGTAAGTCCAAGACCGCTTCCATCCTCTTTTGTCGTAAAATAAGGGTCAAAAATCTTTTTTAACAGCTTATTTGGTATGCCGGCTCCCTGGTCTTTTACAGTAATTTTCACATATTTCCTGTACTCCATCTGAGATATATCTTTTTTATCGGCAGCTACATTCTCGGCAATAATTTCGATTGTTCCTCCTTCAGGCATAGCTTGATGTGCGTTAATCACGAGATTATGAATGACCTGAATAAATTGTCCTTTATCTACTTCGACTGGCCAAAGATCACCTGTTATGGAAAATTTATTATTGACAGACGATCCCCTGATTGCAAAATTAGTTGAATCTCTCAAAAGATTTTCAATATATTGCACTTTTTTAATAGGCGTTCCACCCTTGGAAAATGTAAGCAACTGGTTGGTTAAGTTATTGGCATGAGTGCATGCTCTCTGGGCTTCTGTTAAAATTTTATAAAGTCCTCTGTCATCTCTGGCAGACAGTCTGGCAAGTGAAATGTTACCTGTAATAGTTGTCAGTATATTATTGAAATCATGAGCGATACCTCCAGCCATAATTCCCATTGATTCAAGTTTCTCAATTTTTAGAAGTTCTTCTTGCATTTTTTTATTTTCGGTAATATCCCTGAATATTAATCTCATACCTTGGATTTTTCTTTTCTCGTCATGCACAGCTGCTGAATGTGCTGTTACATCGAGTTTTTCGCCGGTCTTTTTAATTATTTTCACATCATCAAGGAAGACCGAACCTTCATGTTTAACCTTTTTAAATCCATTTTCCAGCTCTTTCCATGTCTCAGTGGTACATATTTCTTTAATATGCCTGCCAATGATTTCGGATTGCAAATAATTGAGAAGTTTATATCCCTGTTTATTCGTGCTAATGATAATTCCATTTATGTCTATGGAGTAGATTATGTCAGAAGAACTTTCAACTACTTCCATGAATCTCTCTTCATATAGCCTTAACTGCTTTTTTAAAATATTCTGTGCTTCCTGTAGTTTAGTCCTTATTTCCCAGTTAAAGATTTTAAGCATGCCTGCTAATGCCCATGCAGAGATAATGGCACAACCCGCGCGGAAAAACTGGACAGGTAGCGTTACTGTTGTCAAAAATGACTCCGTATTAAGCCAGCTGGCAGGGAAAAAACTCCATTTTGGTACGATAACCCCTCCGAGGGCACCATAAATTATAAAAATAACACCGGCAGATAAAAAGTATTTTTTGACATTCAGAGGTTCTAGTATTTTCTGCTCTGCATAATAATATGAATTCAAGCCAATGCCTATTAAAATCCCGCCGGGAAAGCCTAAGAGGTATCTTGTCAAGATGCTTCCCACTTTCCAGAAGTCTGAAGACATAAAACCTAAAACCAGGATAAAGGTTCCGATAACAGGGAGAAGCCACCATTTGAGATAGTAGGAAAACTTTTTTCTCAGGTGTGAAGATTCCGGTATCTTGAGACAAAAGATTCTTCTGCCAAACTCAAATAAAGCTGCATAAGAAATTACAAGGAAAAACAATCGAATCATGTCAAGGACAGGATGTCTTCCTTTAATTATTGCCCACATGTCAAGCAGTTCATTTAATCCGTGAGTTATACCAAAGGCAGCTAAAATCCATAAGATATTTGCAATTTCAAACTCGCTGGATTTTTTAGGCTGGACAAGAACAGTAACCCCCATCAATACAAAGACGAAACCGTAAATGAAAAAAACAATATCTAAATTGAAATAGATCAGATGTTGAATAAATTCCATCTTTTCTCCTAATGGAAATACTTTATAACTGTTATATTTTAACTAATACAAACGCATTAAGTAATGTTACATAATCGCCGAATCTTTTGACAAGACCATGAACGAGTTGTTTTGCGAACAACAGACCAAAGATTATCAAGGTTTTCAAACCAACGATTGGTGGTG
>Ga0255053_10001856_pt1 | contig 11406 bp, 9 predicted proteins | sample JV7_2_22_MG_FD_188635 | JGI IMG/M metagenome (GOLD analysis project Ga0255053, IMG submission 188635) | Seawater microbial communities from Jervis Inlet, British Columbia, Canada - JV7_2_22 | ecosystem: Environmental > Aquatic > Marine > Inlet | place: Canada: British Columbia | collected...
CTCGATATCGATGCGGATCTCTCGCTTGGTGGAATGACCGTCAGCGCGAGCGACAGCGCGTCCGGTCTCGGCGACGTCGCGCTGATTCCGCTCGCGTTGTACTGGACCAGGGGCAAGCGGCACATGTCACTTACCCAGTCCGTCATTGCACCGACCGGCGACTACAGCACCGACAATGCCATAAACAACGGCCTCAACTTCTGGAGTTTCGACACCAATTTCGCCCTCACCTATCTGAATCCCGAGACGGGCCGTGACCTGTCGTTCAATCTGGGCCACATCTATAACACCGAGAACAGCGACACGGATTACCAGACCGGCCGGGAGATTCATGTCGATGTCGTCTTCAACCAGTTCCTGTCCGAGACGATGGCTGTTGGCATACAGGGGTTCTACCTCAAGCAGATAACAGGCGACAGCGGCGCCGGCGCCACGCTCGGCAGTTTCAAAGCGGAGGCCGCCGGCATCGGGCCTGCGCTACTTTGGAGTACCAAAATCGGAAATCAGGATGTCTCGTTCATCGCGAAGTGGCTGCATGAGTTCCACGCCGAGAACCGCCTGGAAGGTGACCACGCGTTTCTCAGCTTTGCCTTCGACTGGGAATAAGCGCTGTGGTCGACTTGGCTACAGTCGCAGTGTGTGCATCGCCAGCGTTTCACGGGGTGACTCGCCAAAGAGCTCCCGGTAATCGACCGAAAACCGTCCCAGGTGATTACAACCGTTTTGCAGGGCGATCGTCGTGACCGAATTCGACGCATGATCAGCAGCGGCTAATTCTCGGCGCGCCGAGTCCAGCCGCAAGACCTTGAGGTATTTCGACACGGTCAGGTGGAAGTATTCGCGGAAGCAGCGTTGCAGTGTGCGTGCGCCAACGCACGTCACTCGGCACAGATCCTCGATGTGCACCGCTTCACGATAATGCGCTTCGATGTAATCCTGGGCGCGTTTGGCGACGCGAACGCGCGCCTCGGTCGTGATCGCAGACTCGGTGGGCCAGGCATCATGACCGTCGACAATCCAGACAAGCATGTCCGCGATCAACTGCGACACATCCTCACTCAATGGTCCGGGCTCCGGCGCAGCAACCAGTTCGGTCAGTCTGTCCTGCATTTCGTGCAGCGTTTCCGGATCACCCGGGATGATCACGACCTCCTCATGGCGCTCCAGGCCCGGGCACACGGCATCCGCGATCGCCCAGAATTTGGCCTCGTCAATGCCGATGCAGTCCGCGCCGATGAGCCCAGGACCGGCAATATCGATGCCCGTCCTGACCGGAAACGCGAGCAACTTGTCGTTGCCGATATTGACACCATTGGCGAAAAACACGCCGCTCGCGCTGCGGGGAAACAGAAACGAAACCGTGCCCTCCGGTGGCTCCAGGTAGACCGAAATTGCGGTGCTGTATCGGTCTGAGAACAAAACCGCGTAATCGGTTTCCGTCACAGCGAGGTGCGCCCGGAATTCGCCGGTACTGAGCTGCCGGGTCGGCTGATTGACGCCTTCCGCTGCTAACGCTGCTTCGAGCTCCTCGGGAGAGTGAAACACGAGCGTGCGCTCAGGCGGCAGGCCCGCGATGAACGCTTCGTAGTTGTTGTTCTTCTTATCCATCGAGCCCAATTCTCGGGGAACCCAAGGTTATCATACATAAGTATTTTCCGACCACAAATTACGGTTTTGTCACATAGACACAGGTGTACAAGACTACATTTGAAACCGACTGTTCAGCCTTGCGACATATGGACCCTGTGCGACGCAATTCGGATAGACGCTCACCAGAATTCCGAGTGTGATTGTCCCCGCAGTATTAACTGACAAAAGGATCGACTCACGATGAATACTCCAAGAAAAGCGCTAAGCGCCCTGGTGACGCTATTCGCGACGATCGCGCTGTCGCTGGCGTTGCCTTCGCTCGCTGTAGCCCAGGAGTCCAGCGCCGCATCGGACGAGGCAGGCACCGCCGAGGCGGCGGTGAAGAACAAGAATGACAAGTCCGGTACCAACCCCATCAACTTCCAGCGAGACGCGCGGATCTACAACGAGTATCTGTGGCTCAATACGGCCGGGGACGGTAACCAGAACTTGACGACCTTCGAGTTCCGGACGCCCTTTGCCGGTGGCAAATGGCAGTTTCGAACCCGGATCCCGTACAACATTACGAACGCCGACGTCAACGGCGACGGCATAGACGACATCGACGATAACGGGCTCGGGGATATCAATTTCAGGCTCATGACAGTGCCCGTCTTAAAAGGGGCAAATGCAATCGCGGTGGGGATGGATGTTTTTCTCGACACCGCATCAAGAGACAGTCTCGGAGCGGGCGCCACGTCGCTGGCCCCTGTTGTCTTCTGGGGCCATTTTTTCAAGGGCGGTTGGGGGCCTTGGAAGAAGGGCGGTCTTTTTGCGCCGGGACTGCAGTACAAGTTCAGCATTGACGAGGACGTCGGCCGCGACGAAGTTGAGCAGATCATAATCGATATCAATTATCTCGTCCTGGCGGAAGACGGACAGACGTGGCTCTTCGCGGAACCGCAAATCGTCTTCGACCAGGAAACCAATACTGAGTTTGCCATAATGGATTTCGAATTCGGTTGGATGATGACGAAATGGAAGCCTGACATGAAGGGACAGAGTTTTTACCTCCGCCCCACCTTTACGATCGGGTCCGGGTCGGATCGTCCCACGGACTACGGCATCGAAATCGGCTACAAGTGGGTCGGTTGGTAATCAGGAGGAGTTAGCGCAATGAAAACAATGATCAAAAACGTCCAGTTCCTACTTGCAACGATACTTCTGCTGGGTCTCGCACCTGCGTATGCCCAGGACCAACCGAATATCGTCCTCGTCTTTATGGACAACTTCGGCTGGGGCGAGCCTGGATTCAATGGTGGCGGCATCATCCGCGGCGCACCGACGCCACGGCTCGATGCGCTCGCTGCTGAGGGTATGCGCCTGACCAACTTCAACGTCGAGTCGCAGTGCACACCGTCGCGCGCGGCGATCATGTCCGGCCGCTACGCCATTCGCACCGGCAACGGCACGGTCCCCCTCGGCGGAGGCGTCTACGGCCTCGTGCAGTGGGAGATCACGATGGCCGAGATGCTCTCGGATGCCGGCTACGCCACGGGCATGTTCGGCAAGTGGCACCTCGGTCACACCGAGGGCCGCTTCCCGACTGACCAGGGCTTCGAGGAGTGGTACGGCATCCCGAACTCGAGCGACGAGACGCCCTGGGAAGTGCTGGACGGCTACGCGGAAAGCGGCGTGGAGGGAACCTATATCTACGAGGGCACCAAGGGCTCGGCGCCAAAGCGTGTCAAGGACTACAATTTGAAGGAGCGTGCGCTCATCGACTTGGAATTGACGAAACGCTCGATCAAATTCATGCGCAAGCAGGCCAAGGCGAAAAAACCCTTCTTCCTGTATCTGCCGTACACGATGACCCACTACCCTCTGATCCCGCACCCGGACTTCGCCGGCAAGACCGGCAACGGCCGCTTTGCCGACGTCCTTGCCCAGATCGACGCGTACAACGGCATGCTGCTCGATGCGGTCGACGAGCTGGGGATCCGCGACAACACGCTGTTCATATTCACGGCAGACAATGGGCCGGAAGCGTTAGCTGAAGGATCGAATACCCCTTCAGTCGACTACTTTATTCCCGGCTCAGCAGGTCCCTGGCGGGGATCGCTATTCACCGGGTTCGAGGGCAGCCTGAGGGTACCCTTTGCCGCTCGCTGGCCAGGCAAGATTCCCGCGGGCACGACGAGCGACGAGATCGTTCACGAGATGGATCTCTACCCGACCTTCGCGAGCATCGCCGGCGGCACGGTGCCGGACGACCGCATCATCGACGGCGTGGACCAGACTGATTTCTTCCTTGGCAACCAGGAGAAGTCCAATCGCGAGGGAGTGATCGTCTACATGGGCAACGACGTCTGGGCCGTGAAGTGGCGCAACTGGAAGCTCCACCTGAAGGAGCAGAACAACATCGTCACCGAGACCATGAACTACGGCATGCCGCGTATCTACAACCTCATTAAGGACCCGGGCGAAACACAGAACGTGCTCTTCCCGGAGACCTGGGTGCCGAAAGCGGCCCTGGGGCAGTTGGGGGCGCACGTCGTCTCGCTCAGGACAAACCCGCCGATCAAGCCGGGAACCAAGGACCCTTACGAGCCGCCGAAGTAATCGCGCACATACACCTATATATAAGGAGTAGCTCAACAGGTGGTGTCCTGCTGATGGAGATAGATAAGTGAGGAACTCGTCAATAGCATCGTTCGTCCTCTTGCTGGTCTAGTCCCTGTTTGCATTTGAATCTGAAGCAGCATTCGGCAGGAAAAGCGCCGATGAGCAACGGGCAAAAGTGCTCGAGATGCGCGGGGAAACACTCACCAGGTTGTACAAGGAGAAGCCGTCCGCAGAAAATTAGATCAGCAGTGCTGTCGGGTATGCCGTTTTTTCACATAGGGGCGTGAATGTGCTGCTCGTATCAACCGCGAACGGCAAAGGAATTGCACACGACAACAGTTCCGACAAAGACGTCTACATGAACATGTTCTCCGCCGGTGGTGGTGTTGGTCTTGGCGTGAAGAAATTCAGTGCAGTCTTTATATTCCACAGCCGGGACACCTTCGATCAGTTCGTCGACAAAGGCTGGAACATCACGGGCCAGGCGGACGCCGCGGCGACGACCAATGCCGAAAACAAGGAGGAAGCGGGTGCCATGGAAGGGGCCGTCGGACTGAATGAGGACGTCACGGTCTATCAAATGACCAAAAAGGGGTTGGCGCTGCAGGTGACGCTGCAGGGCACCAAATATTGGCAGGACGACGACCTTAACTAGTTGCTGCATTGGCAGTCGTGATCGTGTCTATGTCCGCGGAAAAATCGATCTGGCTGGTGGTACTTCGCGACCTCATTAATGGCGCCGCGATTAGCTAACCTTGAATTATGGCTTGCTAAATCAAGTTTAATTACCTAACCTTGATATAAGGCTCGATAACTCAAGGCTTTTGGCATGAAACGCGAGGAATTGGTCGGCGTGCTGCGTCAGCAATTTTCAACGGACAGAGGCTTCGGCATTCAAAAGGTTGGCAAGGCCGGCTTTGAGAATATCTGGTTCGTTGTGCCGCAGAAACCGCCGCACGACATCTCCGAGAAATTGTCACTGCCATTGATCCGCGACGCGAACCTGGCACTGCAGGGGCGGCCGGGCATACGGTCAGCATCTGAGATCCAGCGAACAATGGCCTATCTACTCGCGCGAAGGGAGGCGGTGTCATCGTCGAGAATGGAAGGCACCTGGTCCACCGTCGATGAGGTGCTGTCGCCAGCGATTGACGACACCGGGCCCTCGGCAACAGCTTCCGTACGCGGATACGCCAATGCATTGATGCACGGCATTCAAACCGTACAGAGCACCGGCATGGCGGCGTTGACGCCAGACTTGTTATGTTCCTTGCACGAGAGAGTCATGCAAAAAGATCCTGGCTTTCATGGTCGGGCCGGAAGACTGCGCGAGCCGGGTTTGCCCGGCGATGTCGTGCAAATTGGCAGCTTCGGCCGCAAGGAAAACTCCAAATACAACCCGGCGCCGCCGGCTCACGTGAAGCGCTGCCTCAATGAAGTTCTCGATTGGATGCGCGATGAGGCACTATTACAGCTTGGTGATGCCGGTATGGGGATGGTGCTACCGATTCGTATGGCGATCGGTCATGCACACTTCGAGGCGGTGCACCCGTTCAGTGACGGGAATGGACGTGTCGGGCGGATGCTATGGGCACTGCAGATGGCCGCAGCCGGCCGGTTGCCCTTGTATCTCTCCAGCTATGTCGAAGCTGAAAGAAATGAGTATGGAGCTGCGCTAGAGGAAGCACAGAAACAGCTCGCGTATCGCCGAATCATCGAGTTCGTCTGCCAGGCGATTGTTGCCTGTACAGAAGAAGAAGCGGTGACTCAGCAGGCCTTGGAGCGGCTGCCGGAATTATGGCAGGAGCGAGGTAAATTCCGCAGCGGGTCGTCGGCTGCGAAAGCACTCGGCCTATTAATAAGAATGCCTATTATGACGGTCAAGCAGTTGGCTGCGGAACTGAGCGTATCGACACAGGCCGCGAACCAGGGATTGCAGCGACTCGAAAGAGCCGGTGTAGTAAGAGATCGCACCGGGCGCGGTCGACGCCGGATCTTCGCCGCCGAAGAAGTCATTGGAGTATTGGCACGACCATTCAGGATGGATACGGAAGTAGCACTGGACGCAGCACGCAGCGTGATGTCAACAATGTAATTGGAAACAGTTGGATCAATCTGTGATTCGTGAAGGCATCTGCAATGACAAAGAAGTCCACGAATTCTACAGAATAATAGGCCGGCGATTACCGGACTAAACTGGTCGGGGCGAGAACTTTTGACCGAATCGTGCGCGTCTGCTGTGCGAAGGATGGGCGCACATCACCACCGGTACTTTTTCGTCCTTGCTCGCCGCCTTTCTTGACCGAAAAATATTTGCGGTTACAGAAAACCCTTCGCTCATAGGAATTCTTACGTCATATTCACACAGAATATCCGGGTCTGGTTCGGTATGCTCAGCCTGAGGATTAAAAAGCTGACCGCTCTTGATAGCATTGCCCACCAGTGGAGCAACGGCTTGTAATGTCCGACCCAGGCTAATAATTTTTTCCTCCTACTCACTGCCTAGTTTCTTTAAGTTCTGAATCGCCATATCCCAGGCGTAGATAAACTGAAGTCGTATCATGCTGGTTTCGATGTCACTGTCGCCAAAGACGTTCGAGCTGAAGCTGGTTCGTATAGTCACGTTATCCGTCACCTGGAAATTCAACGTGAAACCGAGATCTCCGATCTCGATGTCGCTTCCCAAATTGACGCCATTGATTTCTGACTGGAAGCCATTGCGGTACAGCAGATCGAGGGACCCGAAGAAGTGTCGGGTAAAGTCATGGGTCCAGTGCGCCTCAACTTGCCACATCGGATCGTTTTCCAATTTCTGTCCCAGGAAATCGTCGTTCTCGGCAAAGAGCCAGACAGACGGAACCACTTCCAGGCTCGACATGTAGCCGGGGGAAAAAACACGGAAGTGATACTTGAAGGGGAAGGCGACTCGCCCAAAAAACCGGTTCAGACCCAGGTTCACGACTTTGTCATCGTCGTATTGCCCGAGTGGTACTCCCAGCATCACGGCAGCATCCAGGGTCCAGGTCGGCTCGTAGTTCAGATAATCGAAGATGGCGTTTATCGGCGGCGTACCAAAAAGATTTACGTCGAGTTGTACTGAAGGGTCAGCGTAGCCGGAGGCAGACTGGCTGAAGGAGAAACCTGGTACGACACCGGGCGGCAGAAATTCTGGTGGCGTGAGATTGGTGTCGAAATCTGCCTCGACACTGCCACCCATAAGATTCGCGCTAAGTACCGACGGCCGATCGAAAAGTGTCATGTGGCGCGCCCAGCTCAATATAAAAATATCGGCCTCGGCGTCCGCGGCAGGGTAGATGTAGTGCGACGGATCGAATTGCAGTTCATCGGAGGCTTGCAGGTTCATGTTCAGGTATTGGACTGACATGACATTAGTGCCGGCTCTTCCTTTCCAGTAGGTGCGTGCACCATCGTCTTGAGCATTCGCCGGTCCGGAAATCAACGGAACGGCAATCGCAAATGCGACAAGGGCCAAGAATCGGGTAGGGCAATTAACATTTTTCATGACAAATACCTTTTTATTGGCTGAGAAGTTCGATCAACTTCTTGTGTGGAATTTTTTCCAAACCACGAACCGGCGGATAGCTATCAGATTCGAAAACCGGATTGGGAAGCGCTTTTTTTGCACCTTCGAGTAGCGACCGATCGCCGATGATTACGCCATTCATCTCTTCGTACTCATCCCATAGCGCGATGAGTTCTGCTCTTCTCTCCGGGAATTTCTCGGACAAGTCGAACTGTTCGCCGGGATCAGCATCGAGGTTGAATAACCGCCAGTCCGCGGTACCAAAGGGCTCGAGGTGCCAGCCTATTTTCCAATCCCCCTGGCGAATCGCCCGGTTACCGAATAACTCCCAGCCCAGCCACTCATCCGGACCCCGGGGAGATTGTGCTTCGCCATTCAGCGTTGGCACCCAGGACTTGCCCTGTATCGGTACGATGTCGCGGCCCTGGAACGTAGCAGGGTGCTCTACACCGGCCAACTCCAGTAAGGTCGGCGCAATATCCATGACATGCATGATCGCGTTTGTATTCAATGCACCGGCACCTTGCACCCCTGGGCCGCTCACGATCAGAGGAGAGCGCGTACCGCCTTCAGTTACGTAACCCTTGTAAAGCCGAAAGGGCGCTGCGCCCACCTGAGCCCATGTCGGTCCGTACTCCGCAAACGTGCCCTTGCGACCAAGGGAATTGTGGCCCGATTCGGCGAAGTTGGCTCCCGCATGCAGATAGCCCATGCTGCCGACTTGACCAGAAAACATCTGCATCAGGTCAGCTCCTTCTGCTCCGTTGTCGGAGAAAAAGACAACGACTGTATTGTCGTACTCACCGATTTCCTTCAGGTAATCGAATACGCGTCCGATCTGGTCATCCATGTATTCAACCATCGACGCGTATATCTCCATTTTGCGGCCCAGTGCGATGCGAGCTCCTGGTGCGAGCATAGAGGCCCGCGGCAGGAACCACAGACGCTCGGCCGTGCTGACGCCTTCTTCCAAAATGCCCAGTTCCCGCATGCGAGCGAGACGGCGGTGCCGAATGACATCCCAACCTTCGTCGTACTGGTTCTTGTAGCGCCGCAGCCAGTCATCCGGCACTTGCAGCGGCCCATGCGGGGCCGTAAATGCCATGTAGGCGAAGAAAGGCTTGTCGTCCCCACGGCCCTCGTCAATGAACTGAATGGTCTTGTCGGTGTAATTCTTCGTCGAATAGAAATCCTTCGGCAATTTTGCAACGGGACGCCCGTCTTCCGTATACGGGCCTTTTGGTATCTGCCATTCGAGATTCCACCCGTCATCGAAGTGATCGCCGCCACCGACGAGCAAGGAGAAATCGCGCTCGAAGCCACGGGCATGCGGTATTTGATCGGGCTGAAGACCGAGATGCCATTTCCCAGCCATGTAAGTGTGATAGCCGCTATCTCGCAACAGCGAGGCGACCGTGGCAACGCGCTCGTTGAGCACACCTTCGTAACCCGGTTGTCCTACCTGGTTCGGCGCTAACATCTCGCCCATGTTGCCCAAGCCGGCGACGTGGTTGTCCGTTCCACTCATCAGCATCGATCGAGTAACGGAACACGTAGGGGCTACGTAAAAGTCCGTGTAACGCATACCTTGTTGCGCAAGATCGTCCAATACCGGTGTGTTGATCTCACCGCCGTAACTTCCAAGGTCTGAGTACCCCATGTCGTCGGCTACGATCACAAGAAAATTGGGCCGATCAACCTGTGCCAAGGCCAAGCTGTGCGCCATCAAGAGAAATACTACGAGCAGTAATGACTGAGAGTGGGCGACGTTTTCCGATTTACTCATGAGCTTTTACTCCCTGGTTCAGGCGTAACCTACATGATCATTGGGTATCCATCCCATTTATCCCGATGCTACCACCAGGGATTGCATATCGGGGATAACCGAGGATGCTAGCGTATGTAGCTGAATGGCTGCTTTGGGTCAACAGCAGCCTCTCAGCAGTTTATCACCTGGGCGGCTGGTTACGGCCAATAGCGGCCATACGAATTTGTTGGCCCGACAAGCGACGAATCAATTCTGGAACAGCGAATCGGGCAATTCGGACAGGACTTCAATAATCCACCCATCAGAACTGCTCTTGTAAACTCTGTAAATGGCTCGGTTCGAGGAAGAGCAGATAGATGAATCGGAAGCGTCCTCCTGAGGTTCACATTCGAGTCCAGCTACTACGAAGCAGGACAGTGCCTCTCCGGACTCGCACCGGTATTTGGCTTCAAGCTGTCGAGTTCCTTCTATGATGCTATTGAGGGCATCGTCCTGCCCACTTGCTGGCGTCCAAGTTAGAAATGCGGCAAGGAAAACAACGATGTTGCGGGGCATGGTAGGTCACCTAATTTGAGGGTCGTATACCTTAGGGATACTCAACGTCAATTCCAGCGGGATTCTTGCCAACGTCTGCTTTGGGTTGCGATATCAAGTGGTCGACGCAACACATTGAGCAAAACGTTCTACCGGTGTTCTAAATTGTAACGTTTCTCTCGGTCGTTCGTTAAGTCGTCTTGCGACTGCATTCAGTCTGTTCTGATGAACGTTCGAGAGGTCCATTCCTTTCGGGAAGTACTGCCTCAGAAGACCGTTGGTGTTTTCGTTTGAGCCGCGTTGCCAGGGCTGCTGCGGGTCGCAGAAGTACACCTTGATATCGGTGGCCAGGCTGAAGCGTTCGTGATCCGCCATCTCTTTACCACGATCCCAGGTTAGCGACTTGTAGAGTTCCCGCGGTAACTTATGAGCTTGCTTAATGAGTGCGTTGACCACCGTCTTGGTATCCTTGCTCGGTACCCTGACCAGCATGACAAGTCGAGTGTGGCGTTCCACCAGGGTTGCTATCTGGCTGTTGTTGCTGCCGCACAGAAGATCGCCCTCCCAGTGACCCGGTACGGCCCGGTCGTCAGCCTCGGCCGGACGTTCCCTGATCGAGACCGTGTTGGTGATCTTGCCGTGGTCCTTGGTCTTCTGCGTGTGATGACGTGATCGGCGCATCGTTCGCTTTCGCCTAAGGTGCTGTATTAGCTCCTTTTTCAAGGCCCCGCGAGCCTGGATAAACAGCGTGAGATAAATCGTCTCGTGTGACACCTGATAACTCTCGTCGTCCGGGTACGTGTATTTTAACCAGCCTGCAATCTGCCGCGGTGACCACTCGAGCTGGAGTTTTTCTGCCACGATGAGGGCCAGCGCACGGTTCTGCGCCAGTTTACAGGTCTTTGCTCGATGTGCCCGATCCCAGGCGGCTTGCTCGGCTTTGTTGGCCCGATACGGTTGACGGCCACCGTTGCGATTGACCTCACGACTGACCGTTGAAGGGGCTCGACCCAATGACGCTGCGATGCAACGCAGTGACCGACCGGCGGCCACGCCGCGTGAGATCTCCTCGCGCTCCGCCAGTGTCAGTGCCATCCTGGAGCGCCGTCTCTCCGGTGGACGAATGCCACCTGTCTTCGAAAACACGCCTGCTACAGCGCTGTGACTCGTGTCAAAAAGCCGTGCTATGGCGTGCAGAGATTCGCCTTTCTGCCAGCGATCCCACATCAAGGCCTTGTCTGATTCGGTGAAGTATCTTCTCGTCCGGTACTTCATAAGCAACACCTCCTTCTCTATAGTGAGAGATTAGGTGTTGCATTGACCACTTGAAATCGCAGTCATAAGCGGTCACTCAGCACTCTACCAC
>Ga0255053_10001857_pt1 | contig 11401 bp, 12 predicted proteins | sample JV7_2_22_MG_FD_188635 | JGI IMG/M metagenome (GOLD analysis project Ga0255053, IMG submission 188635) | Seawater microbial communities from Jervis Inlet, British Columbia, Canada - JV7_2_22 | ecosystem: Environmental > Aquatic > Marine > Inlet | place: Canada: British Columbia | collected...
CTATGACATTTGGGTTTTGATGCGCGTGCCGGTAACGACGATTTCTTCGACGGCGTCTGCTTCCGGCCCATCGTCCACATCCTGGCCCTGCACTTGGGCAGGTATCGCCAGAGCGACGAACATCGTCGTGGCCGCTGTGTATACAAGTACTCGATTCAAAGCATAGAGATGACGCATTTGAATCCCCCTGAATTCACCCTTTGACCGGGCGTATCTAACTATAGCCGATATCTCTCTGCGCTGCCCAACAGGATTCGTATAACGCAAAGCGCCCGTAATCATCGTATTGTAAAGTCCGATATTGGCCGAAAGCACGCTTGGTTGTTGAATCCAAGGACGAATTTGCCCGTCCAGACAGGACGAAAACTCGGATAATCAGAAGGATGTAGCGGTCGAACCCGAAGATACGACCGAAGATACGAGGGGAACAATGATGGTATTTGCCCGGTTGCGACAACTGTTCGCTATAACGTTTTACGCTCTGGTGCTGTCTGGATGTGGGAGAGCCACGCCGCCTGCCGAGGATCCATCGATCGATGCAGCAGCGGAAGTCAATGCAATTGCCGATCGCTATTACGAGTTCACTCTGGAGCAGACGCCGGAAGTCGCTTATTTTTCGGGCGTCGAACTGGATAGACATGATGGCATGGAAGACAACAGTCCAGAGGCCAGGCTGACCAGAGAAGCTACCTTGGACGACTTGCTGCAGCAACTGGAGGCAGTTGAAGCAGGCTTGCTGGCCGGACATGCAGAATGGATCACGCACGCGTATCTGCTACAGGAACTCAGAGCTTCGGTCGCGCAACGCGTTTGCCGCACCGACTTATGGAACGTCAATCAGATGGGTGGTTGGCATCTGGGCTTCTCGCAGGTTGCGCAGCTACAGCCGACGGGTTCGCCGGAATACAGGAAGCAGTCGATCGCGCGCTGGTCAAGGCTGGCTGGCTACATAGACCAGGAAGTCGAAAACCTGCGACACGGCCTGGAACTGAGTTACTCGGCGCCGAAGTCGGTGGTGCAAAGAGTGATCGACCAGGTGGATGGCCTGCTTGCCCTCGAAATCGAGCAATCGCCGTTTTATTCACCTGCTACTCGTGACGAAGATGAAGCGTTTGCAGCGACGACGCGAGAAATTGTTGCCAGTCAGATCAATCCCGCTTTGCGAAGGTATCGTGATTTTCTGGCGGACACCTATATTAGGAGTGCGCGCGAGGAACTGTCGGTAACGGCAAATCCGGACGGTCTCGATTGTTACGAAGCGTCGCTGCGTGCCTATACGACCCTCGATCGGTCCGGCAAGGAAGTGTATGAATTAGGACAAGAGACAGTCGCCGCGAACAAAGCGCGGGTCATCAAGCTTGGCCGTACCGCCTATGAGCTTAGTAATTTCAAGGAGATCATTGATAAGGCAAAAGCCGATCCGGCAGACCGTTTTGCGAACAAAGATGAGTTGCTTGAGTTTTCACGGGACGCAGTTTACCGGGCCGAAGCTGAAATGCCGAGATGGGTTGGCAGCATGCCGAAACAAGCAGTCAGTGTTGTTCCGTTTCCCGAGCACGAAGAAGGCACTGGCCGCTCAGCACACTATCGACCAGGGTCGGCTGATCGGCCTGGGGAATACAGAATCCCGCTGCATCAACCCGAGGAACGGTCACGTGGTAACGCCGAAGCGACTGCATTTCACGAGACCTGGCCAGGGCATCATCTGCAGGTTGCGGTCGCACAGGCAGTCGAGGGACTGCATCCTGTCACTCAAATTATCTGGTTTTCCGGCCCGGGAGAAGGCTGGGCACGTTACGCCGAGGGATTGGCCGAGGAAATGGGCCTGTACGTAACAACGACGGGTCCGATCCGGCGCCTCGCGTGGCCGGCGCGGGGCATGGTCGTTGACCCAGGCATTCACCTGTTTGGCTGGACACGCACGGAGGCTATCGAGTTCATGATGGAATCCGGACGATTTGCCGAGGCACGTGGCGACGAAATGGTTGACCGCATCGCAATGCTGCCGGGTCAGTTGACCGCCTACGATTCTGGAGGCCTGGAAATCCTGGCATTGCGCAGGCAGGCCGAAGACGTCATGGGTGACAATTTCGATATTCGAGAATTTCATGATCGAATTCTCGAGAACGGCACAATTCCGTTAGTCCAGTTACGCGCGCATATTGAGGCCTGGATCGCGAAGTACGAGAACCAGGACCCAGTGAGAGAGTGATCCTGGGCCGTTTCTGAAGTCTGCTTTCGAGCCGGAGCGGACGTTCTCTCACGTATGACTGACTCCAAATTGGAAGATCCGAGCATGATGAGATACAAGATTTCAATCGGCATAACAATTATCGGAGCGGCTCTTGCCGGGTGCGAACCTGTCGACTTCCACGACGTCCCGTCAGATGCAGCTTGCGACATCGACTATGCGGCCATCAAGGCTGCTGAAATGATCGATACCGAGACCGGGCTTTCTATCTACACCCGCTTTGTTCTGGAAGAACTCACCGAAGAAGACTTGAGTGAAGAGGAAATTGCGGCACTAGATCGGATGCAGGAGATCCTTGGTAGCCGCAAAAGGCCGGTCGATAGTCACGATCTCGCGATTCTGGACAGCGCCGATATGAGGCTGTCCGATCCATCGTTTTGGGACCGCGCCGACGACAGAAAGTGTGCGGCGCAGGATGAAATATTCAGCCTCTATTGCGCATTGTATTTTGGCTCGATCGATACAATCGGTGAATATCAACATCGACGAACAGCGCTGCAGGAAGTTCGATTTGCGATTCAAGATGCCACTGGCGGGCGTGAATTTGAACATCGCCTGATGGATTTCAACAATCTTCCGGAAACGTCGTTTCATGACATTAAGTCCATCATTAAAACAGCACGAGAAACAGTGCAAGAAAGACTGAATTTGCAAGCGAAATGTTCCCTGTAGAGACGGTTGTGCTTGAGCTTTGGGGTCCGATTCGTACGTGACTTGTGGGCACACCCGGTGTCTGCAATTCGCGTCTGGTCGTTTGGGCCGGACCACGGCAGGCGCTTGGGGAGTATGCAAGTCCGACTGTTTTCTGGCTACCAAACTGCCCTGAATTCAACAACCAAGTGCGACATTTGATCAGTATTTAAAAAAAGCCCAGTTACGCTGACGCGAGAGAATTTCCTATCCTTGCACGGTGAATTTGGCACTTGCTTGTTCCATAACTCCCCCGATTACGGACATAGTGTGAGGGAACTCACACCATTGTTCTGGAAACCGTGAAGTCTGTCGGCCTTGTCATATTCAAAGGCTATATTATCTATTGCCCTTTATCATGTAAGGAGCTTGTCGTGGCGGAACCAAAAGGACTCAAGAAACCAGTTAAGCTTAAAGCTGATTTGGCTGAATTTTGTGGAGTGAGCAAACTACCCCGCACTGAGATCACGAAGAAACTTTGGGATTATATAAAAGCCAAAAAACTTCAAACCAAATCTGCCAACGGCAATCCGGAAAACGCAGGAAAATACATCGTCGCCGATGCAAAACTGCTTAAGGTATTTAAAAATACAAATTCCACCAGCAAGTCGGGCAACCGTACCGATCTGCGCAAAATTAAGGAAGGCGACACCATAGATATGATGCAGATGGCTGCTGTGGTTAGTGCGAACGTAGAATAGCTAAAACGCCCATACCACAGTATTTTTTGACAGTGGTGGGTGGGATTCATACTTGAAAACCCCGCTTTGTGCGGGGTTTTCTTTATCTGACGATTGTCCGGACATGGCCGAATGGTATTGCCGCGATAAAACGGACACCTGAGTTAAGCCCTTAATGCCCGTTCCTCGAACTCAGCAGAGCTGTTTATTCAGCCTCGGCCAGAACGACTGCGGCTCGTATTAGCGAGAAGCAATCGCTAGTTCGCCAGTGTAATTCATTAATTTCAACTCTTGTTCACCAACGGCTTTGTCCACTAATACCAGCTCGATGTGTCCGCCAACAAGGCCCATTTTTACGTCAAGCCGAACGTATTTCACCTCGCCCTCTTCGAGGGTCAATGTCAAGCTACGTGCTGCTTTGCTCGACGCGGAAACTTCATATTTGCCGGCGAGGCGATCAACGTAGAAGAAACTATTCGGATTTGCTTTGCCAACTTCCTCACCGTTAACCATGACGGCAGGCTGAACGGCTGCGCCTAACGCGTCCGTACGGTAGATATAGATTCGACCATCGAGCGGCAATGGCGGATCAATCGCGCCGGAGTATTCCTCGTACGTCGGGCCAGATGCGCAACCGGCAGCGCATAACAAAAACAGGACAGAAATTAAGTATCGAGCCTTGATGTTCATTCTATATATCCTCTGTCGTGAACATGACCTCCGAAGGGGACGTCAAGACACATGCATTCTCCAAATTGAGAAAGTACCCAACGACCTGGTTGTCGCCCACGACGTTCATGTTCGAGACAACCCTGGCGCCGAGCGTCAGCATCGATTCTTCGCCGTATTCAACGAACATGGAGCGACACAGGGCACGTTTTAAAGGATTGCTGGAGGCATCCTGTCCGCAAAATCTCGAAATGAGACCACTGACGTGGGTATCCCGGCAAAACCGTTTGCTTTAGGTGGAGACCGCCATCCAGAGCGGACATCGGCATCTTCGAGACATGGCCCTATGTAATCCCCACTATAGGTCGCAGGTATGGGTCTCCATTAACATTGATCTGTACGGGCCACTTGGCGGAGAATTATGGCCGCATTCAGAATTACAGCGTTTCTCAAAGAAGCCCGGCGGCGTCGCGTATTTCGTGTTGTTGCCCTGTATGCGGTTGGAGCCTGGGTCGCCCTCCAGGTAGCTGATCTCGCCTTCCCGGGTCTCGGTATCGCGGACTCTGCGATTCGATATGTCTGGATCGGGGCCATAATGGGCTTACCAGTCGCCCTTGTTTTTGCGTGGCGATATGACATCGTCGGCGGCCAGATTGTTCGCACACCCGCAGTTGACCTTGAGGCCGATCTGTCGATTGGACGTGCTGATTACGTAGTCCTTGCAACTTTGGCAATTGTAGTCGCAGTCATCGCTTCAGGATTGATCGCCGAAATTTCCGAAACGCGAGTCACGGAAACCGCACAGTTTCCGATAACGGAATTAAATCCAAGGTCTATCGCTGTATTGCCATTTATAAACATGAGTGGTAACGACGAGAACGCATACTTCAGCCTTGGTATCACAGAAGAATTGCTGCACCTCCTCGCCCGTATTCCTGATCTAAAGGTGTCTTCCCGAACATCATCGTTTCACTATGCCGGTAAGGATGTACCACTCAAAGTAATAGCCGCCGAACTTGGTGTTCGAAATATTCTGGAAGGCAGCGTCCGGCGTGCCAGTAACCGCGTCCGGATTACAGCGCAGCTCATCGACGCCACGTCGGATACCCATCTGTGGTCTGGCACTTATGATCGGGAAGTGCTCGACATATTCACGGTTCAGGATGAAATAGCCAAGGCGATTACAGGCGAATTAAGGGTCAATCTGGCAAGTACCGACCAGCCTGTACGCCCGACTGAAAATGAAGCAGCCTACGATAAGTTCCTGAGGGGCTTGCACTTCATTCGACAGGATCGGACGCAAGAGGCCTTCTTTAGGGCCCGCGATTATTTTAAAGCAGCCATTGATCTCGACCCGAATTATCCGCGGGCCCATGCACAGCTGGCGATGTCGCTCGTCGCGCTGGGCAACTGGCGGATGCTGGCGCCGGACAAGGTGTACCCCGAGGCCCGTGAAGCTGCATCAGCTGCTCTCAAACTCGACCACAATCTCCCCGACGCTTATTTTGCACTCGGCTGGGTGGCGCTGTCTTATGAGTGGGATTGGCAGGCCGCTGAAGATGCTTTTCGCCGGGCCATCGAATTGGCACCCAATAATTACATGGGATATTACGGCTTGGCGTGGGCGTTGCAGGTGACTGGTCGATCCCACGAGGCGCTCGCGGCAGCGCAGCGGGCCCACGATCTCGATCCGTTATTGATCTTTACACGTATCACATTGTCAGAAATCTTCCACAAGCGCCGCGATTACAGTGCTGCGCTGGAGCAGCAGAATGCGATCCAGGAGATGCAGCCACTTGACGCGGGCGGGGTCGCTTTTATGGGCACGCTATATGAACATATCGGGTATCCGCAGAAGGCCCAGCAATACGCTCTGCAAGCCGCTGATCTGGCCGGAGATAACCCGAACCTCGAACTGGCCGTTGCCTTGCTGCATGCCATGTTGGGGAATGAGGTCGAGGCACGGGACATTTTAAGGCGCGCGGAGGCACAGCTTGATACGCAGTTCGTATCGCCGGGCTTTATTGCAATCGTGTATGCCAATCTTGATGAAAAGGACCAGGCCTTCATCTGGTTGGATCGCGCTCTGCTGGCCTATGACAGTTTTATTTTCAACCTGAACGATCCCGAATGGGACCCAATCCGTTCGGATCCTCGCTTTATCGAGTTTTGCGATCGTTTAGGTATGGCCTGTGCAGAGCATTAGATCGGGACCGACTGTGATCGCCACCCAAAGCCGAAATCAAATCAAAAATGGCGCAATCATCATCGTTACGAGGATCATGATCGGCAATGCAAACCAGACGATGCGGCGAAATCCGAGTTCGTAACTCGGATCCGGCCACCCGGGCTCCATGAAACCGAATACGACACCGCGGCTATTTTTTCGCTGCAGATTCCACAATAACCCGGCAGCAAAATAAAGTATCGACGACAGCACGATGTTCGGTAGCCAGGTGGGCGGATAGTAGCCGTGCTTGAGGAGAATATAGACGTCGTATGACCAACTAACAGAGAACATCCAGACGCAAACCGCGATGTAGACATGGACCAGCGCGGCTTGCCGTCGGAGTGCCAGAAATAATGTTCCCACGGCCCAGGGTGCGGTTAGAAACGTGAGTATGGACATGAAGGACGCATCGACGTAGTCCCAGGTCGGATCACCGGTGTACGGTGCCATTATGGTCATTGCCAATGCAGCAATAACAAAGGTCGCGAGCTTCCAACCTGATCGGAGAAATCGCCGGTACCTGGCCTGAAACAAGATGAGCGCGTTGCGCTCACGAAACATCAGGAGGATAGCCGCAATGCAGGCCAGGCTGTACCCGGTCAGGTAGGCACTGAAAAGCGGCGTCATGATGATTTAGGTGTGGCTTGCATCGGCCCATGCTATGGGAAGGGGCCCCGGCTCCCGGAGACCTGCGTCACATTGCCGAATGACCGGCTGCGGCCCAAAGCGCGGGGTCCATCGTCCTCCCGGTGTTAGAGTAGCTTCAAATAAGCCCTGGTCCTGAGGGGGAGCTATGGCCAGTCCGCGCGCATCACCTACGCTATGCGATCGAAGTCGAGGCAGCCGCGCCGCTGTGCTCCTGCTGGCCCTGATCGGGGTCAGCTCTGCGATGGCGCTGGATATAGATGACATAGATGTCACGAAAAAAGGCCGCAGCTATCAGGTACAGATAACGTTCGATGTCGCCGCACCGGTCGATCGGGTCATGGCGGTCCTGACGGATTATCGATACCCCGACCGGTTGAACCCGGAGGTGACGAAAAGAGAAGTTATCAGTCGGCAGAATGGGATCACACGCGTACGTACTGAGTTCAACAGTTGTGTCTTCTTATTCTGCAAAGACGTCGTGTTGACTCAGGATGTCACGGTCGTTGCCGGCACTATCCAGGCTGTCATCGTCCCCGATGAGAGCGACTTTCGATCCGGATATCTGCGTTGGTTGGTGTCGAGCAGTGATAACGGAGGCTCTCATATTGGTTTTGAGGCAGTCATGGAGCCAGATTTTTTTATCCCACCGCTAATCGGTGGATTCTTCGTCCGCAAAAGGCTACGGCAGGAGATATTAGCGACAGCGGAGAACCTCGAGACAGAGGCTGCACGGGAACCGGCTACTATTACTAACCAGAACTGATGCAAGTCCAAAAAAGCAGACATTAGGAAGGTTCTGAACTAACCTCAATCCAAAATCTGCTTTCGACCCGACGCGGACATCAGACGTTCAAATAAGGAATGCTATCGGCAGGCGCCCGGCAGATGCCTGGGCTGAATAATACCGGCACTCGCACATGTCCAACTAATACTACCGGCATTATCTGCAGCTGTGAGGATAATCTTCTCGTCGAAAATAACAGTGTTGGCGTCATGGCCAAACTTTATCTCTATGACGTTATCGCTGACTGCAACTTCATCAGTGTACTTGCCCATGATGTCGTACTTCTCGGCCAGACCAGCTTCGGCGTTATCAGCCGGCCAAACGCCACGATCCATGAAGTACTCACTGACAGCCTCTTTAGCGCCAGCTGAGAGCGTAAGACCTTCAGAAATCTGGGACCGGATTATGTAACTCCGGTAAACGGGAATCGCGATTACAGCCAAAATACCAATAATCGCAACGACGATCATGAGTTCGATCAGTGTGAAACCACGCTGTTCCTTCTTCATATCCCCTTCCCTGAGATTGATGCGCATTTGTTCTGTCTGATTATGCGGTTTCCGCCTGCATTCACTCGGCGAGGGACGTCAGTAGGTGAAATCAGGCAACCGTTATTGTTATTTGTTATCACAATCTGACAGAAATCATCTCTGATGTCGCCGGACTGAATCACGCTGACGACGTCAAACTGCGTCACACTGATGACGTTAGACTTCGTCGCGCTTTATGTAATGTCCGCTATTGTCCGTAAACACAAAGCAGGCAACAAGCCTGCTCGCGTCGACAGAAATGGCTGGAGTCATTTGATCTTTGGATCCGCCTACCCTGTTTGACGAAATAAACGAACAATAAGATTCGTAGCGAGAATAAGAATGCGCGTACCAGTCAAAAAGAAAACTATGCTCCGAATAGCGGGACTCATAACAGGCTTCTGGGTTCTCTCGCTGCCCGCAGCAAATTCGGTCTACAAGTGGGTCGACGAAGACGGAAGTATTCACTACTCGGACCAGCCACCCCCACAGGTGTATAAAACTGAAAAATTGAAAATTGAATCGGCACCAAGTGACTACGCTGTCCGCGAGTCTCAGGAAAGGGCAGCTAGTCTTACGACAAAACAGCAAACAAGCCAGGAGCAACAATCTGCGGCACGGGAGCAAGAGCGCCTACAAACGGAATTGGAGCAGGTGAGGCAAGATGGCAGGCAGCAACGATGCGTGAAAGCTCACGAGGAAATTCAAAGTCTGGATCATCACATGCCGATTTACTATGTCGACGAAAAGGGAGAATGGGTCTTCCTCGACGACAAAGAACGAGCGGATCTCATAAAGTTCTATCAAGAAGAGATAAAGATGTTCTGCGAGTGATTGACCCGTGCCTACGAATCGTGTCGTTCAAATCGCCATGAATCCGCTGCTATTCACAGTCGCTTTCGGCCACATGGACGTGTTTTGGAATCAGTCATCTATTGACGCTTTAAGTGCCTCATAGGTGCCAGCAAAGTACGTTACGTTGTGGAATGCCTCACGAACCAGAGCTTCGGCGACTTGATTCGCCTGTTCGCTATTCTCTCCGAAGACAATGATGCGGGTGTTGTGATCTTCCATGGGAAGCCGGCCGTCATTCTTTGCTGCAAAAACTTCCCCCACATCTTTGCCGGGGAGCACCCCACTTCGAGGTAAATTCCTTGCGCCGGGGATGCTACCTTTCTGAAACATTGAAGGGTCACGAACATCAATCCAAACAGCAGTCTGGTCGTTCCTGGATACATATCGAGTGCCATCTGGCTCGATCACCATGACGCCGACCAGTGCGCGCCAGACTGGTGCGCCGAGCTGGTAGCGGCGTACGTTTTTGTGACCTGCCTTGAGTAATTCCCCGGCCACCCGCTTGCTCTTGCCACAGTATGGGCCATTGCAGTACAGCACCAATGGCTGTGATTTGTCACCGTCTACGAGCCGTCCGATCTCTGCTACATCTGAGGTGTAGAGCGCCATAGGCACCCCCGGTTTGGGTGCCACATTGAGTGCACCGGGAATATGACTGACTGACCATTCGAGGTAGGGGCGAGTGTCCAACACCACCGCACTCCGATCATTGAGTATTTGTTCCAACTCCTCTGTTGAAACTTCCGGCACACCGGATCCCGATTTGGCAAACACGGATTGACGGGCAAGCTGAACAGAATTTTCCTGCCCCGCTTCGTCAATGCTGCAAGCTGAGTAACTGCCCAATGCACAGACCAAGAAAAGTACGGCAATTCTTGAGATATGCATAGTTGTTCTCCATGACGACGTTCTTCTTGTGTCTTAAGTACAGACACTCGCTAGTTAGCCGCTTGGTCCTCAACCAGTTTGAGTAATTATCCTGCAATAAAATAAGGTCACCAACGGTGGCCTTTTTTAGTCGGCGAGGTTCATTTTCCGAAGCAGCTCCTCGTAACGAGGGTGACCGTGTAATGGAAAGAACAGCCGGGAGGGTTTGAGATTTTCCATGCCAGGATCGTGCTGGGCGTAGGCACGCTCCAACCACTCGATGGCCGTGTCCAACTCACCTCGCTGTGCGAAGATCTCAGCCTGTTGATAAGAAGCCAGGTCTCCATACGCCTCCAACAGTTGCTGTTGTGCGGCCGCCGCCTTATCCCGGTTGCCTAACGCGTGATACACAATCGCCAATCCGGTCAGGCGCGCGAACAAGGCGGGCTCCTGCAGCGCCTGCTCCAGCGCCTCCTGCGCACGGCCCTGTTCCACGTATATGACAGCCAACCAGGTACGGGCATACGGCATGGTCGGGTCATGTTCCAGCAACCGCTCGCCCAATAGCGCGGCCTCGTCGTAACGGCCTTGGAACAACAAAATAGTCTGCAAACTCCTTTGCAGACGGTCGTCTAATGGGTCCTGCGTCAGTGCGATCCTCGTTATTTGCTCGGCTTCTTCCAGGCGGCCGAAAGTGACGTATAAACGTGCCTGCAATTTCTGCGCCTCCAGGTCCCCGGGGCGGAGTTCCAGCACGCGTTGCAAGGCTGCTTCGGCGCCTGCCCAGTCCCAGTCCCAGCTGCGCTTCAGATCGGCAACTGCCAGGTGAGCTTCCGGCAACGTGTCATCCAGGGCTAGCGCTTTGCTGGCAGCCTCCCGTGCCTGCGCCACAAGGGGTACAGGATCGGCCGCCCCCTGGCCCGCGTAATCGTCCAGTGCGCGTGCCAGCCCGGCCCACGCCAGTGCCGAGTCCGGCGCCAGCGTGACGGCTTCCTGCATGTATGGAACGGCTTTACCGAGGTTGTCCGGGCCCGACTTGTTGTATAGGAAAAGGCCCCTGAGATAAGCGGTGTAGGCCTCGACATTATTGATGGCAGACTTGCCCGGCGCCGGTTTTGCCGCCTCCCCCAGAAGCGTGACCTTGAGCGCCTTCACCACTTGGCCGGCGATGTCGTCCTGTACCGCGAAAATAACCTC
>Ga0255053_10001858_pt1 | contig 11398 bp, 11 predicted proteins | sample JV7_2_22_MG_FD_188635 | JGI IMG/M metagenome (GOLD analysis project Ga0255053, IMG submission 188635) | Seawater microbial communities from Jervis Inlet, British Columbia, Canada - JV7_2_22 | ecosystem: Environmental > Aquatic > Marine > Inlet | place: Canada: British Columbia | collected...
CGATTCCGCTCGTCGGGTGTTTTTGCTGCCAGATCCCTGGCCTGTGACCAAATGCCGATATTGCCAATCCTGAGTTCGCAGTGTCGTGAGGCCGTACTCTACCCTTTTGGCACAAACAGCGGGCCAGCCAATTTATCAGATAAGTCTTACAAGTGTCAGGTCTGTATTCCCGCGAAGAAGCGACAAAAATAAATCTGACACCTTAATTCCCCCTGACGTGCGATTAACTCCCAGCGTTCAGGGCAAAAGCTCAACTGGAGATCCAGCCGGTGCACGTGACAAAGAATGCGAAGGGACAGAACGTCCGCCATTGGCGGACATTCTGTTTGTTGACAACGCTCCGGCCAAGCCCCAGGAGTTCCGGTCATTAGACATACTCCGAAACCATGTCAACCAGGACCCGTCAATATGTTGCTTATCCCAATCTGTCGAATTTAGGAACTAAAACGAGCTGACAACTTTAACAATCGGGTCCAGAGTGCCGACTCCTTCGACTTTTATGAAGTAGCTGTGCTCTGCGTTCTCCGGTGCGTCCTTGGCGACAGTAAATTTCAGATCTCCTGCGTCCGGTGAATTTTCTCTGGACAACCAATCAGGGCCATCTTTTTCTTTAGGTTCGGTCGTCACGTCTCCGGCAGATATTTCGAGGTTTGTCCCCGCAATGATCGTCATTGTGTACTCAGTACCGGCCCTGACACATTTTTTCGCTTTGGGCACCAATTGCATTTTGTTTACAGCCAATATCAATTTAAGGTTTTGATGATCACATCCATATTTTTTATCGACTTGCGGCACATCGGGACTCTTGACGCACGCCATTACGAACATCGAAACTACAACTAGCAGCACGGTCTTGTTATTCATCGTTCTCTCCTCTCACTCCAACCACTTATAAGTATCATTTTGTGCTGGCTTCCCTTGTCAGCAATACGGTGAAATCTTTTTCCCCATGTAGGCTCGCCAGATAGGGTTCGGCAGCCAGCATTCGAATCGGGTATCCCAGTTCAACCGCCAACTTGATCGCTTCGGTAGCCGCCGCAAAGTCACCGCGCCTGGCTTTCAACAGCGAGTCGTAATAATAGACATACGGATCGTTCGGGGCGATTGCGGTTGCTCGATCGATCAGGGTTGATGCGGCGCTATTGTCACCGCTCATCGCCTGGGCCCATGCCAGCAAGTAAAGCGCTTCCGCCTCTGACGGGTTCACTGACAGTTGGTTCTTCGACAGTTCGGCGGATTTCCTGAAGGCTTCCTGCGCGCCCTCTTTGTTACCGGCGAAGTACAACGCGTCGGCCAGATTCAGCCAGACAAAATTCGAATTGGGTGACAATTCCACGACCTGCCGATGAATGGCAACTGACTGTTCGAACTCGCCGAGATAGTAGAAAATGGTGCCGAGATTCGAGTAAATTGTCTGATTGGTCTCGATTGCAAGCGACTGTTCAATCGCTTTACGCGCAGCGGCAAAATCGCCCGTCATCATGAGTGCCCCACCAAGATTACCCAGCGTCGCCCAGTTCTTTGGATCTAGGTAAACCACTTTGCGGTATTGCGCCGCGGCATCTGCATAGCGGCCCATACCAAACAAGAAATTTCCCAACGTATTGATGGTATTCCAGTTACCAGGTTGTAATTCGATTGCATTATTGAGCAGTTGCTCAGCCTGATCGAAACGTTGCTGCCGCTGATACACGATCGACAAACCCTGCATCGCGGACACGTCCTTTTCATTTATCTGCAGCGTATTCAAATACGCCCTTTCCGCGCCTGATGTCCTGCCAGTTTCCAGATATAAGTGGCCCAGAGCAGCATGTACCACGTGCAGCCGAGAATTGGCAGACAGTGCGGCGGCGCATGCTCGCTCGGCGGTTTCAATATCTGCAGCATCGTGCGTGATTTTATAGAAAACTGTATATGATCTGCACAAACCGGCATGTGCCGCTGCATAGTCCGGGTCGACGGAAAGCGCTTGTTGGAACAGGCTGATGCCTTCTTGAATCGTCTCCCTGGTTGGCGGCTTATGCAGGGCCTCTTTGCCGCGACGATACAAGACGTAGGCATCAAGATTGGTGTCTTCGTAGCTCGATGCCATCAGCATCTGCGTCTCTTCCGGCAGGGCGACCCGAAGATTGGCAATAATGAGATCGGTAATCTCCCTCTGCATCGTCATATAGTCCTGCAGATTTCTGTCAAAACTTCGGGAAACCATGTGAAAACCAGTTTCTGAATCAATAAGCTGCACAACCACTCGCAGTGCATCATCAATCAGACGCACACTGCCTTCGAGAAAATAGGCGACTCGCAATCGCCGGCGGACGATTTCAGATGCGGCGTTGGCAGGCAAGGACCAGGCGTCACCGCGTGACGACACAAGCAAGCCGGGAACCGTTGCCAGGCGGTCGAGAATATCTTCACTCAAGCCGTCACTGAACACCTGCGTCGTATCACTCCCATCGATATTTAATAACTGGAGTACGGCGATAGAGTTCGGCTCAATCGGGATCAGTGCCGGTTCCGCTTCCGCCGCCTGAACGCTGCCGTTCTCGGGCACGTTGAAACCGACCGAGAACTGATAAGTACCGGCACCGAGAGCAGCGATGCCATAAGCCGCGATAATCGCCAGATAATTTCTCCCCAGGCCCTGCAGTAGTCCTCCTGGCTGTTCGCCACGATCCCGAATGATGCGCCCCTCTGCCACCTCGATAAACCATGCAAGCAAGACTGCAACCGGGAATCCGCCGACGACCACAAACGTGATAAATGGCATGGCCCACGTTGGCAAACCGAGGTTGAGAAAGGTCGCGTCAGCGACCTGAATCAGCAACCAGCCAACCACAAGGTAAGCGAAACCTGCCTGCACCACGCCATGGCGCAGCAATGCGCTCCAGAATGGCGCTACGGCAGGAAATGTTGATTCCGGAACAACAGATGCGGGCTGACTCGAAGAGCCCCTCAGCCGGGGTTCGCATAGCAATCGATAGCCGCGTTTCGGGACTGTCTGGATGAACACAGGGTCGGCCGCTTGATCGCCTAACACATGGCGTATCTCGCTGACAGCATGGCTAAGGGCTTCCGGACTGCCATTTCCGTCACCCCACACTTTGGCGAGGAGTTCTTCGCGTGACACAAGCCTGCGCGGTTGCTTTGCCAGGCAAAGAAGAACTTCGATGGATTTGGACGGCAAATGCGCAGGCTCACCGGTGCCCCTCACCCTTCCGATCAAGGGCTCGACGAGCACCTCCTGTAAGAAGAATCCGTCCAGCAGCTTATTATTCATACTGGCCATCCGGTATGCCAGACATACCAAGCATAGCACCTGACGCAGGCTATTGTGACGATGGGCTTTTTCTAATTTGGCAAAAGGTCCGCAGCGGTATTTCTAAGGCGCCTGCGTGAAACGACAAATCAATGCTGTTGCCCGAGTTTTGACCTGAAAAAGGTGTCAGGTTTATTTTTGCAACAAAAAGGGGCGAACAAAAACCTGACACCTGTTCCGCGCTAATCGATAGACTTGCCTGCGGAAGGTACTTACGAACTCCTTCCCTGGCCTGTGGTCAAACTTTATACGAAGCGTTGCGTTGGCCTGGAGGAGTGAGATCTATGATGCATAAACGCGTTTGTATTCTGGCAGCAGCATGTCTCGTCCTGAGCTTATTGCCGTTCGCCTCTGCTCTGGGGGATGACCCTCCCGAGGAAGGTGGGGAGCGATGTGTGAACATGAGAACCGTTTCCAGAACCGAGATCATTGATGATCAGACCATTCTTTTCCATATGCGCAATGGTGAGATCTACCGCAATTACCTGCCTCGTCGTTGCTCGGGATTGGCCCGTGAGGAGAGATTCAGTTATAGCACGACAGTTTCTCGCTTATGCGATATCGATACCATCACCGTGTTGTACAATCAGGGCGTAGGCCTCTCGTCGGGAGCTTCTTGCGGCCTTGGGAAGTTCTATCCGATTTCCGAGGAAGAGGCTCAGGCGTTCAAAGAGACGCCTGATCTCGAGCCGGAGCCCCTCCCGCCGGCGGAACCCGAGGAACCGGAGATACCTGAGGTGTCTGAATAGCCCGCCTAAAGGGTCTTAGCCGCGATTACGCCTTGGCATCATTGGCTACGACATCAAGCAGCACGTAACGCAGCAAGACCTCGTAACTTTGCTTTTCCATGACCAGCCCCGGCGGCAGCTCAAGTGTGTGAATAGGAGAATCATCGGGATCCTTGATTTCCTGCAAGCGCTTGGCACCGTCCCAGTAGACCTTGTAACGCACGTCTTTGTGTTCGCCGAATTTCAGCAATACTGTGCTGTCTGTCCAGTCCTGAATGACTTCGTTGCTCATTGTCTTGTCCTCCACATACTGTGGTTTTCGGTGTTCCAGTGGCGCCTCAAGATATCGATGTCGGACGCCCTACCTTTATAAGTGCAAGGGCTGTGCCAACCGAGAAACCAAATAAAGAAATATAGATAACACGATGAAATTACTAGTAAAGATACCTACTAGCAATTCAGGCGGCAAGGTCATCGAGTGACCAGAACTGTCAGTTTTTGGCCCGAATTCAGGGGAATGGCGACAGTCGCTTTACATAAGCAAAGCAGTGCCAGGGAAAAGGGGTCGGGAAAGGGGCCGGATCTGTTTTCGCAAGACGCAAGAACAAATCGGATACCGTTTCCTTGCGCTCTGTCCTGTGTGGCTTACTCCGGCATTTCCTCCTCCATATAGCCCTCGCCATACGCGTCGTCCGGCGATTCTTTGCCCAGGAGGACCCCCTGCCGTTGCAAGGGATGCAGGTCATTTTGCGGTTCATTCCAGTCTGCCGCGCTGGTATCTGTGACTTCGGTTCCGAGATCGTCCCATTCGCCAACATCGAGCGCACCGGCCCAATTCTCGGGAGCGACACTCAGTTCGATGTCGAACTCGCGCCATTCCTCAAACGTCGCTTCTTCCAGGTCTCCATCGAAGTGTTGAATCTCCACGGTACCGCCATCTTCATCGATGGCCGAGATAAAGAACCGCTGCCCCTTTTTGAGATGTGCGTACCATTGGCCGCGTATTGGGTAGAGTTCATTGGGCATCATTCAGCTCCAGTTCCACCGAACCACATCTGCCACGACGTGACAGCAGTGATTCAAGACTCAAAGTTAGTCCAATGCCCCGGGATTTCCATTGTGGTTTTCCCTGATTTACGCACTTCGCTGCGAATTCGCCGGGCGCCCCGTGCGCAATGTTTCGATCATCCGGCTGCAACCTCTGCGGTATCTACGAATTTTCATCAGACGAGAACCGTGAAACGATTAACTGTGGCCTAGGCAGAGGACGGTGATTGCGTCCGCTCACGGAGGGTTAGCCCAGTGTCAAAGGTTTCAGTATTCGACAAGACCGAACAAAAGACGATGCATTGGATAGGTGGAGTTGCCAGTAGCATGGGCTCAGCGGATATGCAGCGCTCATACATGGTCCTCAGAGGAGTTTTGCACGCCCTGCGCGACCGCCTGCCACCCAATGAAGCAGTGCAGCTCGGCGCTCAGCTGCCGATGCTGGTACGTGGCTTTTACTATGAGGGCTGGCACCCGCAAGACAAACCGAAGCGTTACCACCGCAAGGGACCGTTCCTGGAGCAGGTCCGCAGCGAGGTCCCCACGCTCGACGAAACACAGCTGGAACGAGCAGTCAGTTCGGTGTTTGAGACGCTCGAAAGCGAGATCCCCGGTGGTGAACTCGAGCAGGTTCGGCATGCTCTGCCGGCCGATTTGCGGGAACTGTGGGCGATGCCTGGCATGTAGGCACCCTTTTCTCGCCCTCCCCTACAAGCCCACTCGTTCCATTACCGCATCCAGGCGCGGATCGGCGCGAAGATTGTCGATAAAGGGATCGCTGCGGAGCAAGGCCAGGCCAGCGTCGCGTGTTTCAATGGAGTGATTCAGCCACTCGAAGGAAAAACCGGGGTCGAGCTGAGGTTTTCACTAAGGCGGCAAATACCAAAGTTTTGCGCGTAGCCGCAACGACCATCGCCCTGTCACTTTGGGCAAATGAAAGTGAGAACAGTACTTCGAATGTTGAGAGACGATGGATGGGTGGAGATTGCTAGGCGTGGAAGTTGTCGTCAGCTTAAACACGCGCGCAAGAACGGTCGTGTTACTGCCCCGCGTAAGCCCTCCGATGACTTGGCACATGGGACTCTCAACAGTATCCTTAAGCAGGCGGGCCTGAAGAAAAAGTGAGTTACCTATGCGATACGCGATAGTTATTGAGGATGCGGGTGGCAATTATTCGGCTTACGTACCGGATTTGCCCGGATGTGTCGCTACTGGCTGCACCGTCGAGGAAACGGAACAAGCGATTCGGGAGGCGATAGAGTTTCATCTCGAAGGACTGCGAGCTGACAATCTCCCGGTTCCCACTGCATCGAGTCGCGTCGACTATGTTGAAGTTGCTGCCTAGCAACGCGCTGCGCTGGCTAAGCGGCTTCTGAAAAAAGTGTCAGGTTAAGAAAACCGGTACCTGAAATTACCGTGAATTGATGTCGACCTCTTTACGGATGAACGCCGGTCGCGCGCAGCGAAAATTCAATGTCAGTTCCGTTTTGCGTGACAGTCGTGATAACCAGCAGGATACCTGTGTCGCTGTTGGCGTCGTAGCTGCAGAGTCCCGGCCCCAATCCGTTGCCATCTGCGGTGATCACGGTTCGTGGAATCGCTATACCGTTGCCGTCACGCCTGAGTTCAGCGCTCGCGAAGTCGGCAAAATCGAAGACCACGCAACCCTGGTGCGATGGGTCGGCGTCCAGCAGGATTGGCGTAACGATTAAAATGATGCTGCCATCACGCGCTACTGAGATATCTGCCTGTTGAATGACATCGACCCCGAGGTCGGCCGAGTCCTGCGCATCGAGTATATTGCCGACGAAGCTGTAGCCGTTCGCCGATTCCTTAAGTAACACCAGACGTTCGAGATCCGGCCGTCGGCCGGTAGCGTCGGCAATCAGGCAGGACGTTGCAAGATAAGTCTCGTTGTTGAACACAAACAGCCCCGGCTCAGTTTGGGCGACACAGTCCGCAAGTTGCGGTATGGCGTTGAAGTCGATCGGCGCACCCCAGGAAGGTGACGTAGCCAGTGCAGTCGCCCAGACTGCGCTGTTATCACCAAGCTGGTCCGGCGTATTCGCCGTCGTCCGCCAGTAAAGAAACTCCTGGCGTTCGTCCACACCCGTCACGGTACCGAACGGATTGAAATACTTGAACCAGAGTAGTTGCCAGGTGCCTGCCGGTTCCATCACGAGCGTAGGCACTTCGTGCGTGCTCCAGCCCATGACACCAGTGTCGGGATGCGCCTCCATTTCCATGTCGTTGACGGAGCGAACGAAAGTAAAGGTATTGCCGCCGTCGTCGCTGCGCGCGAGGTGCGTCCTGACACCCAGATCGAATACGGCCGGCGGGCCCGGATCGCTGATTCGTATGTTGAGCCAGCTGTACGTCATCCATAAAGTGCCGGTGGCAGCGTCATGCTCGAGGCTGGGGTCGCCATAACCACGAAACGCGTCCGGCACCATATTGACTTCGGCAAAGGGATCGCCGGCAACCATGACTTCGGGACAGGAGCTGTCCTTGCTGCAATGGAACTGCACCGGGCCCGACGGCGGGTTGACCACTGTCGGCAGGTTTACAGTAGCCGCCCCGCCGCCGCACGAAGCGAGACCCACCAGGGCGGTAATCAGGAATAGTTCGATTAATGTACGTGGCGCCATGCATTATCCTAGGCGCAGGAAGCGCGTCACGACCCGTGCACAGGTCTCAATTATTCTGAAATCAGCGGCAGGCGCATTGATTTTCCTCTGCGAGAAAATCCTGGTTCGACCCTCTATTTTCTAACACAGCCGCCCCCACGCGGTAAGATAGCGGGCGGGCCAAACCTTGATATCCCGCGCCCTCGCCCGAACAAAGAGAGTCGAGATCGCGGGATCTACAATAAAACTCACAAATGGGGGATCGAGGCCATGCGACATTCGGGTTCAACGATATCTTCTGACAGGCGGGCATGCGCCCGCCTGGTGCACGGCATCTTGCTGTGTCTGGGCCTGGCAATCAGCGCCACACCGGGAAGTCGCGCCCACGCGGAGGGACGGGTGGCGCTGGTTATCGGCAACAGCGCATACGCCAATGCGCCGCTGGTCAACCCGGCCAATGACGCCGCCCTCATGGCGACGACCCTGCGCGGCCTCGGATTCGACGTAATCGAGCATATCGATACGGATCAGAAAACGATGAAGCGCGCCATTCGCAATTTCGGCGACCAACTCGACAAAAGCGGGCGCGATACTGTCGGGCTTTTCTTCTACGCCGGCCACGGTGTCCAGGTCGATGGGGTCAACTACCTCGTGCCGGTAAACGCGGTGATCGAGCGCGAGAGCGACGTCGAGATCGACGCCGTGAGCGCCCAGGCGGTGATGACGACGCTGAATTACGCCCGCAATCGCCTGAACCTCGTGATCATCGATGCCTGTCGCAACAACCCGTATGCGCGCAGCTTCCGGTCCGCAAGCCGCGGCCTGGCGCGCATGGACGCACCCCAGGGTACTTTGCTCGCGTATGCCACCGCGCCGGGCGAAGTCGCTGCAGATGGAACCGGCAAGAACAGCCCGTATACCGCGGCGCTGTCGGAAGCCATGCAGAGTCCTGCTGTGCCGGTCGAACAGATGTTCAAGTACGTACGGCGCCAGGTCATGTCCAGCACCGACGACAAGCAGGTGCCGTGGGAGTCGTCATCGCTCACCGGTGATTTCTTTTTCGTGCCGGGTGAACGGGCCGGGCAGGATGGTGCTGAACCGGCGGCGACGTTTGAGCAGGTCGACCGGGAAGCGCTCTTCTGGGACAGCATTCGTGACTCCGAGCAGGCGGAGGACTTCCGCGAGTATCTGCGGCTGTTTCCAAATGGTCTCTTCGCCGGGCTCGCGATGCAGCGCATCGAAACGTTGACCGGGGCGCCCGCGCCCGAGCTTGACACCATCGTGCAAGCTAAAGCCGAGCAGATTCCGGACGAGCCGGCACCCGACCCCGGGGTCGGCGCCGACCCATCGAGGACACTCGTGCGCGCCGCCGAGCGCGAAATCAACAACAAATTCAGCGAGGCCAACTACGTGCCGGCGTTCAGCCGCGTGCTCGGCCGCATCACCCCCAAGGGCGACAGCGACTGGTATCGAGTCTCGGTACGCCACCATGGCGAGCTCGCGGTGCGGATCGGCGACGTCGCCGAGAACCTCGACATAAACTTTCGGGTCTGGACCAAAGAGAAAGCGTATTTAACCGGCTGGCATTCGCCACTCGCCATGGGCGGGGAGACAGAAGGAATAGTCGACTTCCCGACCGCTGGCGACTATTTCCTCGAGTTGGTCGATGGCAGGCATGACAGCAATTCCTCCGACCCCTATTCCCTTAACCTTAACTTCACGCCGAGCATCGATCCCTATGAGCCGAACAACAACTTCGGTATGGCGGCGGATGTCAGCCCCAACCAAACCTGGCGCAGCACAATCCTCCCCAAGGGCGATTCCGATTGGTTTCGCGTGGTCGTGGATCATCACGGACAACTGGCAATCACCGCCAGCAGCGTTCCCGCAAACCTGGATGTGAACTTCCGCGTGTGGACCGGAGAAAAGGCATACCTCACCGGCTGGCTTGCGCCGCTGGCCGAGGGCGGCGACAACAAGGCCATCGTCGATTTGCCGGCGCCCGGCGCTTACGTCGTCGAGATGCGCGACGGCAGGGATGACAAGCGTTCAATTCAGCCCATCGACCTGCGGTTCGCGTTTACGCCGAGCGTGGACGCATATGAGCCCAATGGAGGATTCGGTACCGCGGCGCCACTCGCGCTCGGTCAATCGATCGAGGGCACGATTTTGCCCAAAGGGGATTCCGACTGGTACCGGGTTGAAGTCGACGAGCAAGGGGCGCTGGACATCGCGATCACCGATGTGCCCGAGAACCTCGACATCCACTTCCGCTTGTGGACCAGCGATAAGGCCTACTACACCGGTTGGCACGCACCGCTGGCAGCCGGCGGCGAGAATCGTGTAGTGGTGGATCTGGTTGCGCCCGGCAGTTACATACTGGAAGTTCGAGATGGGCGCGACGACCAGCGCTCGATAGATTCCTATGCGCTCGCTCTCGCGTTCACGCCGACCCGCGATCGCCTGGAGCCGAACAACAGTTTTGGTGCGGCCACGCCGCTCAAGCTCGGCGCCACCGTCAACGCCACGATCCTGCCCAAGGGCGACGTCGACTGGTATCGACTCTCGGTGCCACGACCGGGAGACCTGAACGTTGCTATCACTGGCTCCGCGACCAACCTCGACATCAATTTTCGGCTATGGAACGCCGACAAGGGATACGCATCGGGCTGGTTCTCCCCGCTCGCCAAAGGCGGGAATACCCAGGGCAGCGTGCCGTTACCGGCTGCCGGCGAGTACATGATCGAGGTGCGGGATGGCCGCGACGACGAGCGTTCGATTCAGGCGTACTCGTTGAGTGCCTCGATGTAGGCCGGGGCAATGTCCGTACTTGACACAGCATAACAGAACGACTATTCTGTTTCGCATGGTCAAGACCCGAGCATTCGATCCATCAACCGCCCTGTCCAGGGCGGTCGATCTGTTTTCCTCGAAAGGGTATTCGGAAACCTCGATGGATGACATCGTGCACGCGACAGGGGTCAGCCGCTACGGGCTTTATGGAACATTCGGCAATAAACGGGAGCTTTTCGAACAGGCCCTGGAACGATATGCAGACGGCATGGGCAGGCAATCGTACCTGCGTCTTCTGGAGCCGGACGCTTCGCTCGATCACATCCGGGCAATTTTCGACGAACGCATCGATGCGATGTGCAGTGGCGGTGAGAGCCGCGGCTGTATGCTGTGCCACACGGCAATGGAACTGGCCCCTCATGACCCCGAGATCGAAGCTGTGCTGCAGAAGTTTTTGCACCGCATGTCCAAGGCCTTCGCGATTGGGCTCGAGTCGGCGAAGGCAAAGGGTCAGGTCAAAGAAGATCTCGACGTTAGCTCAGCCGGCGAATTCCTGACCGGTGCAATATTCGGGCTCGCAGTCATGGCACAGGCGGGGTTCCCGCGAACGACACTCGACAATTTTGTCGACAACACGATGGCATCACTAACCGGCTGATTTTTTTTGACATGAACAGAACGATCATTCTGATAAATGCAATGGCAAGCTCAAACACCGCCTTTTTTTGACCAAAGCAGAACGAGCATTCTGCTTTTCCATCGGCCTTTGGCCACTTATCGAGACAAACTGAGGAGTACCCAAGATGATTAACCGACAACTATTGCTGACAACTGCAGCAGCAATCACTCTGCTCGCCATAGGCGGACCTGCCGCAGCTTCGGACATC
>Ga0255053_10001869_pt1 | contig 11371 bp, 8 predicted proteins | sample JV7_2_22_MG_FD_188635 | JGI IMG/M metagenome (GOLD analysis project Ga0255053, IMG submission 188635) | Seawater microbial communities from Jervis Inlet, British Columbia, Canada - JV7_2_22 | ecosystem: Environmental > Aquatic > Marine > Inlet | place: Canada: British Columbia | collected...
CGTCGCGGTAGAGGGCAACGACCTGAGCCCGGAACTCGGTCGGGTAACGGTCTGACATGAGCATGCGCTCCCTTCTCCCGGGAGGCTATCCCAGGACAAAGGTGTCCATCACTTCGGGGGAAGCTCACGTCGCAGTGTCTCGGCTCCCGGTCGCAACCCGGCCAAACGCAGTGGCGGTCACGGGCGATGACAGCACGGCGCGTGGCTGCGGGGATGACCCGGGTCCGTCGGCCCACGTCGATGATCTCCGACTCGGGGCCGAGGACAATCCGGCTCACCGACGAGTCGCAGGCGAGTGCTCTGATGGTGTCGACGGTCAGTACGTCGCCGCGCTCGGTCTCGTGAAGACCTCCGGCTATCCCGGCTAGGGCATCGAGGTCACAGACGATGTTGATGTGTGGTTTCTCACCGCCCACGGTTGGAGTATCCGTGTTCTCCAGGAAGTTTCTGGCCAGGTCCTCGAGGGCGTCGTGGCGACGTTGCCGTGGGGTTCTGGCGTCTTCTGGGGTCGGTGGCGGCATCAGCGCGTCGAACATGGCGAACATGGCTTCGGCTGCAGAGGTGGTCATCCAGCCGCCGAGCCGGGACATCCCTCCGATGGTTCTCGACAGTGAGACACCTCGTCTGATCTGCTCCTGATCGATACTCAGTTCGGGCCCGTCGACGGCCTGCCGCCAGTATTCGACGGCCCTATTGGTGTCCGACACGGTGAGACCCTGGACCGCGTCGATGAGCATCTCCTCCGCCTCGGGGTAGGCGTCGGGTACGGCCTGGGAGACGTCGAGCAAACGCTGTGCCTGGCCGGTCGATATTCGCCCGTCCTGCCAGGCAATGAAGGTCTTGGATGCGGTCCGGGCGGCGTTCGCCAATGAGACCAGTCTCCTGGCCCGTCCGGCGGCCATCCGGCACCGATCGATCAGGTATGAGGTCAGAGAGGCATGCCCGGTTCGGGCCAGCCCACCCCTCCGATGAAAAGCGTTGAGCTTGCGAAGGCGGATCGTCTCCACCATCTCAGAGACAACCTCCAACTCGACGATGTCATCGGCCAACTGGTCGATGCTCAATGCGTAGTCGTCTTCACAGACCCACTCCTCGAGTGCCGACCTGATGGCGCTCATACGAGTCCCTTGCTCATATCTCCAACGTACAAAGAGGAGGTGACAAAAACGCCCTCTCGGCCCGGGGTAGCTATCCGTCCGCGATCGTCTTCCAGACCAGGTTGGTAGCCGGTCGATAGGGGATATGTGCCGGCGTCGGAGCATCGAGAACGATCAGATCTCCGACCGCTCCTGGTTTGACCAAACCGTGGTCGTCGAGACCGAGGGAGAGTGCACCGCCACGGGTGGCAGCCCAGATCGCCTGCTCCACAGTCAGACCCATCTCGACGACGGCGAGACTGATGATCGGGCCCATGCCCTCGAAGTAGGAGGTGCCGGGATTGCAGTCGGTGGCCAGCGCAACGGTGCATCCGGCGTCCCAGAGCATCGGTCCGGGGGCCTGAGCAGAGCGAAGTGTGTAGGAGGCGCCCGGTACGAGGACCGCTGCCACCCCGGCCTTCGCCAGAGCTGCCGCGTCTTCGGGTGTGGCGTGGTCGAGGTGATCGGCCGAGGCCGCTCCCAATTCGGCGGCGAGGGCGGCACCTCCGCTGTGAGTGAGTTGTTCGGCATGAACCCGGGCTTGGATTCCATGGGAGGCCGCCGCTTCGAGGATCTGCCGTCCCTCGTCGACCGAGAAGACGCCATCCTCGACGAAGACGTCGCAGTAGTCGGCGAGCCGGGCGACCGCAGGAAGCATGTCGTCGATGAGGACACGGATGTAGCCGTCCCGATGTTCCTTGAACTCAGGTGGGACCGAGTGAGCGCCGAGAAAGGTCGTTTTCACTGTGACCGGCAGCTCATCACCGATGCGACGGGCAACACGCAACAGTCGGAGCTCGGTCTCGAGATCGAGCCCGTAACCGGACTTGATCTCGAGGGTGGTGGTGCCGGCCGAGATCATCCGTCTCACCCTGGCGGCAGCAAGGTCGAACAATTCCTCCTCGGAAGCGGACCTCGTGGCCTTCATCGTCGACAGGATCCCTCCACCGGCGGCGGCGATGTCCGAATAGGAGGCTCCGGCAAGACGCATGGCAAACTCGTCGGATCGGTCCCCGGCGAACACGAGATGGGTGTGGGCGTCGACGAATCCAGGGATGACGGCGCGTCCTTCACAGTCGATCCACTCGGCTGGGCCCTGGTCGGGGGCGTCCGACTCGGATCCTGCGTAGGTCACTCGACCATCCGAGATGGCGACTGCGGCCTGCGGGATCGGCTCTCCGACGTGGGTGGTCAGCTGACCGATGCCGGTGAGGAGCAAGTCCGACATCAACCGAGCGCGGCTTGAAGCGACCCGTTGGCGATGAGCCCGGCCACGGTCTCGATCTCCTCCGTGAGCGGCCTGTCCTCATCGAGCGGGGGGACATGGCTTCGAATCAGGGTCGCTATCGATCCGGTGCCTTCCGCCGGTTCAAGTGGCTTGCGGTAGTCGATGCCCTGAACAGCACACAGGATCTCGGCTGCGATGACCCGACGGGTGTTGTCGAGGATCGGGGTCAGCTTGCGGCCGGCCCCCCAGCCCATGGAAACGTGGTCCTCCTGGTTGCCCGACGTGGTGATGGAGTCGACTGAAGCGGGGTGGGCCAGCACCTTGTTCTCCGCGACGAGAGCTGCCTGCACGTACTGGCTGATCATGTAGCCCGAATTCACCCCCGGGTCGGGCGCGAGGAATGGGGGTAGGCCCCGGGAGCGTCTCGGATCGAGCATGCGGTCGGTGCGTCGTTCCGAAATCGAGGCGAGCTCGGCGACGGCGATCCCGGCAAAGTCGAGGACGAAGGCCAGGGGCTCACCGTGGAAGTTGCCGGCAGAGATGACCTCACCGGTTTCGGGGAAGACGATCGGGTTGTCAACCACCGAACCGATCTCTCTCGAAAGGACGGTCTCCATGTGATCGAGGGTGTCGGTGACCGCGCCATGGACCTGGGGTGCGCAGCGAAGCGAGTAGGCGTCCTGGACTGCGTGGTCGAAGTCGTCGACATGGCTGGCGCCGATTTCACTGCCTTCGAGGAGCCCGGCGATCCGCGCCGCCGACGACACCTGCCCGGGATGGGGGCGGAGCGCATGGATGTCGGCGCGGTAGGGGCGCGAGCTTCCCATCATTGCCTCCACGGTTAGGGCGCAGGCGATGTCCGCTGCCACGGCCAGCCGCCGGGCGTCGTGGAGGCCGAGAACACCCATCGCAGCCATCCCTTCGGTCCCGTTGAGGAGCGAGAGGCCTTCCTTGGTGTGTAGTTGGATCGGCTCCAGATCGGCTTCTGAAGCCGGGATTATCTCTCCGTCAACTCTGACCGCGCCTTCGCCGATCATGGCCAGCGCAACGTGGGCGAAGGGGGCCAGATCACCGGAGGCTCCGACCGAGCCCTGTGAGGGGACTACCGGAAGGATGTCTCGATTGAGCATCTCGAGCAGACGCTCCACGACCAGGGGTCGAACTCCCGAGTGCCCCTGGGCAAGGGTCCTTGCCCGCAGTAACAGAATGGCTCGAACCAGGTCATCGGGGAGAGGATCCCCCACTCCGGAGGCATGGGATCGGACCAGGTTGTACTGAAGTGTCTCGACCTCCGCCCGGCCGATGTGGGTGTTGGCCAGGGCGCCAAAACCGGTGGTGATGCCGTAGACGACCTCGTCGGAGTCGACGGCCTGATCCACGATCGCCCGCGCCGGCAGCATCCGTTCTGCCAGATCCGGGCCGGGAACGGCTTCGGCATGCCCGCGGGCAACTGTGACAACCTGTGCCGGTGTCAGCGGGTTTCCATCAACGATGACCTTCGTCACGGTGCCACGGTAACGAGTCGAGAATTACGGGGAAGGCCAGCGATGCCGATATCGTTGTACATAGCAATGATGACCGATCTGACACCGCTGCTCTCGGAGCCAGGCACTTCCCTGGCGGTAGTGGGAGCGACCGATCACCCCACGAAGTATGGGGGGATCATTTACCGCGACCTCAAGGCGAAGGGTTACCCGGTCTTTGCCGTGAATCCATACCGTGACAGCGTCGACGGTGATGCGTGCTGGGCGAAGGTCTCGGACATCCCGGAAAAGCCGACGATCGTCGTCATGGTTGTGCCCGCCAAGCGAGGCTTGGGTGTGGTCGCCGATTCCGCCGAGGCGGGAATCGAAAACATCTGGGTCCAACCCGGTGCCTTCTCGATGGATTTGAGGGACTCCCTCGACTCGAACGGCTTCAACTGGCTCGCCGAAGCCTGTGTGATGGTCCGGGCGAGAACTGCGGTCGCGTAGACCTTTCTGTCGTGTGCAGTGGTGCGCGCTATGCGCGCACCACTGCACACGACAGATCAGATTCGATCGGCGAACAGTTCCCTTGCGATGATGTTGCGCTGGATCTCCGAGGTTCCTTCGTAGATTCGCGGTGCCCTGACCTCGGTGTAGAGATGGGCCAGCGTCGAGTCCGCCTCGAGACCCCTGGCACCGAGAACCTGTATCGCGACGTCGACCGCTTGCTGGGCCGTCTCGGTCGCGTAGAGCTTTGCCATTGCTGCCTTTCCGGTGAGTGTCTCCCGGTCGCCACTGTCGTAAGCCGCGGCGGCCGAGTACACGAGATGTTCCGCGGCCTCGATGGCTGTTCGCACATCCGCCAGTTGGTGAGAGACACCCTGGAAACTCGATATCTGAGTTCCGAAGGCGGTCCTGGTTGTGGCGTGACCGACTGCAATCTGAAGGGCAGCCTCTGCCATTCCGATGGCAAACGCACCGACACTGGGTCGGAAGAGGTCGAGTGTCTGCATCGCCACCCGGAACCCGTGATCGACCTCGCCGAGGACATTGCCCGCGGGCACGAAGACGTTGTCGAAGATCAATCTGCCCAGCGGGTGTGGGGAGATCATCTCGATCTGCGCTCCGGTTAGACCCTCTGAGTCCCGGGGAACGACGAACGCTGTGACCCCCCGAGACCCGGCGCCCTCGGTGGTGCGGGCAAAGAGGGTGTAGACGTCGGCATCGGGGGCGTTTGATATGTAGGCCTTCTCCCCGCTGATCCGGTACCCGTCGCCGTCGGCTGTCGCCAGCGTCTCCAGGGCGGCAGCATCGGAGCCGGCACCGGGTTCGGTCAGCGCGAATGCGGCCGCTGCGTCGCCTTTACTGATTCTCGGCATCCACTCCTCGCGAATGTCGTCAGAACCGTTGAGATGAATCGGTATCGCACCGAGTCCCTGAACAGCGAGCGCTGTTTCGCTTTCTGTGCTCACCCGAGCGAGACCCTGCCGTATCGCACAGAGGTCGGTGGCTGTGACACCGTCGCTGGCGAAGAGCCGATCGAAGAGCCCATGGTCGGCCAGCCCCTTGACCAGGTCGGTGTTGAGCACTCCGGGCTCACCCTCGACGGCGATGGGCACCAGAGAGTGACCGATTCGCTCGGCCTCCTCCACCAGGTCGTGTCTGGTCATTTCTCGCTGCGTATTTGTCTCAGGACTTCCTGGATCCGTGCCTCGACCTCGTCGAGCCCCGTGCCGGTGTCGATCGCTTGATTGATGGCCGTCATGAAAGCCCCATCCATTCCGACGTCGCCTGAAACATGTTGTTCTATGAGTTTGTCACGCACATGCTGAAGACGGGTGAAGGCCGCCTTCAGTGTTTCGGGCTCAGACACCTGCTGGCCGTCGGCGAGTTCGTGAGACAGCTTGCGGAGATGGTCCCGGCGGACCGCAAGCTCCGCCCGGCCCGCAAAGTCGTCGCGGGGCAGGGCGAGCAGCTGGTCGTGGATGCCTGCAAGCTCTTCACGGACCTCATCAAGGGTTGGTTCCATAGACCTGAAGTTAACCCCATCTGATGATTGATGCCTTCTTCAGCGACACGCGGCGTCGTGGCTCGCGATAATGAGGCCATCGACCTGAGGGGGCTGATAATGGGCGCAGCGCCGCCTGGAGTACGGAACCTATTCCGTGCCGCATTGATGATCTTCGTGATCACGGTTGTCATAGGGATCCTGAACGGGACCGACGTTTGGGACGTCCCGAGGAACACACTGCTCACCCACGTTCACGCCGGCACGCTGGGATGGATAACGCTGTGCGTCTTCGGTGGCGCGATCTGGATGTTTGGAGGTGACGGCAAGGCCAAACCTGGCGCTCTGCCGACCTTCTCGATCGTGGCATTGGCCCTTTACGTATTCGCCTTTTGGTCCGGGGACATACTTGACACAACCGAGAGCATCCAGCGACCGATCGGCGGGACCCTGGCGTTCATTGCGATGGTGTGGATGTTCGTCTGGGCTCTCCGCGCCCACCGGGGCAAGAAGTGGGATGTCGCCGAATTCGGCATGATTCTGTCGCTGGCATTTCTGGTGTTCGGCGCTGTGCTTGGAGTGCTTCTTGGACTTCAGTTGGCCGACGTCGAGGTGGTGAGTCCTGAGAATGCTTCTCGCCTTGGCGAGTCCCATCCGGGCGCGATGGTCGCCGGTTTCGTGGTCCTCGCCGCCCTGGGGCTCATCGAATGGCTTATGCCGGGACGCAAGGTGCCGACACTCGGGGAGTCGAAGATGGGCGTTGTTCAGATGCTTTTGCTCTTCGTGGCCGGAATCGTTTTCGTCATCGGCTTCCTCTTCGACATCGAAGCGTTGTATTCAATGGCCGTGCCATTGCAGGTCGTGGGTGCCATCGTTCTCGTGGTTCGCTTCCGTAGGGAGCTTGCCCCGTCGCAATGGGGTGGGGCTGTGATCAACCGGTTCGCAAGGATGCCGATTATCGGGCTGCTCGTGGTAGTCGCGTTGATTGCCTATCTGATCAGCCAGATCACTGGTGGCAAGGACTTCGAGGATCTTCTGCCGGCTGCCCTCGCAATGGACCACCTCAACTTCCTGATGGTTATGACCAACCTCATCTTCGCAATGATGATCATGGCCACCGCCGCCTCGGAGATGGCCGCAAAGGTGGTCTTCTGGGGGCTGAACGTAGGGGTGGCCGGGTTTGCGGTGGGTCTCATCACCGAGAACTCGACCCTGAAGCGGATCTTTACACCGATTCTGGGCATCACCCTCCTGTACGGGATCTACGTGTATATGACCGCCAAGGACGCCCAACCGGTAGAAGAGGTTTTGGTCTAGACGCGGGGTTCACGGCGTCGGGCGTTAGCCTCGGCGCCGTGAGTCCATTCCGTGCATCAGCCGGTTTCACCGGGTCGTGGGACCACTTTCGCTTCGACCTCGACGACGGCGTTGCCACGGTCACCTTCGATCGGCCGGACAAGCTCAACGCCCTCACCTTCGACGTCTATGCCGACCTCAGGGATCTATTGGCAGAGATCGAGCATCGTGACGATGTGTCGGTGCTGGTGATCACCGGCGAGGGCCGGGGTTTCTGCTCGGGTGGCGACGTCGATGAGATCATCGGCGCCCTCCTCGAGATGGGATCGAAGGGTCTGCTCGAGTTCACCAGGATGACCGGTGCAGTGGTCGAGCGGCTTCGCAGACTGCCGATGCCGGTGATTGCAGCCGTCAACGGGGTGGCGGCGGGTGCGGGATCGGTGATCGCACTCGCCTCCGACCTCAGGCTGCTTTCCGAATCGGCCTCATTCCACTTCCTCTTCACCAAGGTCGGCCTCGCCGGGGCCGACATGGGCTCGGCCTATCTCCTCCCCAGGGTGATCGGTCTGGGTAGGGCCACCGAGCTGCTGTTGCTTGGCGAGAAGGTGATGGCGGACGACGCGGTGCGGATCGGTCTGGCCTCCCGAGTGGTTGCTGACGATGAGTTGGCCGGAGAGGCAGCGAAGCTTGCCCGGCAACTGGCCGATGGCCCGACCATGGCCTATGGAGCGACCAAGGTTCTACTGAGCCGCGAGCTGGACATGGATCTCGGCTCAGCGATCGAGTTGGAGGCGTTCACTCAGGCGCTACTGATGACCACAGAGGACCATGCCGAGTTCCATCAGGCGTTCACCGGAAAGCGGGCACCGGATTGGAAGGGTCGTTAGTCGTCGAGGATGACGACGGCTTCGTCGTAGCGACGGATCCGGCCCGCCCGGGCTCGTTCCTCCAGAAGACGATCGAGAAGCTCCTGCTTCTCCAGCTCCGACCCGGGTCGTCGCAGCAGAGACAGTTCTGCGTTGATGCGGAGTGCTCGTTCGGGCACGACGAACCGGGTCATTCCCGCCGGCACAGGGTCGTCGTCGATGGCCGCCTTCATGACATCCTCAGTGGTCAGTGCCGGGAACTCGATGACTGCCGACCAATCGGGGTAACGCCAGGCGACGTTCTCCAGGTCAGGGTCGATTACCCGGTTCAGCTTCCATCGCCCCACGTAAGAGCCGACCAACGATGAGAGAGTCCCGAAGAGGCTGGCCCCTTCGCCGCCGTGGACAGTCTGAACGACACCATCCGGAGTGCATATGCGCGGTGGCCCTTCATCTTTTCCGAGACGTAGCTCGGGCAGAGAGTCGATTTCGCTCAGGACTTCATCGAGCGGCGCCTGACGGACGACGTGATGCCAGGTCTCGAGAATCACTGACTCCGGCTCCACCACCTGGACGATTCCGTAGCTGAGGTCGAGATTCTTCAGGGCCGCAGTTCGGGTGGCGCCATCGAGCAGGACGAGATTTCCGCTTGGGTCCTCTGTGCAGACAACCGGGTTCAGTTGGGATCCTTCGGCCTCAATCCGTGTTGCGAGACGGTCGACACGCAGCGGATCGACCTCCTCATGAGGGCGGATTCGCTCCAGGGGAACCACGCGAAGCTGGGGCAGGTTGGGCATCGCGCTCCAATTGTGCCTGGTTTCGGACTATTTATCCACAGCCGGTTAGCTCGGGCGGCGGCTCGGGGCACTCCTCTGTCTGTAAGTAGATCCGGGCCTCCTCGGGTGTCCACCACCGGGTGAGGCGTCTCAAGGCGAGGTCGACCAGGTCGTCGACATCGAGGAGAAAAAGCGAAACCTTGCCGTCGAGTGGACTCGAATTCGGCTCGGCCATGCCCACGGCGAGTGTGCTGCCATCAGGACTGAACTCCACCGACCAGGCGATACCGGGGAGTTGGGACACGGTGAGGAGACGTTCATCCTTTTCCAGGTCCCAGATGACCACCTCACCATTGCCGGCTCCGGTCGCAAGCAGGCGGCCCTCCGGGCCAAAATCAACCGAGAAGAGCTCTGCGCCTGCCCCGGTGCCAAGTGCTTGCAGCTCCTCGCCGGTTGTAGCGTCCCATATCTTGATCGAACCGTCGTCGCCGATCGAGGCGAGCATCGACCCATCATGGCTGAAGTCGATCTCCGTAATCTCCCTGCTTGTGCCGGTGAACCCGTGGGCGTTCTCTTCGATCCAAATCCAGTCTGATGGGGATTGCAGTTGCAGTCGCCCTTCGTCCAGGGACACAGCGAACGACGCAGCGACCGGGTTCCACTTGAGGTCGGTGGTCCCGCTCGCCGCAAGGACATTTGGGCCGGGTTCGAGGGTGTTGGTGTCTATGTGGGCAGTGGCAACTCCGGACGTGCCTTGAGCCCTTTCGTCAACCTCGGCGGTTCTGTGCCAAACTACAACGGCCTCCCCGTCGTTGCGATACTCGATTCCGTTGGGGTCGAAACCAATCTCCCAGCCGCCCACCTCGACCCAGGTGGCTGTGTCCCAGAGCTGGGCTTCGGACCCAACCGTCGTGCCCAGCGTGGCGCCATCGGGGGAGAAACGGACGTGGCGAGTCGCGATGCCTCCATTCGTCAATCGGGCTATTTCCAGACCGCTGCCGGTGTCCACTACGGATGCACCGGTTGCCCCAGCTAGGGCCAATCGACTTCCGGCCGGGTCGAAACTTGTCTCGACACCATCGAACCTGAACGATTCGACGGTTCCCTCGGGGCTGATGTCCCAGATCCGAACCGACTCGTCGTTCCCGCCGCTGGCCACCCTGGTGCCGTCAGCTGTGATCGCCACATCGTCGACGCTGGCGTTGTGGCCGGCGAGGGTCATCAGGGGTTTGCCGTTCTCGGCATCGAAGACGAGGACAAGGCCGTCTGCACCGCTGGTGACGATCTGACTGCCCGAGGCGTCGATGTCGACACCCCGTGTGACGTGAGTGTGGCCGAATAATCCGAACCGCAACTCCAGGGTTTCGCCTTCGTAGACCTGAGGGGTTGTTCCGCCGGTGACGACGATGAAGCTGCCGTCAGGGGCAAAAGCGATATCGGTGGCGTCTCCGGGAATGTCGCCGACGTGTTCATTGGTGATCACATTCCAGATCTGCACCCGTGGTGGGTCCGAGGCGTCGGCAAGGGCGAGCAGCCCACTGGGCCCTAAATCGACTCCCCCAGGCGCACGGGCGGGGTAGAAGGCAATCTCCTCCTGTGCTCCGATATCAATAACCCGGACTCCCGACTGAGAGGGGCTACCGGACTCGAAGCTGACCGCGAGGTGACGCGAGTCCGGACTGATAGCGAGACTCAAAGGTATGCCCGGGTGACCGGTCTCCCAGATCTCATCGCCGGTCTCGGCGTCAAATATCCGGGTCACATTGCGGTTCTCGACGAAGTTCCAGATGTTGGCGGCGATGATCATGCCATCGGGGCTCCACGCCATGCTTACGACGTGATCGTCGTCGGCTCCTGCCAATGTCAGCACCGGGTCGCCGGTTGTGGTGCTCCATATCGGGATTTCTCCGCCCACACTTCCTCCACTGAAGAGGGTTCCGTCGGGGCTGAAGGCCGCGACGCCACTCCCAGGCAGCTGTAGCAGGGTCCGATGCTCCTGGAGAGCGGCGTGAAGCGCTTCTTCGGCTTCGGGGAGAACCTGTCCTGGGCTCTGATTGATCGCTTCGAGCGCCAGCAAGATGGCCAGCTCCGGATCTGAATCCACGTTGGAAGCCGAAGCGGTGGCGAGACCTCGCGCCGTCGCCACCCGCTCCTGATCGGTTGCGCGAAAGGCGAAGACAATGGCCACTGCTGCCGCCAGGCCGAGCATGCCCACCGCCGCTATCCGGAGCGTCCGGCGCCTCCTCCGGTCCCGTTCGGAGGCAACCTGGCTGGTATCGATGAACTCTTGATGGTCCGCCGACAGCGGCACAAGAGATGTTTCTCTCCACGTGTGCATCTCGCCAAGTCTCGATCCGACGAGGAGGAAGCTGGCCTCGCGTTCGGATCCTTCCCACTCGTCGGCCGCGGCCGCCAGCCGGCGTCGCATTCGTATGTCCTCGTGCGCTTCCGCCACCCAAAGCGCATAACGGGGCCATTCTGAGATCAAAGCCTCGTGGGCCACATCGACGGTCGAGGCGCCGGACTCGGGATCCTGGTCGAAGGTGAGAAGTCGCTGTGATCCAAACCTCTCGATGAGAGAGGATATGACGTCTT